>OCVV012827826.1_pt1 | contig 44245 bp, 68 predicted proteins | sample 1539721 | NCBI WGS metagenome assembly OCVV01 (sample SAMN02144230, study PRJEB22623) | gut metagenome | biome: sheep rumen | host: Ovis aries | place: New Zealand | reverse complement strand
ATTGAAAAGACGGCGGCGCTTCCAGCGGGCGTTCAGGCGGCAGTATTGGTTTACGGAACCAAGAAGGAGAAGGCAAATGCGCCGGCTTGTAGCGCATTATGAAAGAAAAGGATTAAAACGCTGTGCAGATGGTTTTGTAGATTGGTGGCTATTGCCGCCGTTTTGAGGTGACGCTATGAATGAGATAATGATGGGCGCAAAGTTTTACATAGGTGTTGAGCTGGCAAAACTTGCGGAGGCGGTTACGGTGCAGGATCGAGACGCCGTAAGGAAACAGAATGCGGAAGATCTAAAAAAAGCATGGAAGCAGTTTATAAAACGGCAGGAGGCAAAACGGAAATGATGTATGTGGCATGCTTTATTCTGGGCGCTATCGTGGGCGTGGGCATCATGGCGTGCTGTATCGTTGCTGGCGAGGATGATCGGAGGTGGAGGAGATGAGCCGCGAGGATGTTTTATTTTTGGCCGAGGTGTTATCCTTGTTTTTTATGGTTCCGTTTTTGATGTTCCTGGGGTTCAGGCTGGCGTTTGTTGTTGCGGATTGGTTTGAATCTGATATTTTAGGGAGGTAGTCATGCAGTTTATTTCGTTCAAGTTTTTAAACCCGCCGGTGGTTACTCCAATCGAGTACAGCTACCAGGCAGAGGGTGAGAATTGTATCGGCGATGTGGTTAGGGTCCGGTGCGAAGAGCCACCGGTGCCTGAATTGACCGGGCTGGTCAAGCAGTTGTCGATGCCGGTCATGCAGAAGATGTTTGGCGTGGACGTTGCGATGGCGCACCCGCCGTTCCATTTTGCGATGTATGGTATCGAGCTCCGGCAGGCCAGTGACAAGAAGTCCTGGACGGAGGAGGTGGCGTTCCATCTCATGTACGGGCTGCCTGGTCACGAGGTCAAATCCAAGACTCCGTTTTTCGGGCTGTTTGACACCTATCAGGGTTCGTACCCGGGGACCCGCGAAAACGAAAACCAGGACGTCCTGGGGCAAGATCTGACGTACACCGTCCGGCAGTTTATTGACCGGGCTATGGCGTACATCAACGGTGAACGTGCACAGACCGTGCTGGAGTTTGCGGAGGATGCGGAACCGGAAGACGCGAAACATCAGGCGCTTCCTGGGTTTGGTAGCGGTGACGAAGCGGCGGAGGCGTGACGATGAATGACAAAGAGGTCCGGAAGCTGATCATCGAAACAGTGCGGCAGACCGTTCCGTTGGTGCTGGCCCAGCGCCAGCCGCCACGGATGTCTGGATACAAGGCAACGGAGCAGCGGCTGTATGCGTACCCGGTGCTCATGGATAACGTGCACAATCGCTGGCCTGCAGACATCGAAGATCTGCGGCGGGAAAAGGTGACGGAGACCAGTAAGTCTATTGTGCGGTGGTCGGAGCAGGCCGGGGTGAAGCTCACCCCGGAGGAACGCCAGGAGGGCCGCATTTTGGCGGTACAGGCCAAGCTGGAGCGCGACCGGCAGGAGCTGGCTGTTATGGACCGGGCCCTGAACACGATCAAAATGGACGCCGGGTACCCGTGGCTGGTGGAGTTTTATTTTGAGCGCATGAGCATCGAGGACATTGCGGAAAAGCACGATACTACCTGGCAGGTGGTGGCCAAGGCGAAGGCGTCACTGGTTCGGGTGCTGGCGTTGCGGTTGTATGGAGCGGAGGCGTTGGACGGATGAATTACATTGTGCCGGATAATGCGGACGCGCGGACGATCCTGCGGAACATCAAAGATTGCAACGGGTCCGTGATCATTCCGGCGGCTATGCTGCGAGGCTTCCTGCATGAGCTGCAGGTGCGGCGCAAACAAATGTCACGGCCGCGGGAAAAAACAAGAAAAAAAGAGTAAAAACAAGAGGACGGCATGCACACGCCGTCCTCTTTTATTACACGAGCCTGTCAACCATGCGGGTTTATGCGCCCTTTAAAAATAATTAAAAATTTAATAAAAAGAGCTTGACATTTCAAAAAATGAGAGTTAATATGCACACAACGAAAGGCAAAGGGCCCCGCGGGGGCCGGTGAAAATAAAGGAGGACGCAAACATGGCAAAGTTAGATTTAAGGAATCAGACGTTCGGAGTAGAGGTTGAGCTGGTTAAGATCGAACGGAAAACCGCAGCCCTGGCGATTGCGGAATACTTTGGAACCCACGCACGGTACGCTGGTTACGAGATTGGCTACGATGCCTGGACCTGCACCGACCGCAAGGGCCGCACCTGGAAGTTCATGAGGGACGGCAGCCTGACCAATGCCGACCATGCTTGCGAAGTGGTCACCCCGATCTGCACCTACGACGACCTGGAAGACGTGCAGGAAGTGGTACGGATCCTGCGGGGCAAAGGCGCAAAGGCCGACGGTTCCTGCGGCATCCACGTACACGTTGGCGCTGACAAGCACGACGCACGCAGCCTGCTGAACCTGGTTAAGATCTTCCGGTCCAAGGAGGACATGCTGTACAAGGCCCTGGCCATCACCGGCCGCCGGGAATGCACCTACACCAAGAAGGTTAACTGCAACCTGGCCGACCGAATTGAAAAGGGCGAGCGTCCTGCGAACATGAACGCATGGGAGCATCTGTGGTACGAATCCCAGGGGTCCAGCGTAAACGGCAAACACCACCACTACAACGACACCCGGTACCATGGCCTGAACCTGCACGCAACGTTCAGCAAAGGCACCGTAGAGTTCCGGCTGTTCAACGGAACCACCCACGCCGGTAAGATCAAAGCCTACGTGCAGTTCTGTCTGGCGGTCAGCGCGCTGGCCATCAACAGCCGCAGCATCAAGATGGAACGCACCGTCAGCGACAATGAGAAGTACACGTTCCGCTGCTGGCTGCTCCGGCTGGGCCTGATCGGCGACGAGTTCAAGACCTGCCGCACTCACATGATGGCAAACCTGCAGGGCTGCAGCGCATGGCGCCACGGCCAGGCAGCCTAACCGGGGCCCACAGCCCCGGTTCAAATAAAAGGAGGATGTTAAAATGCGTAAATTGTACATTGCTTACGGGTCCAACATGGACCTGGACCAGATGGAGTACCGGTGCCCGGACTCCGCGTTCGTAGGGACCACCACGCTGGACGGGTGGCGGCTCATGTTCAAGGGCTCACAGACCGGCAGCTACGCCACCATCGAGCGGGAGGATGGGTGCAAGGTTCCGGCGCTGCTCTGGGAAATTTCGGAGCGCGACGAGCGCAGCCTGGACCGCTACGAAGGTTACCCAAGGTTTTACTACAAGCAGTACCTCTGGGTGGACGGCTACGGGCCGGCGCTGGTGTACATCATGCACGAGGACCGGCATCACGGCGTTCCCAGCCTGCAATACTACGGCGTGCTGGACAATGCGTACAAGCTGTTTAAAATGCCGCGTAAGATCCTACGGGAAGCGCTGGTTTACAGCAAAAAAAGGGCTTGATTTTTCAAGTCCTTTTATGCTAATATGGGCCCGTGGAGGTGAGGGCATGGAAGAGAAAAAAGAGGACGGCCGGAAACACAACGGTGGCCGCAGGGAAGGCGCAGGGAGGCCCAAGATGCAGCTGATCGACCGGCGGCTGCAGCGGCGTCTGTACTGCACGCAGGAAGAGTACGACTGGGTTCTGGAACAGCTGGACAAGCGCCGGGCCAAAAAGGGGGAACCGCTCCGAAGCCGGCGAAACGACCAAAGGAAAAAAATTATCACGTAGGGGTTTACTCAAAATTCATTGTGTGATATAATGACTATAATGCAAAAAGTGTCTGAAGCGGACAGGTGAAAAACCTGCCCGCTTTTTTTATTGGCTGGGAGGCTGTTATGAGCATGAACATTGAGTATCTGAAGCCGTCGGAGCTGGTGCCGTATGAGCATAATCCGCGCAAAAACGACCCGGCTGTGAAGCCGGTTGCAGAGTCGATCAAGCGGTTCGGGTTCCGGCAGCCTATTGTGATTGACAAAGACAATGTGGTCGTATGCGGCCACACGCGGCTCAAGGCGGCGAAGCGGTTACGCATGCGGCAGGTACCTTGCGTCCGGGCAGACGACCTCACAGAAGAGGAAATACGGGCCTACAGGCTGGCCGACAACAAAACGGCCGAGCTGGCGTCCTGGGATGAGTCGCTGCTGAACGGGGAGCTGCTGCAAATCGCTGACATTGACATGCGGGCGTTCGGGTTCGAGTTGCCAGATCCGGAACCGGAGGAGGACGGGTTCGACTTCGGGGCTGCGGTGGAGAAAATCAAAACACCGAAAACAAAGCCCGGCATGATTTACCAGCTGGGTGCACACCGGTTGATGTGCGGGTCGTCTACCGACGCTGCGGATGTGGCAAAGCTCACCAGCGGGGTGCCCATGAGCATGATGTTCACAGATCCGCCGTACAACATCGACTACACCGGCGGTACAAAAGAACACCTAAAAATCAAAAACGACAAAATGGCAGGGAGTCAGTTTTATGACTTCCTGCTTTCTTTTTACCAGCGGGCCGAGGAGGTCCTGGAGCCCGGGGCTACGGTGTACATCTGCCATGCGGACAGTGAGTCGCTAACGTTCCGGCAGGCGTTTGTTGATTCTGGGTTGCTGCTGAAGCAATGCCTGATCTGGGCCAAGAACACTTTTACTCTGGGCCGACAGGATTTTCAGTGGCAACATGAACCGATTCTGTATGGCTGGAAGGCCGGCGGGAAGCATCGCTGGTTCGGGGGCCGGAAACAGGGCACGACCATCAGCGAAAACTTCCCGGTAGTTATGAGCCAGGATGCGGACGGGTCCATGCTGATCAATTTTGCGTCGGGAAACAAGAACCTGGTGCTGCGGGTTCCGGCTGCGGAGGTTGTGAACACCGAGGACGCCAGCACGCTGATCTACGTTGATAAGCCGAAACGGAACGGCGAGCACCCGACCATGAAGCCGATAGCGCTCTGCGCTAAATGCATAAAAAACAGCAGCCAGCGGGACGACACGGTGCTGGATCTATTTGGAGGCTCCGGGTCGACGCTGATTGCCTGTGAGCAGCTACACAGGGCCTGCTACATGATGGAGCTTGACCCGGTGTACTGCGACGTAATTGTGGAACGCTGGGAGCAGCTGACCGGCGGCAAGGCAGAGGTCATTGCGTAGTCCGGCGCAGATCGAGGCCGCCAAGAAGAACCTGGCCAACGGGAAGGCTACGCGGATAACCAAAGCGAACGCCGCGGAAAAGGGCCGCAAAGGAGGCAGGGCTTCTGGCAAATCAAAGCGCGAACGGCGAACGATGCGAGAGGGGCTTGAGTACCTGCTACAGCTGCCATGGTTCAAAGAAAGCGATGCACCTATCCACGAGGTTACGTCGTTCGTGGAGGCGCTAAACAGTGCCACAAATATGACTGCCCAGGACAAGGTTCTGGTGGCGATGATCGCGTCTGCCATCAAGGGGAACGTGCGGGCTGCGGAATATATCAGGGACACGATCGGGCAGACGGTGTTGCCGGATAAAACGGCCGGCCAGCTGACGGAATACGAGGACGACGGGTTTACCGAGGCTATCAAGGCCAGCGCCGTCGATGTGTGGGGTGAGCGGCATGGCCGTAAAAAGAAAACTGCAAATAAAACCGGTCGTAAAGTTCAGCCGGTTCAGCCTGAAGCAAATGCAGCTGCTGACGTGGTGGACGGAGAAGTCGCCGTATCGAAAGCATAACGGCATCATTGCTGACGGATCTATTCGTGCCGGGAAGACGGTAGCCATGGCCATCAGTTTTGTGCTATGGGCCATGGACACCTACGACGGCCAGAATTTTGCCATGTGCGGAAAGACCGTAGGTTCGTTCCGGCGTAACGTATGGAGCTGGTTAAAACCGGTACTGATGATCCGGCGGTTCACCATCGAGGAGTCGCGCACAGAGAACCTGATCGTAATATCCAAGGACGACAAAACCAATTATTTTTACGTGTTCGGTGGTCGGGATGAATCGTCGCAGGACTTGATTCAGGGCATTACGCTGGCGGGGCTCTACTGCGATGAGGCCGCCTTGATGCCGGAGTCTTTTGTGAACCAGGCCACAGGCCGGTGCTCCGTTCCGGGAGCTAAAATGTGGTTTAACTGTAACCCGGACAGCCCGATGCACTGGTTCCTGAAAAACTGGATTGAAAAAGCAGATCAGAAAAAACTGCTTTTTATACACTTCCTGATGGATGACAATCCGTCGCTGACTGAAGAGGTCCGGGAACGTTACCGAACGACCTACACTGGCGTGTTCTATCAGCGGTTCATTCAGGGGCTCTGGGTTATGGCCCAGGGCGCGATCTACCGGGACGCCTGGTCTGACGACCTGCTTTTCGGGGATGAGAAGCTGGACTGGATATACAAAAATGCACACATCATGCGTCGGTTCCTGGCCATTGACTACGGCACAGTGAACCCGATGGTGTACCTGGACATCTGGGATGATGGGCAGGACATCTGGGTGGTGGATGAGTATTACTGGGACAGCCGGGCCGACGGGAACCACGAAAAAGACAACAGCCAATATGCGGACGATCTGCTGGGGTTCATTCACAAGTGCCCGGTGGACGTCTGGCCTACGGGGACCATCATTGACCCGTCGGCGGCGTCTTTTAAGATTGAGCTCCGGAACCGGGGCTTGCGGATGAAGGAGACGGTTGAAACCATAAACGCGGACAACAGCGTTATCGAGGGAATTCGCAACGTGAACACGTTGCTGACGCGGCGCAGGATCCATTTTCACCGGCGCTGCGTAAACACGATAAAAGAGCATCAGTCCTATGCCTGGGATAATAAGGCGATAGAGCAGGGCGGGAAAGAGCGGCCGTTAAAGGTCAACGACCATTCGTGTGACGCCCTGCGTTATTTTGTTTCCACCGTGATTAAAGCGAGGAGGATTGCAAATGCGTAAAAAAAAGAAAAGCGCACAGGCGCTGGTTGTGCGGCGCGGGACGGCGCTTGATGGATTCAGCAATCCTTTAGCGCGTCTGGGTGCCGGAACGCCGAATCTGTTAGACAGCACGCAGTATGTTATGAGCCGTATGACAAACGACTTTGGTACGTTGAATGCCATGTACCGGGATTCCTGGATCGTGCGGCGCATCGTGGACATCATTCCGGCCGACATGTTGAAAAACTGGATTACTATCACGTCGGGTCTGGCTCCGGACCTCATCAAAAAAATAGACGTAGAGCTACGACGCACACAGCTCATCAAAAAGATCCAGGAGGGCTTGTGCTGGGGCCGTCTGTATGGCGGGGCCATTGGCATCATGCTGATCAAAGGCCAGGGCAGCCCGGAGCAGTTGGCTATGCCGCTGGCGCTGGAGGAGATGGTTCCGGGTGACTTTAAAGGGCTTATGATTCTGGACCGCTGGAACGGTGTTAGTCCGTCCAGCGAGCTGGTGGACGACATTTCAGATCCAGAGTATGGGCTTCCTGACGCGTACATCGTAACCGACCCGGTGGACGGAACCATGACCCGGGTGCACCATACCCGGTGCATTCGGTTCATCGGGAATACGTTGCCGTTCTGGGAGAAGCAGGCGGAGCTGTACTGGGGCGCTTCTGTCATTGAATCGGTATTCGATGAGCTGAAGAAGCGCGACAATGTGTCATGGAACATCGCGCAGCTGACCTTTATGGCAAACCTGCGGGTGCTGAAGATGAACGACATAGGGCAGACGCTGGCGGCCACGGATCCGCAGAGCCAGGCGGAGCTGTACCGGACCCTGACGGCCCAGAATTGGCTGATGAGCAACATGGGCATTCAGATCATGGACGCTGCGGACGGTCTGGAAACGCATCAGTATACGTTCGGGGGCCTGGCAGACTGCTACCAGCAGTTCATTATGGACATCAGTGGCGCGGCCGAGATTCCGGTTACTAAACTTTTCGGGCGGTCGCCGTCGGGGCTAAACGCCACCGGCGAGTCCGACCTGCAGAATTATTACGACATGATCGGGGAAAAACAGGAGAGCATCCTGCGGCCGATTCTGAATAAGCTGCTGCCGCCGTTCATGGTGTCGATGTTTGGTGCGGTACCGGACGACCTTGACTTTGACTTTAACCCGGTATCGGAACCGTCCGACAAGGAGCGCATGGAGCTGGCCAAGACCGGCACGGACAATGTGGTGGCGGCTCTTAATGCCGGCATGATTTCCAAGCGCACGGGCCTGCAGGAATTGAAGCAGCAGTCAGAACGGACCGGCGTCTGGACGAACATTACGGATGAGGATATTGAAAAAGCGCCGGATGAGATCGAGGACCCGGGTGAAATGATGCCGCCGGGTATGGATTTTGGGGGCGACGCTCCAAAACCGCCACAGCGGCCCGGGAATGAGCCGGGGCAAGGAAACGGTCAGGCCGGGGACGAAAATGCGACAGCGGGCGAATCTGGGCGCGACAGCGGGTTTTACGTGCTGGACGCATCTTTTGACCCAGGAAAGCACCCGCGCAATAACGCCAACGGGCAATTTTCAAAGGTTCATGGTGCACGATCCTCTTTACCGGCAAATAAAAACCGAACCCACACACAAACTGTAAAAAACGACTTGCAATACGCGGTCAAGAGTGGTAAGGTATCAGCGACGGGTGTAAACGTCATGAAGGTTAAGGGGTTCGCTACGGCAGACGACCTTAACAATCATTTTGTTGATAAAAACAGTGTCCATTATCATGGCAATGAGTACCCCGGGTGGACGGTAAATCAGTATGAGGATCGGGCTGTTAAGCTGGCAGAGTCGCCTTGTACACCTGGTGGCATACGAGGTTATGCTACCAGAACGGGGCAGTGGGCTCGGTATGATCCTAAAACAAACGATTTTGTGAAGGCTGACGAAAACGGAATTTATACAATGTTTAAGCCCAAAGATGGAGCAAAGTACTATGAACGTTGGAAAGATTTGGAGGGCATTTAAATGAGCCGTAGAGATTTAAGTTTGCCGCATATGTGCCCGGTCTGCGGGAAATATGAATTCCCGAACGGGAACACTTTCAGGGTTTGCCCGGTTTGCGATTGGATGGACGACCCTGTTCAGGAAGATGATCCTGACTGGGATGGTTGTGCGAACAAGCTATCTCTGAACGAGTATAAAAAACGCTGGGCCGAAAAAAACAAATAAACTCTTTACCGCTGGTTAAACGCCAGCGGTTTTTTTATACCCTAAATTAAAAAATAATGCTTGACTTTTCAAAAAGTCAGAGCTAACATGACCACAACGAAAACGTAGGAGGTACGCGTCATGGCAGATAAAACGCAGATAAACCTGGAACGGATCCGCGCCTGCGATGCGGAATGGGACGAATCCAAACACAAACGGGCCGACAACGGTCAGTTCACGTCTGGTGGCGGTGCGACGGTGTCGAAGCTGCAGAAGGGTGGAAAGGCAAAATCGACCCGCATCAAAGCTGGCACAATTGCTGAAAATCAGGAACGTTACGATCGGGTGCATAAAGAGAAGCAGGAGGGTTACTTGAGTGACCTGACAAACGCTCTCAAAAAGGGCGACTATGAAAGCGCCCGGGAGACTTTGGGTAGACACGAGCGCGATAAAAAGTACTACGACCGACTGACGAAGCAGAATAATAAAATGGCTGCTGCCAAATCCACGCTGGAAAAGGCAAGACCGGGCATCCGGCAGATGCGTGCTGATAAGCTGGGCTACAAAAAACTGACCGGTGAAAAGGCCAGCAATCATCCGGAAGGCGAAGCACACAACATGATGGTTGGTGCGATGGAGTCTGCGGGTGGTGATTTCTACACCGCAAAGAACAAGCTGCTGAACAATCCGAGGATCAGCCAAGAAGTAAAGAACGCAGTGAAAAAAATGAAGGCTCCGGCAGGCGCAAAACCACAAAGTATGGACGGGCTGGTGCAGCACTACATCGACAAAGGTGATAATGAGCGTGCCTCCATAGCTATCCAGCTGCGCATGGAAATGATGGACGGGCATGATCTTCGCGGCGCAGTGCATAACCTGTTGAGTAAATACGATGAGGCCGAGGATAAAGGCTGGATGGACCGGGAGTCTTACGACAAAAATGTCGATATGCTTTTGAATGAAGTTTCCGGTGATGCTTACAGTGCTTTGAATCCTGCTAAACCGGCGAACACTTCCAAAAAGAACGCGCTGGTCAGCAAAATTAACAGCGACCCGAAACTGAAGGCGGAGGTTATGAGCCTGAAAGGGAAGGCCGACGCGAACAAAGCCGCAAAAGAAAAAATTTTTAAAGAGGCGGCTGCTGCAAGCAAAAAAACGGCCGCGGCCAAAGCAAAAAAGGAAAGCGAACAGGCCGCGCGCACTTTAAAAAAGGCGGATTCTGAAATTGCGAAGGCAAAGGCCGCCGGTGATATTAAGAGTCAGATGTTCTGGGAAGCTGCGAAAAATCGCGCAAGTAAAAAATGATATTCACACAATGGCAATTAAAGCGATCAGTTGAGCGCCGGTACGGCGCGGCGCTGGCGCGAATGATACAAGGACTTCGGACCGAGTTATCTCGGATCCGGAGTCCTTTTTTATTGGCTGCGGCTATCCGAAGGTACGCCCGCAGCCCTACCTACCAGAAAGCAGCGGCTATATTGGCGCGGTCCATTGCGACGCACGTGTTTTCCGATGGTCACCGAACGTGGCGGGAGGCGGCCCGGTCCGGGGCTAAAGGGCGCGTCGTATATAACGCTCTGCAGACAGAGTTGGGACAGACGGCCGTCGGCACTGCGTTCTGGGATGTGGTCGACCACAATGCAGAAATCATTAGATCTATGCCGGAGCGGGTGGCTAAACAGGTTACAGAAATGGTGGCCCGGGAAGCCAACGAGGGCCTGCGCCCTGAAGCGATTATGGAGGACGTCCTGGAAAAATGGCCGCACATGACCCGGGCGCACGCGATGTTGATAGCAAGGACCGAGTCCAGTAAGGCGTCTACGGCGCTCACACGTGCCCGTAGCGCCGTCGCAGGAATTAACTGGTATGTATGGCGGTCCGAGGAGGATTCGCGCGTCAGAGACTCTCACAGGCTCATGGACGGGGTGCTCATAAACTGGGACGACCCGCCAAGCCCGGAAGCCCTGGCTGGTGAAAGCCGGACCTACGGGAATTACCACGCCGGGGACATTTTCAATTGTCGGTGTTATCCGGAGCCGCTGATCATGTTCTCCGATATCCGCTGGCCACACAAAGTTTACTACGAGGGCCGCATCCAAATGATGACGCTGGCCCAATTTAAAGCGATAGGAGGTGCTGCCGCAGCATGAAAACCGCATATTATGGGAGCCGCATCTCCGACAGCATCAGTCGCACGCCGGAGGGCTTTTTAATTTGCAGGGACGTTCCCATCGCACGCGTTGGCGTGCAGGACTATCTTGGGCGGGAAATCGGACAGGCCGAGCGCCCGGATGAAATTTTCAAGGTGAACCGTCCGGCAGAGGAAGTCTTTTCTCCGGCGGCGGTGGCGTCTTTTGAGGGTAAGCCGGTAACGGAAAACCACCCGGATGAAGACGTGACGTCCGAAAATTACGGACGATACACTCGGGGCGTTGTGCGGGACGTCCGGAAAGGCACAGGCAAGTATGAAGGCTGCCTGGTTGCTGATTTGGTTATTCACGATGGCGCGTTGGTTCGCGCGGTTCAAGACGGCAAACGTGAGATCTCTTGCGGGTATAACTGCTTATGGGTTCCGACGGGCGACCACACCTTGGAACAAAGGGAAATTCGCGGGAACCACGTTGCCGTCGTGGATAAAGGTCGCGCCGGTCACGGTGTGGCCATACACGATCACGCTATGGAAAGGAGAAAAAAGCACATGGCTAAAGGAAATATTCTGCAGCGCATGTGGGCGGCGTTTGCCAAGGACGCCGACCCGGAAGAAGCGCTGGAAGCCGCGAAGCTGGTAAATGGCGACGGCAAAGATGAAAAGCCGGTGGAACCGGAAGACCCGAACGAGGCCCGGTTTAAACGCATCGAGGATGCCATCGCAGATCTGTCTGCGAAACTGAACCCGCCGGCCGAGGACACGGTTCCGGAAGAAGTCGAGGAAGAAGCCGGCACTGAGGCGGATGTTGACGAAGAAGGCGACGCCCTGGATGCCCTGGAGGAAGAATTGACCGAACGGGAGGACGCTGAAGACGAGGATGCTGTGGAGGCAGATCCGGAAGAAATCAACGAATCCCAGAGCGCGGTTACTGACGGCCTGATTGAAGCGGAAGAATCCGAGGACGTTGTGGAGGACGGTTGCAGTGCACGCGATGCTGCTCTGGAAACCATCAAAGCTCTACGCCCGTTTGTGGCGACTCTCCCGACGGCACAGCGCCGTAAGGCTGCGGACGCACTGGCGCAGATGATCCGTGGGAATGTACGAGACTCCGGTTATGCTGCCATTCAGAAAGCTACCCGCCGGGCGGCTGATTCCAGACCTGTTGATGACGCGGCCCTGGGCCGTGAGATTGCGGCAAAATACAACCCGCATTACAAGAAGGAGGTATAAACCATGGCTGGTAAAGCGATTGGTATTTCCATGGGGTATGGCTACCCCGGTAACTATGCACGCACCCCGGATGACGTAACCGTGGCGCGTAAACTAAAGAGCAGCTCCGCTGCGGTACCTTTTGGTGCCTGCGTGAAGCTGAACGGCGACAACAGCTACGAGCTGGTTGGTGCTGGATTCACGGCTGCTGATTTTGGCGGCATCGCCGTTCGCGTGGTAAAGAACGCCACTAATTATTTCAACCAGAACCTGGTTGAATATCAGCCCGGCCAGGTAATGGACGCGCTGACCCGCGGTGCTGTTACTGTAGTCTGCAACGTTGGCACTCCGACCGCAGGCGGTGCTGTATACGTTCGTATCGCTGCGAATGCGTCCGTTGCTAACGGCGTAGTTGGCGGCTTCGAGGCGGCTGCAGATGGTTCCAACACTGTCCTGCTTCCTAACGTAAAATGGACCACCGGCGCGATGGATGCAGATCGTATTTGCGAGGTCACCGTGCTGACCCGCGTCAATCCGTAAGAGGAGGTATAAGTCATGAGTGGATTTTTAGGTTTACCTGACGCCAATCTGGCCCAGGCAGGCAACTATGCAATGAGCCAGGGCGGCCACAAATTTTACCAGCCCAGAGGCGGGTATGGCCGCGGTGCAGACGCCGCCGTTGCTTCCGGCATGGCGTTCCTGCAGGCTGAATTAGAAAAGATCGACCCGAAAATTCGCGAGCCGCTGACTTCCGTCACCTGGCAGCGCGATATTGTCGCCAAGACTGGCGGCGGCTGGGTGGAATACACCAGCACCTACGATGTAGGTTACGCTACTTCCGGTGCTAACCAGAACGGCATTGTGGGTTCTGCTACTAATGCGGTACCTATCGTTCAGGTGGACATGAACAAGAACCTGTTCCCGACCCTGACCTGGATGAATGTTCTGAAGGTTAAATTTATTGACCTGCAGAAGTCCAAGCAGATCGGCCGTAATTTAGAGGACCTCATGAACAAGGGCGTCCGTCTGAATTACAACAAAACCCTGGACATGAACGTGTACACCGGCTTCACCGATTACGGCACCACCGGCCTGGTTAACGACGCAAACGTGACCGTTACTTCCGTGGCTACCGGCACCGGTGGCAGCACGCAGTGGAGCACCAAAACCCCGGACGAAATCCTGCAGGACGTGAACGACATGCTGGTTGCCGGCTGGACCGCATCTGAATATGACATGAAGGGCATGCCCAATCATATTCTGATCACCCCGGAAGCCTACGCCTACATTGGCCTGCATAAAGTTTCCCAGGCAGCGGACAAGTCCATCCTGGAATACCTGCTGGAGGACAACATTGCCAAGCGCCAGGGCGTGGACGTGACCATCGCACCTTGCCGTTGGTGCAAAGGCGCCGGCGCTGGTTCCACCGACCGTGCGGTTGCTTACGTGAACGACGAAGACATGCTGTACTTCGATATCACCGTTCCGAACACCCGCGCCATGACCCAGCCTGATCTGCTGCAGGCCGCTTACCTGACCTTGTATGCAGCCCAGATGGGCCCGGTGAAATTTAACTACTTCCAGCCGGTTGGCTACTTTGACGGCATCTGATTTTACACAGCCCGGCCCTGAAAAGGGGCCGGGCTTTTTTATTAAGAGGAGGCGTACACATGCAGATTCTGACAAAAAAGAAGCTCCGTTTCCGTGGGGGCGATGAGAAAGTTTTTGTTTCCATGGGTGGGAACAACATTGAATCCGCGCCGGAATGGATCGAAAAAGACCCGCTTTTCCCGCTGGTAGTAAAAGACGGCTCTCTGGTTAAGCTGTCCGAGGCTCCGATCGTGCAGGGCAGCTCTGCTGCGGCCGCACCGAAAAAGACCGCCGCGAAAAAGAAATGATGAACCCGTGCATCGGCACGGTTTTACTGCATCTGCGGGCCCAGGCATCCGGCATCAAAAAGCCGAACAACAGCACTTATACCTCGGAGCAGTTTCTGGCGGTCTATCCACAGTTTGCGACGGTGGTGGATGGGGCGCCGGTGGTGCCGAGTGCCGTGCTGGACATGTTCATTGACCTCACTAACGAGGTGGTCAGTGAGCAACGGTTCGGGAAGATGTGGGAGTATTGCTGCGGGCTGTATACCGCGCACATGCTGACCTTGTGGATGCAGGGGAATGTGCCGGATGGAAGCAGTGCTGACGATATCGTGGCGGCCGGGAGTTCTATCGGTACGGTCACCAGCGAATCGGCAGACGGTGTGAGCTATTCTCTGGACACGAGCGCGGTGCAGGATCTGTCAGGCTGGGCAGATTTTAAGCTGACCCGGTTCGGGGTGCTGTATGCGTCCATCGCCAAGCGGTTATGTAAGGGCGGGATGTACATATGGTAACGGTGAACGTCCAGCACACGCAGAACAATGGCGGCTTTGATGGTCTGATGGAACGGGTGCAGAAGCTGAAGAAGCGCCGCATCATGGTGGGCATTCCGGAAAAGAAGGCGGCCCGACAGGGCGAGTCTATCAATAATGCGCAGCTGCTGTACATCCTGTCACACGGCGTCCGGAAGAAGTCAATGCGGCAGGAGATGCAGCCAAAGATCGACGCGGGGATGAAGTATTCCGCGGCGTATCAGCTGTATATCATGAGCCACGGCTCGCCGTTATGGCATATACCGCCACGGCCGGTGCTGGAGCCGGCGCTGGAGGCCCATGCGGATGCCATCGGGAAGTTGTTTCAGGCGGTTATTAAAGCGGCCTGTAAGGGCGACGAGGCAGCAATGAAAAAGGCCATGAACGTCTGCGGGATGGCGGCGCAGAATTATTGCCGGGACTGGTTCAGTGATCCACGGAATGGCTGGCCGCCTAATAGTCCGCTGACCATCAAGCTGAAGAAGTCGGAGCGGCCGTTGGTGGATACCGGCACCATGCGGAAGGCTATCACGTATGTGATCAGGGAGGGCTGATATGAACACACGGGTGAATCTGGCGCGGGTGGTTCACAGCCCGAGGATGAGCCAGAAAATAACTATCCTGCGGCGTGGCGGGTCTTGGCAGTATGGAACATGGGTGCAGGATGAGAATCCAACCGAGCTGACTATGCGGGGCATCGTCACCATGGCAAGTGCAAAAGACCTGCAGCAGGTTCCTGAAGGGGACAGGCTGACCGGGGCCATTAAGATTTTGACCACCGAGCGGATCTATATCACGAGCGATGGAGAAATTACGGACATGGTGTTCTGGCGTGGGGCGCGTTACCGGATCGTGACGGTCACACCGGATATTGATTACGGGTTCTATCGGTCGATAGGTTCCAGACTGGATGGTGATGGCATTGGATGAGCTCGAGATTTTGTTTTACAGGGCGTTTATGACGCTGCTGGGGGAAAACCCCGAGGAGGCTAATGAAAGGCCGCCAGTGAGGCGCTCGTGGCCCACAATGGGGCAACCTGATTGGAGCTACAACGAAGATGTGCTGTTTTTCCAGCTGACGTTTCTGGACGGACAGGATGTTTCACAGCCGCTGCATGATTTTTGGCAGGATTCCGGGGAAGATTTGAACCGGCACCAGGAACAGACGCGGGTGATGCAGGCACAGCTCATTGCCTACGGGCCGAATGGCGCGACCAATTTGGATAATATCCGCACCGCCATCTATAACGGTGTGCCGATTTTACGGAATGCCGGGGTATATGTGGTGCCCGGGAATGAGGCGCCCAGGTATGCTCCGGAGCTGTTTCAGGCGAGGTGGTGGCGCAGGGCCGACATGACCATGATTTTCAACGTGGCGAAGAGCTACGACACAGAAGTTAAAACAATCACCAGCGTGCCTGTCACGATTGGTGCGAACCGTCCGGAAGATTCCGAAACTGTGGTATCTACGGGCGGCATTATTATCAAGAAAGGGTGATTTGAGGAATGGCTATCAAATTAGATCTGCGGCCTATCGTTAAGGTCGATATCAATTTGAGCGCGAAGGCGGCCGCTCGTAAAGGGTTCAATGTTGGCCTGATTCTGGGTAGCAGCGACGTGATCCCGGTGACCGAGCGAGTGCGTGTGTACACTTCCCCGGCGGCCATGCTGGCAGATGGATTCTCCAACACCAGCGATGAGTACGTTGCGGCGCGGCTGTATTTTAATCAGATCCCGCGGCCGGACAAGCTCTGCGTGGGTGTTATCGACACGGCTAACAGTGAGGATAAGGCGACCGCCATGGAAGCATGCCGTCAGGCAAACTCTGAATGGTACGAGTTTGTGGCGCTGGGTGCTGCGGATGCCGAAAGTGAAGCGCTGGGAGCATGGGCAGAAAGTGCTACACCGCGCACACTGCACATGTATACCACGCACAGTGCGGACGTTCTGCAGCCGACCTATGAAGAAGAAGATCCGACCACGCAGGTGCAGGATATCTTTATGAAGATGAAGGCGAACAATTATCGCAGGTCCTGGGGCGTATACAATTCCGGGAACGTGAATGCGGCGGCGGCTTGGATGGGGCGTGCAAACGGTTTGAATTCTGGCACAGCCAACAGCATGTTTACTATGGCGTACAAGTCTGCGGTCGGTATTACCACCGATTCTTTGACCGAGGCACAGGTTGAGTATGTGTGCGGTTCCCGGACGACCACCGGCAATAATGGCAACGTTTACGTGACCCGCGCGGAAGATTACGATCTGCTGCAGCAGGGTTATATGGCCGACGGTACCAGCTTCGATGAGATCATGGGACTGGACATGCTGGAGAACGACATTGTCCTGAATGTCATGGACCTCTTGGCCCAGAGCAGGAAGGTTCCGCAGACCGAGGCTGGTGTGGCGTCTATCATCAACGTTATCAACCAGGCATGTGACAAACACGTGCGGTCCGGGTTTATTGCACCGGGTCAGTGGAATGGTTCGCAGTGCCTTGAGCTGATGACCGGGGACTATCTGGATGCCGGGTATCTGGTGCAGTCTGAGAGCATTGATTCCCAGCCGCAGGCAGACCGCGACAAGAGAATTGCACCGACCATTTACGTATGCGTGAAGCTGGCGGGTGCTATCGAGTTCGTGGTTATCGAAGTCAACATCAATCGTTAAGGAGGGCTATAAATGTCACGCACGACTTATTCTTTTCTTGATTTGGTCGGGTCCATTAGCCATCCGGCGGTGGGCGCGTATATTTTTACCGGGGAAGGTGCCGGCAGCGTATCCGTTGCGAAAAGCACAGAACGGTCCACCCATGACGTCGCTGCAGATGGCAGCATCATGGTCAGCAAAATTGCGGGCAATAACGGCACCGTGACCATCGAAGTACAGCAGACTGCTCCGCTGCATAAATGGCTGTTACGCTGGTTCCAGACCTTGTGGCAGCTTCCCACAAATCAGTGGGCACAGACTTCTATGCTGTTGAAAAATTCCAGCACCGGCGGTTCTCATATCTGTCAGGGAGTTTCCCCGCAGAAGGAGGCCGACGTTCCGTACCAGGCACAGGGTTCTCGGGTGACTTGGACGTTGTTATGCGCTGATATCGTAAACGATCCGCGCTGATAGGAGGACTATTCGATGAAGGTTAAGGAAAAATATTTTGATTATAACGGGACCCGGTATAAGCTGACCAAGTTGGACGCTGATTCCGGGTCTTATGTCGCTTTTAAGTTGGCAGGCGTGGCTCTGCCTTTGATGAGCGGGATGTCTGGGCAGGGAGTCACTGCCAGCGACATGCAGTTGTTGTCCCAGGCAATAACGTCCATGAATCGTAAAGATTTTACGGAAGTACAGAAGATCCTGCTGGCTACCGTGCTGAAGATGGAAACCTCTGGCGGTGTGGATATGCCGATGCCGATTTTGAAGGCAGACGGTACCTACACTGACGAGGAGCTCCGCACGGATGCTGCGGCCGTCATTGCGCTTACCGTTCAGGCGGCGATATTCAACATTGGCGGTTTTTTCGGCGGGGAAGGGTTAAGCCCGAAGAAGGACTGACCCTGAATTATGATCCGGTTCCTTATCCTACCATCGATGCTGCCAGACAATATGCCATGGTGCCGGTTACGGCCGGCATCTGGCGGCAGCATGAAATGTGGGACGGGACATATGACTTTGACGATTTGCTGGACGCACACGAGATGCTTGCGGTCCAGGCAGAAAATAAACGACGCGCACAGGCGGCGGCAGAGGCGGAGGTGAAGTAATGAGTAACTGGAACACTATGGAGGAGTATCTGGTCAGAATTGGTGCGGATATTGACCAGAATTCTTTCGGTGCTGCGCGGAGTGCGTTGACGGAGTTAAAATCTCACCTCGTAAAGCTGAAGGGCGCGGCGGCACCGATGGCGTTGGCTGCGGCTATCGGGGCGGTTGGAAAGGCTGCTTATGAAACAGTGAAGGGCGTTGCCAAGGCTGATATGGAGTACCAGAAGCTGGCGGCGTCCATGTGGACAACGAAGGAAACTGCAAAAGCTCTTTCCGTTGCCATGAAAACCATGGGGGTCAGCCAGGATGATATTGCATGGGTACCGGAGCTTCGGGAGCAGTTCTTTCGGCTGCGTGGCGAAATGCAGAAGTTTGCTACACCGGCAGACGCCGATGCACAGCTGCGGTACATCCGGGAAATTGGCTACGACGTGCAGGTCCTGTTTGTGCGCCTGAAGATGCTGAAGGAATGGATCGCATATTACCTGATCAAGTATCTGGAGCCGTACATTGAGGATTTCCGGGCATTTCTGAATTGGTTGCTGGATAAGCTGGGGACAGACATGCCGGGGCTGGCACGCACAGTATCACGGGCTATTTCGATGGTGTTGCAGCCTGCTCTGGCAACGATTAAGGCGCTGGGGCTTGCCATCGGGAAGGTCTACGATTTTATCGTCAGCCTGCCTGATAACGTGAAGAAGTGGGGCGCTGTATTTGCGGCCGTTGGTGCGATTATCATGGCGGGCCCGTTCGGAGCCTTGCTGGCAGGTCTGTCTGTGGCCATGCTCTTGATTGAGGATTTCATGGGCTACATGAATGGCTGGAACAGCAGCGCTACGCTGGCGCCGATATGGGAGGCTTTGCTGAAGTTTTCGGAAGGCACCGGCTCGGAATGGCTGGATGATTTTAAGACCAAGCTGACGGAAATTGTTGGCATTTTAGATTATTTTGTAAAAGAGTTACGCCTTGATGAAGTGATCCAGTCAATTAAAACAGCGGTTCTGGAGCTTGGTCAGGGGCTTGCCGATTTATGGAAAGCTCAAAAGAGGCAGATTGAAAACCTGTTAAAAATGTTCGGGATAGGGCTGCCAACGGTTAGGACGTTTTTTGGTACGATTGCGACCGGGATATCTACAGCAATCAAAAATATGGCAGAATTTGTTAAGCTGGTAGGGCGGATACTTAAGGCTGCGGCGCTCATTAAAGAAGGCAAATTTTCAGAGGCGGCGGGGCTGGTAAAAGATTCTGTTATAGACTTTGGCAAGGCTTTGATTACGAATGGTAAAAAATTTTACGGCAAGATTAAAGATATGTTTACCGGAGGAGGTTCCGGGGCTGATGTAGTGAATAATGCATCCCAATTTGAACAGGGCACGCAATGGATGGATCCTACCGGAGAAAACAAGGATTCCCGGAATCAGTGCGCATCGTTTGCGTCGCAGATGATGGCGAGCGCAGGGGTTGATGTTGAGCCTACGATGAACGGGGATTTACTTGCTGGGCAGTTTAAGAGTGAAGGAGCATATCATCCTAAAGGTGACGGGTATCAGCCACAGCCGGGTGATCTGATTGACTGGGCGCATCATGTTGGTATATATGCCGGGAATGGTGAATACATTGCCAGAAATTCCAGCGGGGGCGTACAGCGTGGCAGCATGTCCGGTATGGAGCAGTATTTTGGTTCGTTGTGGGGATTTGGTTCCGTGAGTGAGTTGCAGGCTGCTAAAGGGCATTCTGGCGGCGGTGGTGATTCTACAACAGGCAATATTGCGGCTGGCATGCTTAACGGAATAGGATTGGACACCAGTGCTGTCGGCATGGCTCCGGCAAAAGACAGTTATGCGGCCAGTGTTGCGTCTATGGGAGGAGCTGGATATCCTGCTACCGTTGGTGGTGGCTTTGGCGGTGGTGCTGGTTATGGGAATTATACGTTTGGCGGTGCTACTGTCAATATTTACGTAAAGGGCACCAATGCTACCCCGCAGGAAATTGGAAGCGCGGCCAAGAGTGGCGTGGAGCAGGGCATGAATGATACGCTTCACATCTGGCAACGGTTTGGGAGGAGGGCTGAAGTATGAGCTTTTTTACCAGCTTTTTACCGACCGACCGACAGGGTGGCGGATGCTTCGGGGAACCTAAAGGGTTGAATGTGGGCGATGTTCTGGGGAACATTGGCGATGTGTTTGGCTTGGGTTCTGTGTGGACGGCCGTGGGGACGATGTTCTCCGGCGGGCGCGTTGATGTTGGATATCGGCCACGTCAGTGGGGCGCCGATATTGATGCGCGGCAGATGGTGCTGGTGCAGACGAATATCAGCGGGCTTTTTTTCGATGGGGTTATGTCTACGGAGATTCAGGAACAACTGACCATCACATCTCATCCGGTGCAGTCTGGGGCGAACATTTCAGACCATGCGTACCGGGAGCCGACGCATATCACCATGGAGGTGTTCATGTCGGATGCCATGGCCAGTCGTCAGCCCGGGCAGTTTAACAGTTTTTTCAATAAGTCGGTAAGCGCGTACCGGCGGCTTTTAGATCTCCAAAGGTCACGAATTCCCATGGTGGTCCACACGAGGCTGGGGACATACCAGAACATGCTGATAGAATCCATCAGCGCTCCGGATGATGCCAGCACAATGAACGGGCTCCGGTGCACGGTGGCCATGCGGGAGGTGCTGGTGGCTACGGTGGCCACAGTGAAAGTTTCCGCGCGGCAATGGACGACAGACTCTGCGACCAAGCGGGGACCGGTGCAGCCGGGGGATGTTAGAAGCACAGTTTTGGTTCAGATGGGCGCGAAAGGAACCGGTGGCAGGCAAGGGGTGAGAAGATGAGCTATTATGAAATTCCTTTGACGTGCGCTCCGGATTGCTATCAGTCTTTCACCCTGACACTGAATGAGTCGGAGAACGATAAGGAAAATATCACGCTGGAGCTGCGGCTGCGGTATTTGGACCGATACGACATATGGCTCGCAGACGTCCGTAATTTGGCCACGAACGCGATTTTGTGCGCAGGTGTACCGTTGGTATTGGGCGTCAATTTGTTGGGCCAGGCGGGCTATCTGGGGGCTGGAGAAGCCTATGTTATGCAGGCACTCCCGACGGAATTGGAGCACCCGGACAATAAAACGCTGGGGAGCACGTTTGTGCTGGTCTGGGGGGATGATTCATGAGCGGGTATCTATGGCTGCGGAAGTACCGCATATTGGTCATCGACAAAAATGATGAGCAGGCGCTGGATGTGTCGAATCTTCACTGCACGTTTGAGGTCCATAAGCGCCGGAGCCAGGGTGCGTCCTATGCGATTGTTAAGATTTATAACCTCGCTAATGACACGGAGCAGCTGATCATAAAGGATGGCGACCGGGTCGTTATTGAGGCTGGATATGAGGGAACACTGGGCGCTGACCAGAAAAACGATTATCTGAAGGGCCCGGGCATCATGGGCGAAAAGGAAACGACCGACCAGCAGGAGGCCAGCGGGGCAGGACAGTATGGCGTGATCTTTGACGGGCAGGTGATTTATCCCACCCGGAGCAAGGAGACTAATGCCGATTATGTATTGACGTTATCTTGCATCGACGGGAACCAGCCGCTCAATTTTAACTATATCCAGATGTCCGTGAACAAGGGCATGAACCAGCGGCAGATCTTCGATACGGTCTGCAACAATGGCAGCGTGAAGGTGCCGCAGGCGAAGGTCACGGATTGGTTGAGCCAGCAGAAACTTCCCCGGGGCAAGGTCTTTTTTGGCCGGGCTTTTGATTATGTGGAGGATATCTGCCGGGGGAATGATGCCACGTACTACATGGACGGGGGAACGGTGAATCTGGTTAAGCCGTCGGACATTGCGGATGAAGAGGCGATACAGATAGATCCGTTTACCGGGCTGATCGGGGTGCCGCAACAGACCACAAACGGGTTAAATTTTCGGGTGTTGCTGAATCCGTCGATTAAGCTCTGGACGAAGATAAAAATCGCACGGTCGGAGATTCAGGAGCAACAGCTGACGGTTGGTCAGAAACAGTTGCCGCTGGACGATGAGTGGATCTATCAGGCCATCGAGGTCACCCACCGGGGAGACACCCGGGGGAATGATTGGTACACGGATGTGGTCGGACTGTCCAGGCATGGCGCTGCGGCGCTGCCCGGTATCTATGCCAGCGGCAGCACTTATGTGAATGGGACGTGAGGTGGCGGCATGACGATTGACGAAATGAACCCGATTCCGGAAAGGCAGGAAGCTATCCGGCAGCGGCAGGCGAGTATAAAACTTCGGTGCCACATGCCGGGAATTATTGAGAGCTACGATGCAGACCAGCAGACGGTCAACGTGCGGCCTGCTATCCGGGAGTGCCTGATCGGTGAGGACGGATCCCGGAATTGGACGGACATTCCCTTGCTGCTGGATGTGCCGGTGTGCTGGCCGAGGGCTGGCGGGTATGTGCTGACGCTGCCTATCCAGCCGGGGGATGAGTGCCTGGTGTGCATCGGGGATTCCTGTATCGATGCTTGGTGGCAGAACAGCGGAGTACAGAACCAGATTGATATCCGGCGTCATGACTTGTCGGACGCGTTTGCCATTCTCGGTCCGTGGAGCCAGCCGCGCCGGGTATCTGGTTATTCCACAAACAGCTGTCAGCTTCGGAATGAAGAAGGCAGTGCGTATGTGGAGCTGTCCGGGAGCACCATCAACATCGTGGGGAGTGCGGTGAATATTGACGCGGGAAATGTTACAATAGGCGGCTCAACGACTATTGATGGCAGGAGGTTTCTTGGGCATACACACGATGGCGTGCAAAGAGGATCCAGTGAGACTGGAGGCGTGGTATGAAATACCGAAGATTGGACGAAAACTGGGATTATGTTTTCGGGCATGGGAAAAACGATTATTTGGAAGGCCGGGAGGCCGTCGGACAGGCGGTCAAATCCCGGCTTCTTTTATTGTATGGCGAATGGTGGGAGGACCTGGAGGACGGCCTGCCCTTGTTTGAACGGATTCTGGCAAGCTCCGGAAGCGATGCGAACAAGCAGGCCGTGGATATCATTTTTGCGCGCCGTATCGGGGACACAACGGGCGTGCTGAATGTGTCCTGGTATGATTCCACGTTCGACCGGAACAAACGGGCATACAGCTTCTCCTGCCGCGTGGATACGGTCTATGGGGAGCTTTATGTAAGCAATGTGAGGGAGGTGCGGTAATTGGCTTATTTTGCGCCTTATATCGATGAGACGGGTTTTCACTACCCGACCTATCAGGATATCGTGGACGACCTGGTGGCCGGTGCGAAGTCCATCTTTGGGGATGATATCTATCTTGAGAATGATTCTGCAGATTATCAGCTGATCAGCATTTTCGCGCTGAAAACTTACGACACGCTGCAGGGGATTGCGATGGCTTATAACAGCCGGAGTCCTTTGACGGCGGTGGGTGTGGGGCTGGATGCCGTGGTTAAGATCAACGGTATTGCGCGCAAACCGGGCAGCCGGTCCACAGCGGACGTGGTCATTACCGGTACGCCGTACACACAAATTGTTAACGGATCCGTGAAAGATTCGAGTGATGTTATCTGGAATTTGCCGGCGACAGTATCCATCCCGACATCAGGGACGGTCACGGTTACGGCTACCTGCAGTCAGAGCGGACCGGTCGCTGCGGCGGCGAATGAAATCAATAAAATCAACACACCGACGTATGGATGGCTGACCGTCACGAATCCTGCGGCGGCGGTGCCCGGGGAGGAGACCGAGACGGATGCGGAGCTCCGGGTGCGGCAGACGGCTTCTGTGGCGGGGCCGTCACAGACTATGCTGGCAGGCACCTATGCGGCGATTGCGGCTGTGGATAACGTGCAGCGGTTGGCAGTGTACGAGAATGACACCAGCAGCGCTGCGGTTAGCGATGCGAACCCATACGGGTTGCCTGCCCACAGTGTGACCTGCGTGGTGGAAGGCGGCGATGCAGGAACCATTGCGGATGCGATCTTGCGGCATAAGGGTATCGGGTGCTATACCAACGGGGATATAGAGACCACTATCACGGATGCCGGGGGATATGCGAACATCATCCGGTTCTATCGGCCCACGATGGTGCCGATCTACGTGAATGTGACCCTGACCCCGTACCCGCCGGAGTATGTGCGGACCATGCAGGATGATGTGAAGCAGGCCATCTATGATTATCTGACCGGGTTCGATATTGCGGCGGATGTGTCAGTGAGTCTGCTGGCCGGTGTGGCGGCAAGTGCTAACCCGGACATGAAGCGGCCGGCGTTTGGTGTGGCTTCGGTGCAGATTGGGAAGTCTGCGGGTGCGCTGGGAACGGCGGATATTGCGATTGATTATAACGAGGTGGCGGAGATTGAGCTGGACCACATTACGGTAACGGACGGCCTTGATTAAGGGGGGAGATGTAGATGCTTTTTGCGGTTGACGAAGATATGAACATCTCCATTGCACGAGGGTATCCGGTGAACATTCCGGTGCAGGTGCGGCGCGCCAATCAGGCAGATTATGCACTTATTCCGGGTAAGGACACACTGATATTTACGGTGCGGTCGTCTGTGAATTCACAGGTCAATGCGTTTCAGGTGACCAGTACCGAGGCTGTGATTCCGCTGGTGCCGTCGCACACGGCTACGCTGCCATACGGGACATATCTCTATGACTTGGTGCTTCGGCATGAGGAACGCGGAGAGGTCTGGACAGACACGATTCTGGGACCGTGCAATTTCGTTATTGGCGGTGACGACGATGTGGTGCTGGATGGGTACAGGAAACTGCTAACGAGCGAATATAAAACGCGACCAAGGTTGACCAGCTGGCTGTTGTGGCTGCTGTCGGAAGGGCTGACGCATAACAGCGTACTGAATGAGTTGCTGGAGGCTTTTAATTTGGACACGGCGGTCGGGCAGCAGCTGGACACGCTGGGGAAGATTGCGGGCGTAGGCAGGACATTGTCTTTTTATCCGTCGGATGGGTCCGGGCCTGTCATGGATGATGAAACGTATCGGCTGGTCATCAAGGCAAGGCTGATCCAGAACCTGTGGAAAGGCACGCTGGATGAGTTGTACAGTGCTTGGGATGTTTTGTTCCCGGGGATTGATTTACAGATCCAGGACCTGCAGACACAAGGACCCGGGGATGCGATGACGTACAACGTGGTTATATCTGGGGATTTTACTTCACTCATGCGGGAGTTGATCGTGAACGGTTACATTGTGCCGAAGCCTGAAGGCGTGCGCATAAATAATCTTTTAATCACGGATACCACAGGTAAGCCGTTGTTTGCTTATGACCTGAATGATGCGGATTTCTCTGGTTACACGGCGCACTGGGCAGAGCCCTTATAAGGAGGATGAGTTATGGCAGAACATAATTTCCAGATTTTTGACGAATCGATGACGTCTATTGATACGGATGCGGAGTACATTGCGGAAGGGCAGCGCTTGAATGGGGTTACCCCGGGGCTGGCTTCCCCGAAGATGCACAACAAGTTATATCGGCAGTGCAGTGTTATGGCCTATGCGATGGCGTCTGTGCTGGCGGCCCGAGGATTTGATGCTAACGATTCAGATCCGGGTGCTTTGGTAGATGCTATACAGCGGGCGTTTGCATTCTCTGTTAATGGGAATACGCCCAATGGCAGCGGGGCTATCACTGCAGTGCGCCCGATAGATTCATGGCCTGTGGGGAGCGTGTTCCTGACGTTCCAGAACACTAATCCGGCCACACTGTTGGGCGGCGGAACATGGGTACAAATCAAGGGAAAATATTTACTGGCTGCAGAGGATGGCGATACTGTTGACGGGACGACGGGTGTTGGGGCGCACACTAAAAATGTACCGTTGGTGGCGCACACGCACAGTTTCGTGACCGGGAGTGCTGGCGGCCATACGCATTATGTTTCTGGCACCACCGGAGGCGCTGGGAGTCACAGCCACTCAACGGGGTCGGCTGGTAACCATACTCATAAATTTATAACTCGTAACGGCACTGGTGCACGCGGTAACGTAGCAGAAATGCAGTGGTCGGACGGCGGTTATGACGGCAATATATCATCGGCTGGCGCACACACGCATAGCGTGAGTACGGTAGGGAATCATACCCACAGCTTCGGTGCGACAACCGGCAATAATGGGGCACACACGCATTCTGGTACAACGGCCAGTGCTGGCACGAGCGCAAGTTTTGACGTGCGGCCTGCGTCGGTTTATGTGTACATGTGGAGGAGGACTGCCTGATGTTTAAGATTGACGGGGAAAAGTTGAGCCTGACCCGGGGCGATGATGCCTACCTGTATATCGGGGCCACGTTAGCGGCAGGGGAGTCGCTGGTGCTCCGGGTGTACCGGGATGCCGGGCGAACAGATCTATTATTCTCCCGGGGGCGGCTGCCGGACGGGAGTTTTTTGATCCAGCGCAGCGACACGGATGCATTGCCGTTCGGGGTTCTGTATTACGAGGTGGTCAAGGTGGATGGTGGCGGCACGGAGACCGTGGTGCTGGGCCCGGCCACATTGACTGTTACAGAGGAGGTGCATTGATATGGCAGATTCGATTATCGGTAAAATTTCGGTTGGCGATGGCGCCACGTTTACGCCTGCGGTATCAAACGAGGGCGTGTTAAGTTGGAGCAATAATAAGAATTTGGCAAATCCGGCAGATTTTGATATTCCTGGCAAGGTATTGGAACGGGGCGTGGATGTACTGGGGTTAGCACCTATCGCGAGTCCTGCCTTTACGGGTACGCCTACGGCGCCGACACCAACTCCGGGCGACAGTTCTATAAAGATTGCCACAACAGCCTATGTACAGGCAGAATTGCAGGATTATGTCACGCTTAATAATTTAGAAACAGAATTGCAGGATTATTTGCCGTTGAGTGGCGGTAATATTACTGGCAATCTATCGGTTGCGGGTGTAATGTCTGCTAACGCCATTAATACTCTGCAGCGCAATACTGCCTATTCTGTGGGGGATATTGTTTATTCCGCTACCCTTGGTACTCGTTACTATCTTGAATGCACTGTAGCAGGAACGACAGGAGCAACCGAGCCTTCGTTCACTACGGGGGGGTAATTGTAGATGGTACGTGTACATTCGTGGTAGGTTCATACGCCATGGCGGGCGAGGTAAAGGCATTTGCTGGCAATAGTACGCCAGCAGGATGGCTGTTGTGTGATGGCTCTGCAGTAAGCAGAACAACGTATGCAAGGCTGTTTGAGGTCATTGGAACAACTTATGGCAGTGGAGATGGAAACAGTACATTTAATCTGCCTAATTTAACAGACAGATTTATTCAGGGCAGTGCTACAGCAGGAACGCAAAAGGCGGCTGGGTTGCCGAATATTACAGGTAATGTAAGCTATGGTGGTGCGGTTGGTCTGTTGTATAGTAGTTCGTCTGATTCTGCATCTGGTTCGTTTTATCCCAACCTTCAAAAAACGGGTGGCACATTGTCCACAACGAGTGGTTCTTCTTATTCTTTTGGCATTGATGCATCTCGTTCTTCTTTCATCTACGGCAATTCAAGCACAGTACAGCCTCCAGCCCTGACCATGCGTTACATTATTAAATTCTAACAAGGAGGAAATATGGCAATACAAGACGGAAGTGCGCAGTTTGAAAAACGAGAGATAGCCAGCAGGGAATGGGTGAACGCTAAGATTGTGCCTATATTCATTAGTGGCAGTCATGAGTTTACAAGTACGAATTTCGAACAAGTTAATACAGTAACAATTCCAGCCAATGCAATATTCTTTATTACGGCCAGGGAATTTTTTAACAATGGCAAACCTACTGGCGTGGCAATTTCTTATAGTGACGCAGCGAATGCGTCCGCTATTATGGAAAATCAATCTACAAACACATCTTCTGCAACATTAACAGGATCTGTAACACAAGAAACAACGTTTAAAATTTATGCTCGGCATGCAAGGAGTGGCGTAACGAACGACCACAGCATTATGGGTGGGTACATTTTGGTGGATTAAATTGAAAGACATTATCTATCGCAGAGGCCTAAAAAATGAACAAATTATTTAGCAGTGACACGGTTAAATCCGTGCTGGAGCATTGGCCGGAGAAGGTGGCGGCCAGTGCCGGGGTGGCCACGGTAGCAGACGCGATGGGCGTGCAGTTGCAGCTCATCGCGGTTTTTATTGTGCTCGCCGGTATGGATATATTCACCCGGTGGCTGGCCCAAAGTGCCAAGCTCTGGCATGATATGTACCCGCAGACACCGGGGTCCGTATGGACGTACTACAAATTTATTTCACAGGCCAGGCGGTGGCGGTATATCAAAAGCAAGGAGCTGCGGGACCGGTTCCTCTCAAAGCTGGGGACGTATATCACCATTCTGTTTGCGGCGTCGGTATGTGACGTGGCAATGCTGATCGCACATTCTCCCACGGCATGGGTGGTCAGCCTGATCACGATGGTGCTGTCGTGCACGGAGTTTTTGTCGATTCTGGAAAACCTGCAGGAGTGTAACGTGCAGGTGGCCCGGGAATTGGTAGCTGTCGTCAAAAAACGGAAGGAGGCCATAAAGTGAGGCTTAAAGAAGTTCAGATCAATAAAACGAAAAAAATGGTCTACTGTCTTGATGAAAACTACGAAGTCATGCACAAGGCCGAGATATCTACGGATTTTTACGAGGGTGAGAACGAAGCCGGGCAGCCGCGGGGGAATGCTGCGGATGGCGTATACCGGGAGACTGTCTGGGCGGATATTGACTATCCCGGCGAGGATGATTTATCTGCAGCTTTCGGTTGGGCCTACCTCAATATCGACGGTCGGGGGCGAGCGGTCCATGGAGGAGGTTCAAATCTTGGCTGGGACGGGGCTATGCAGGCCATACAGCCGCTACTCCCGACCTATGGGTGTTTCCGTATGCGGAATATTGACATTCTCTGGATTTGTTACTACTGGCGTGATGCGGTGGCTGAAGGGTTAAATCCTTGCGTTCACGTGGTGAGTTAGGAGGTGTTTGGTTGCTTATCGAGGGTTATGTTTTAGATCCAATTCAGATCCTGCTGGGGGTGACATACCAGGACGACTACGAGTTTCCTGGGGCACACCGGTTGGAGCTGTATTTGTTTGTGTTCGCACTCTGTTTTGTGTGGGGTATTCACAAGGACGGTGAGTGATGTGCAGGTATGGGAAACGATAAAGGCGGCCCTGACGCGCCACACGTTGGCCATAGCGGGCGTTCTGCTGGCCGTGCTGGTATTTGCTCTGGGTTTTTATACTGGGCGTTCTACGGCCGATTCTGCGGTCATAGAGGTGCCCGTAGAGAAGCCGGTCGTACAAACCAAAACGGAGACGGTCATCAAGTACGTTGAGAAGCCGTCGGCGGCCGCTCCGGACGTGGACGTGAAGGTTCCGCTGCAGGAGATAAAGGTCGCGGTGAACGGCAAGGAGCAGGTCATCAAAAAGGCCGAAAGTGAGAAGTATGTTTTTGATGATCATCAGCTGAAGCTGGAACAGCACACGGCGGCGTCGGTGGATATCAAGGTACCGGATAAGACCCGGCACTGGTCTATTGGCGTCGGCGCCGGCAGCCATGGCGTGGCGTATTCGCTGCGGTTCCCGGTGTATAAGAATGTGGGCGGGTGGGCCTACGGCGACAGGAAAACTGTTGCCGGCGGGCTCTCTTTTAATTTTTAGGAGGGTGCACTATGCCTGACAATACAAAAATAAACACACTTCGGCTCCGGGCCTGCGACGGGGAGGACATCTGGCGCACGATCAACGGGGCCAAGGTCCTGATCGATGAGGGCACCGGGGAAATCAAAGGCGGGGCCGGCGGGAAGCTGAACGGTAAAAAGTTCAAACCGTCTTTTGGTAAATCCTTAAAATCCGGAAAGAAGGTCCTGCTGCCATCTATCCACACGAAAATGAAACACTTCAAAGGGTCCAAGGCGCAGCTGCTGCAGAATCTTAAAAAGGCGGTGGAACCGCCGAAAAAGAAAACAATGGCAGAGGTCCATAAGGCGTACAAACAGATTGAGTACGGCGGCCTTTATGGGTCGAAATCGTTAGAAGATTTGGAGGCGAAAAAGAAGGAAATAGACGAGAAACTTGCGGCTTTTCCCGAAATTTACGCACAGTTAGACAAAGCTACAGTGGTCAAGGATCCGAATAAGTCTTTTGATATTGCCTATTTTGACCTGTCAAAGCCTGACCCGGTGAAAGACCTGCAGGAGAAGGTGGCTTCTGATTACAAAACTGCGAAGAATTACCTTTTAAACAAGCAGGCCACGGCCAAGGCAAAGGAAGCCTGGAAAAAGGTGGTCAAGTATAAAACGGCTATTGGCGCGGTAAAAACACAGCCAGCGAAGGTTGACAATCAGGAAAAACTGAAGAAGGCTTACGAAGAGTACAAGGCCGCGGTGGCGGAGTCGCCGTATGGGAAGGTTGACTTTAAACCCAAAACCAGCAGCGTGGAGGAATTGCTGGCAAAATCGGCGGTTGAATTAATGCAGAGTGCTCCGGGGAAAGCACCAAAATCCAGCCCGCACGACCCGTTTATTACTCCGATGACGGACCCTGGCTTCACCGATAGGGAGACCAATATTCAGAACACTATTCAAACTTTAAAAAATTTATCTGCTGCGGTAAAAGGGAATAGCAGCAAATATGAATTTAAAACTTTTGATCACCAGGGCGCTGAAGGGTTTAAAAAGACCCCGCTACCGACGGACGATATGGCTATCCACAAAAAAATTGTTGATAAATGTTCCGAGGCTTGGAAGGCCGCGACTCCGGCTCAAAAAAAGGCAATTTTTGATTATACCGGTTCGTTCTCCAAATTTAATGAACCGCTGCGGGGCATTGAATACGGCACGAGTGCGTTCAAAGGCGTTGGTAAAATCGATATGGATAATATCGGCGTTAACAGCTACGGGCACTTCAAAAAAGGCGAAGTTAAAAAGCTGATCAACGACATGACGGATATTATCGACAAGTCCAGCTATGACCATGATGTGCATGTTCGACGTGGCGTGTCGACGTCCGGTGCTGCTAAACTGCTTGGTATAGATCCGCAATATTTAAAACCCAGCATGGTAAACGATTTAAAAGATGCCGTGGAGGGAAAACTCGTTACCGAATTCGGGTTCTGCAGCACAGCCGTTTGCGATAAAAAAGGCTTTACGGATGAGGTAGAGCTGCGCATTCTTTGCCCAGCTGGCACGAAGATGATGTATGCTGAACCGTTTTCAAAATACGGTCACGGTGCTCAAAGCGCCAGCTGGAATGGGAAGGATAATCAAACATCGACCGGGCATGAGCAGGAGATGATCCTGCAAAGAAACACACGCTTCCAGATCCAGCGCGTTTCTGTCAAAAATGGAAAGGTCCAGATTGAGATGCAGGTTGTTGCCCAGGACCCGGTTCAGTTTAATTAAAAGACTTGACTTTTCAATTTTTTAGAGTTACTATCGCCATGGGAGGTGAAATCATGGCAGAACGGCGTAAAATTGACAATGACATGAGTGATAACACCGGGATGGTGTACTTTCCGGATTGTAAGGGGTGCGTGTTTGCGGCGCAGGGGAATAAAATCACGCCTGGATACACGAAGTCGGTATGCGATGTGTACCCCAAGTTAAAACCGATAGCCTTGATGAACGGCGGACAATGCGAATACTACGACGAAGCAGACGAATAAATAATCTTACCCCGGACTTCGGTCCGGGGTCTTTTTTTATTGCCAAAAATATTTTTAAAAATTGATAAAAAAGACTTGACTTTTCAAATCGTTAGAGTTAACATGCACATGACGAAAGGGAACGGGGCCGGACCCCGGGGAAGATAAAAGGAGGAGCGAAAATGAAAAAATACAAAGCTACGTTCTGGAGATCTAATCCGCAGTTAAAAAATGGCGGCTACGAAACCACGAGAGAAATTGAAGCGCGGAACCTGCGGAGCGCACAGAAAAAGGCCCGCGAAATTGAGAACGGTTGCTGCTACGGCTCCATGAGCCTGCGTGAAATTTGGGAGGTGAAGTAATCATGGCGTACACCATCGCTAAAATGCAAGAGTGCGGACCGCACGCTGATCACCCGATGATTCTGGAAATAAAAAAAGGCCGCCGGTCCTACATCGTGAGCCTTGGGCGGGACGGAGTTTGGAGCAGCCAGAAGTTTGACGATCTTTCGGAAGCACACAAGGTGTTTGAGAAGCTGGCCGGCTGGATAATTTACGGTTGCTACTCTGATGAGGCCCGCCGTTCCTATCTGGAAACCGGCACCATGGCGTAAAGGAGGCGTGAACATGGCTATGAAATGGATCCGAAACAACGTTGATGGCATGACGGTTTACAAATGCGAGGTAGGGGGCACACGTTATTTGATTTGGAACCTGGGCCGCAATGGAGCAAGGCTGGTTGTGCAAAAGTGCGTAGCTGTACAGAATCCACAGACGAGGGAATGGGTAGATGCGTGGTGCAGTCTTAAAAGCATGGAGAGATTGCTCGACAACGTAAGGATGGCCAAAGAAAGAGCCGAGTTTTATTTTAATCAAAGGGGTTAATGGCCGGCTACACGCCGGTCATTTTTCTTCCTTATTAAAATATATCTAAATCAATTTAATTCTATCTAATTCGCGTTTTTCACAAATTTGTTCACGGGCGTCGCCTGCCAAACGACACGATACGCACACCGTCTGGGCTGGCGTTCCCTGCCAGAAATGAAGGTTATCAAGACCGAAGAATAAGGCTTGACTTTTCAATTCTATCTAAAGAAACCACCGGAGACCGCATAAATTGTGGCTTCCGGGGTTTTTCTTTATCTAATTCTATCTAATTCGATTACCGGCTTTATACCTGGCAGTTTTCATTAATTCGTCACAGAGACCAGAAATTCATTCACAAAATTAATCATTTTTCACAAAGTTTCGCAAACCGCGCCATACTGCGTTCATGGGTGCCCTGCATCGGCAGCGCGTAGGTGGTCCGGGTGAAGTTGCTATCTGTGTGGCCGAGGATCTCAGTCACGTCCTCTATGGGCGCTCCGGCATACCGCAGGTTGGACCCGAAGGAGTGCCGGAAGTCATGGAGCCGCATCTTGGCCAGCTCCGGGTGTTTGCTGATCAGCGGCTGCATCTCCGGGGACATTTTGAACCGCTTCCATTGCCGCTCCACATATTCTTTGGCGTGGGGGCGGCCATCTTTGGGGAACACAAAGAAGAAGCCGGACTCATCCCATGGCGCATCGCCGTCTAAAAAGCCAGGGTTCTTTTTGGCTTCCATACGGGCCTGCAGGGCCGCTTTATGGCACGCCTTGATAAAACCCTTGTACTCCTTAATTTCGCGGCTTACAGCGGGAATCAGGGGCACCACACGGGCTGCTGCTTTTGTCTTTAATGGCTGCAGGCTGGGGGCGCTGTCAGCCCGCAGGAAATTGTACCGCACCTGGACGCAGTCCGCGGTCACGTCTTTATCCTGCAGACCGCAGATCTCAGAGATCCGGAGCCCGCACATGCCGGCCAACAGCAGCGGAATGTACAGCTGGCTGTACCGGTAGGTTTTGGCTGTGTTCAGAATCTCCTGCAACAGATCTATCTGCACATGCATACCGGCCGGTTCGGCCTTGACCGGCAGCTTCATGTTCCGGGCCGGGGACTTGATGATCATATCGTTATCTGCGGCCCATGTGAAGGCTGCCTTGACCAGGGAGATCAGGGTGCGGTGGGTACATGTGGCCACCGGTTCCCGGAGCACAGCCTGGCGGTATGCTTCCATGTGCATGGTGGTGGTATCCCGGGCGGGGATATCCGGCAGCAGGCGCTTGATGTGGTTCACGGCGCTTTTATAGGTTTTGGCCGTTGTTTTCCGGATGCCCTTGGTGGCCATGTACCGGTCCAGGAGCTCATGGTTCCGGATCCGCGTCAGGGTGTCGGCCTTATTGCTGGCTACGAACACACGGAGCTCTGCTTCGTCCATGAGGGCGTCACCGCGGCTTTTGCGGCCGTGTTTGCTGGTTACGTAGGTGTAGTTTCCTTTTTCGTTTTTCTGGCCGGTTGAGATCCTGGCGTACCACAGGCCGTTGGGGTTTTTGAATACTGACATGTTTACCTCTTTTCCGGAGTGCCTGCCTATGGTATAATAAAAAGGCAGGCAACTCCTTTTTGTCTTTCGTCAAACTAAAAAATGCGTAGTCTGCATGACCGTCCGGTGCTGGTAGCCGGACGGTCATTTTTTTGTTTTGCTACTTGCGCCGCATCAAGCGGTATTTTCCGAGTCCGATGATTCTTTTTCCGTGTATTTGGGGTTCTCGGTCAGATCGTGGATGTAGTCTGCGGCTTTGTCCTGGCCGAAGGAGTTTAATTTACGGAAATCGGTTAGGACTTCTTTTTCTGTAAGGTTTAAAATTGGCTCGGTCGACCATCCCATTAGTGCGGCGGGCGGAGTATCATAAATCTCCGCAAGGGCGATTATTGAATCGTATGGCACGTTAGGGATTATCCCTGCTTCATATCTTTGCAGTGTGGAAGCTGTTACTTTGCAGCTTTTTCCAGCCATTAACTTTTCTAAATCTTTAAATGAGTATTTGTGCAGGTCACGTAATTTCTTTAGGTTCTCGCATAGTTTTGTTTCCATTGCATTTTTCCTCACTTTCCCTGTTTACGCCATTATATTATCTTTTTACGCAAAATGCAATATTATTTCCGAAAAACATATAAATTTTAGCGTATTAAGCGTTGACAATTCCGCTTTCGTATGTTATTCTTATTGCGTAATAAGCGACGAAAGGAGGGAGCCCTGTGTATACCGTTGATAATGTTGAATTGCGGAAGCGGATGATCGACAAAGGCTTGAATACCATTCAGCAAATGGCGGACGCATGCGGTCTGAGTCGTGATACCATGTCTGATATTGTAAACGGAAGAGTACGCCCTGGCGCAATGGCTATTTATGCTATTGCAGCGGTTCTGGATTTAGAACCGGAAGTCTTGGGGCGTATTTTTTTTAAGAAAATCGTTGCGTAATACGCAATGAAAGGAGGGCGGTCCATGAAAAAGACAAAGGAAATCCCGCGGCGGATGCTGTACCCGCCCGGGGAGGCGTGCCAGCTTCTATGTTGCAGCATCAATTTTTTGAAGGCGGAGATCGCCGACGGGAAGATCGGCTTTATTATCCGGAATAACCGGAAGCTGATCCCGGCCACGGCAATCGATAAATACATTGCAGAGAGGATGGTGCACGCATGATCGCGGTGGATCGTGCCGGAAATCACTATAAACCGGTCTGTGAGCATCGCGCTGGTTGTCCTGTAAGATACATCTGGCGTATTCACAAACATTTTGGTGGGAGGGCATGGCGTACGACTTCGGTCTTTAGCCGCCGTTGGTGGCGTTCGGAGTCTGCAGCGGAGAGAGCTTTAAGGGCGACTGCAGTAAGTTATGGATGGGAAATTAAGGAGGATGAAAAATGACAAAACTTTGGTGTTATGCGTGGGGGCTCTGGTTCATAGCCCTGGAGTTGTTGGACCGTCTGGGGGACTGGATGGCTGATCAGGTAGATCACAACGATTACCTGGCCGGAGCGCTGTTTGTTTTGGTGCTGTTCGAGATGGTATGGGCGGTCGGAATAATTAACTTAACGTTTGCGGGGGTGAGGTGATGGATTTAGGAGGACGGTGCCCGGCCATTCCGGGGTTCTGCGTGGACGCATGGCTATGCCGGAACTGCGGGAACCAGGCGGGGTGCACCAAGAGAAAGGTCAACGAGAGCAGGCCGTTGCGAAATAAAAAGTGTTTTCGGTGTAAAAGTTTAAAGGCTGCCACGCTGGGCGTGGTGTGCGGAAAGGGGAAAGAATGAAAGTTTTTGAACTTGAAAAATCGGGTGTCAAAGTGGACCGTCCGGAGGATGTCGAGGTTGTGATCGCGGCGCTAACCAAGGACAACTGCGAAATATGTATGAGTGGCATCTCGGGTGGGAGTTTAATGATTGCTCTCACGTCGCTGTTTTCCCAAACGATAAAACTTTGCGATGCTCCTGGCAGGAATGTTCTTATCGTTTCTCTTTTTGCTTCCTTGCGCGAACAGCTGTGGGAGGAAGGCTTGCTGGGTGACAACGTGGATATAGCGGTATCGTTAGACGGGAAGGTGCTTCCGCTGAATGAGATAGGCACGATGGTTGATGCCTTAATAAAAAAACACCGCTGATGTTGGCGCATCAGCGGTTACATGTCAAATTTTTTTAGGATAATTCATTATACCACGCGGGCCAACGGACCGTCAACCACATGGCGCAGTAAGCAGAAGGGTAAGGCTCTATCACAGGCGGCCCGCGTTTATGGAGGATACTATGGACGTTTTATATGTGAGCCATCCCTACGGGGGTAAACAGGAAAACGAGGCGAAGGCGGACGCGATCGTGCGCGCGCTGCAGATCTCGCATCCGGATGTTTGTTTTGTGAGCCCGGTGCACGCGATACGCGCGCCGTACAGCCGCACGGATTATGTGCAGGGGTTGGAGTATTGTCTGGCTCTTTTGGCTCTCTGCAACGGGATTGTAATGTGTGGAAACTGGCAGGAGAGCCGGGGCTGCGTTGCGGAGTACTTTGCTGCAAAAATGAAATACCTGCCGGTTTACACCGGCGAGGAAATGCTGATCGGCGAGGGCTTTGACGAGGCTCTGGCCTACGCACGAGGGGAGGAGTTCGCATGAGGTTGTTATCTCTGGCTCTGCAGAATTTTAAAGGGCATAAGGATCTGGACGTGCATTTCGGGGATGTGACGACCATCTCCGGCGCCAACGGAACCGGAAAGACCAGCGTGTTTGACGCGTTCTGCTGGCTGCTGACCGGCAAGGACGCGCAGGGGCGTGTCTGCGGTACCGGACAGAAGGGCGAGGCTACCATCCGGCCCCGGCAGGCCGACGGGGAGTTGCTGCGGCAGGTTGAGGTGGCTGTCACCGGCAGGCTGGTGGACGAGGACGGAGAGGTCCACACACTGCGGCGGGTTTTCTGCGAGGTGTATTCCACGGACAAAAACTCCGGCGACAAAATTTTCAAAGGCAATACTACGAAATACTTTATAAACGACGAGCCGGTACCGGCAGCCCGGTATGATGCCTGGGTGAAGGAGAACATAGATCCTGACCGTATGAAGCTGACCAGTGATCCGGCGTATTTTCCGGGGCTTCCCTGGCAACAGCAGCGGGCGTTGTTACTGCAGATTGCCGGCGGCGTAGATGATGCTGCGGTGATTGCAGCCCACCCGGAATTAAAGCCCTTGGAGGCTATGCTGGAAAAACACGACCTTGAGGGCATCCGGTCCATGGCTGCGGCCCAGCTGAAGCTGGCCAACAAAGCAATAAAAGAGGGCGTGGTACGGATTGATCAGACCATGAAGCTGGCCGGGAACGTCACAGAATCCGATCTGGCGGCGCAAATTGCCAAGCAGGAGGAAATGGTCCAGGCACAGGAAGAAGCCGTCACACAGGCCGAATCCGCGCTTACAAATGCCAAGTCCGGCGGGCGTGCGGTACAGGTCCAGAATGAAATGGAAGCGCTGCGGCTGAAACTGGAAGCCTGGGAGCAGCGCCGGCATAACAAAATCACAGCAATCAAAGACGGGTTCCGGGCCCGGGCTATCGTTCTGCAGGGAGACATCCGCTCTGCAGACGAGGCGATAATTAGAAAGCGTGCACAGATTGCCGTGCAGGCCGACCGGATCACTACTGCAGAAGCCCAGAAGGAGGAGCTGTACAAAGAGTATGATGCCGAATATGCACGGCAGTTTACTGCGACAGAGTGCCCCTTTTGCCATCAGGCATTGCCTGCAGACAAGGTTGAGGAGCTGCGGGCACAGTTCAATACAGAAAAGAGCGGGAACCTGGAGGCGATAGTGGCCAAAGGGAAGCAGGTAGCGGCCCAGGTGGTTGAGCTGGGTAAGGAACGCGACGCCCTGGTGCAAGCGGTAGAGGCTGACGAAAAGAAGAAGGACGAAATTCAGAAGTCGCTTGATGGAATCCACAAAGAGGAGCAGGAGGCGCTGAATGCGTTGCCGCAGCTGGAGGACGTGCCGGAGTTCCGGGACGATCGCTCCCGGCGGGATATGCTGGCGCGCGAGCTGGCAGACCTAAAGGGCGGCACACAGCCTGACCTGGCGCCGCTGCAGAGGAACGTGGAGGAGGCGCGCAATATCCGCAGCCGGCTGCAGGCGAAGCTGGGCGAGCTGCAGGCAAATCTGCGGACGTTGCAGGAGGTATCCGCACTGAGGGACGACCTGCAGACACAGCGGGAGAACGCGGATGTTGCTTCGGAGCGGCTGCGGCTGGTGACGCAGTTTGTCATTGCCAAGTGCCGTATGCTGACCGACAAAGTTAACACGCTTTTCCCGGGGCTGGAATGGCGGCTTTTCCAGCAGAATGTAACGAATGACGACATCGTTGAAACCTGCGAGCTTACGATGCACGGCGTCGGGTACCGGGATTTGTCCCAGGGAGAGAAAATTCGTGCCGGCATGATTATCGTGGGGACCCTGCAGGAGAAGCTGCAGATCTTGAATCCGGTGTGGGTTGACGGCGCTGAAAGCATCACCTTTACACCGGAAGTAAAAAGTCAGTTGGTGCTGTTGAAAGCACAGGAAAATATCAATCAGTTGAAAATGGAGGTTAAATGATGGACAAGGCGTTAACTGTTGCAAACAATTTTTTGTTCTCGAGGGACGGTATGGAGTCTATGATGACGCTGGCTTCCAAGCTGGCAGGGTCTGATATCATTCCGCAGGCGTTTCAGAAAAAGCCGGCCAACGTACTGATCGCACTGGACATGGCTAACCGGTTAAATGCCAGCCCGATGATGGTTATGCAGAACATGTACGTGGTGTACGGGAACCCTGGCTGGAGCAGCAAGTTCCTGATCAGCACGTTCAACATGAGCGGGAAGTACAGCCCGATTCGCTATGAGTTTTTCGGGACTCCCGGGACGGATGATTACGGATGCCGTGCGTATGCGTCTGAGTTGGCCACAGGCGAAAAGCTGACCGGTCCTGATGTAACCATCGGCATGGCCAAGAAGGAAGGCTGGTACGACAAAAAAGGCAGCAAATGGCAGACTATGCCGCAGCTGATGCTGACCTACCGTGCAGCGGCGTTCTTTATCCGGACATGCGCTCCGGAGATCAGCATGGGCTTGCCCACTGTTGAGGAGTTGAAAGACGAGCCGATAAACGTGACGGAGTCCGGGTCTGTACAAGACGTAATCGACCGGGTCGAGGTGGAAACGCAAGAGGCCATGGAGGCCGCACAGCCGGTTGAGGCTCCTGCAGAGGCACCTGCAGAAAAACCGGAGCGGCCGTTCTAATTGGACGTTCAGATCATTGCCAGCTCCAGCAAGGGTAACTGTTACGCGCTACGATGCGACGACAGCGTCCTTTTGCTGGAGGCTGGTATTCCTGTTTCCAAGCTCCGGGAAAAGCTCACAGCGCGCTTATCTCGCGTCGTAGCGTGCCTTGTTACGCACGAGCATAAAGACCACGCCGGGTACGTTCAGCAGTATCTGGACGCCGGCATCCCGGTGCATATGAGCCCGGGGACACGTCGGGCTGTGGGATCGGGGTATGTTCTGGAACGGCAGGCGTGGCCCGGCGACCGTGGCCTATACTCTATCGGTGGCTGGACTGTGACCCGGTTCCCTGTCGAGCACGACGCCGAGGAGCCGGTCGGGTTTATTATCACGGCTCCGGATTGCACGCGGGTTGTCTTTGCTGTTGACACATACCTGCTGCCATATAAGTTTCCCGGCATCAACGTTTGGATGCTGGAGTGCAACTATGAGCTGCCTATCCTGCAGGAAAACATCGCGGCCGGTGCGGTGCATGAGGCCCAGGCTAAACGGATCCTGCAGAGCCACATGTCGGTGGACCACGTGGCGGCGCTTCTGAACACGCAGGACTTGTCAAAGACACAGGCCGTGTATCTGCTGCACGGTTCTGATCGGAATCTAAACAAGCAGACCGCGGTGGATAAGATCCGCGGGGTGGTAGCGGTACCTGTTTACATGGAGGGCGTATGAAAGACACGCCGGAAAACAAAGTCAAAGAGTCAATAAAGAAACTGTTAAAGGCCGACGGCTGGTTCGTGCAAAGTAACCCGCAGTTCGGTCCTTATGTGCGTCCTGGGCGCCCTGACATGGAGGCGTATAAAGGCGGCAGGGTTATCCTGATCGAGTGCAAGTCAAAGGACGGCCGGCAGAGCCCGGCACAGAAGCAATATCAGGCCGACGTGGCGCCTTATGCGCCGTATATCCTGGCCCGGTCCGTAGAGGACATTATGCCGTACATGACTACGGTGCAAACTTTATTTTAGGGAGGCGGCAGCATGGACGATGAGAAAGGCTGGATCAAGATCCACAGGTCTATTTTCCGGAACCCATGGATGCTGCGGCCTAACGTGTTAGCTGTCTGGATGTATATTTTGGGCCGCGTAAACTGGCGCCCGACGGACGTTGTTTTCGAGGGAAAACGCATCACGTTGCAGCCTGGGCAGGGTATTTTTAAGGTTCTTGAAATTGCTGCTGATTTACGGATTCCAGAAACGACAACAAGGCGGATAGTAAACCTGCTCAAAAGTGAAGGACAAATCGGAGTACAAACGAGCCCACGGAACACGCTTATTACCGTGGTTAATTGGTCAAAGTACCAGCTTGTTGGCGGACAAAATGGCGGACAAGTGGCGGACAAACGGCGGACAAGTGGCGGACAAACGGCGGACCTACCTATTATAAAAGAAGCAGAAGAAGGGGAAGAAGCTAATCATACGCGCGAGCAAACCTTTTTCTCTGCGGAGGTTAACGAAGCGGAGCGATACCTGACCGACCATGTTTCTCTACTTGTGGCTCCGGAAAAAGAACGACTGCAGGCGGTTATTTCCCGGTATGGCATGGACGCGTTTAAATATGCCGTGCAGATCATGGCACAGCGTGGCGGCAGGTCTATAAAATACCTGGAGACGATTTTAAATGACCCGCAGACCATGGCCGGTGCTGCGAATGATAGCGATTCTGGCTTAACGGAGGAGGACATTTATGAAATTCTCAAGTGAAACGTACAAGGCGGTTAGGCTGCTGTTTATGGCATATCCGCAAGGCCAAAAAGGCGAAGAAACTTTAAAAGTTTACGCTGCCATGCTGGACGATATCCCGGTAGCACTTTTAAACAAAACGATAAAAAAATGCATTTGTGAGCAGAAATTCCTGCCATCCGTAGCGGAGATCCGGCAGGCGGCCATGTCGCTGATGGCTACCGTAGATCCATCCAGGAAGGTCAAGACCTGGCAGGAGGCCCAGAAAGAAATCCAGCAGGGAATCGCACGCACCTGGTTCCATGGGTGCCTGGGAGAGATTCCGTTTGACGATCCAGACTTCGGGCTTCCCTGCGAGCCGATGTGGTCCACACCGGAGATAAAGGCTGCGGTGGACAGCTATGGGTTTGACAACCTGCAGAACGTGCTGGAAGTGGACATGCCGACGGTCTGGGCGCAGCTCCGGCGCTTGTACGATCAAGCGTGCCAGCGGAAGGACGAGGCCGCGGTGAACAGCTACGTGCTGGGGGAAGACGCGGAACGCATGCAGCGGTTGGTCGGTAGCATCGGCCTGCTGAAGGAGGCGGAGCCATGAACGTGGTCTGGCTGAAACGGCGCTGGTTCCGGGAGTGCAAAGAAAAGAGGCCTGCACTGTATGAGAATATCTTGCGGACGGAGTGTCCTGACGGCTGGGGGCTGCCCAGCTACCGGGACACCCGGTCTTGCCCGGACCATTCATGCGAGCAATGTTGGAAGGAGGCACTGAAGGATGATAACGGCATCAAAAATCAAAAAGCTGAAGAAGGATAAGACGCGGCTGATCAACACGGTGGCAATCGCGGCGGACAAACTGTCTGACAAGAAGCGGGAACGGGGACGGAAAGAGGCGACGCTGGCCATGTTGGTGGCTCTGCGGAAAGAGTTTCATTTCGGGGCTGGGCGTTTGAATCGTGTGGTGGCGCAAATGCAGCCGACGCTGAATGCGATTGATAAAGTGCCGGAGGCGGTGGATTCCATGGAGGCGTATTGGAAAAACCAGGGGGTGAAGGTATGAGCGATATAGCGGAAAAAGTTATAAAATTTGGGATTTGGATTGGTTGCTTTTTAATTATTGCTTTTTTTGGAGTGCTGGTTTTCGGACCTTTATTGAGGCCATTTCTGATGTCTGGCCCGAGAGACAGGCTTATAAAGAATTTTAACGCGGATATCAATGGCGGCCTGCAGCGCGTTGTGACGGTGTACAGCTATTCTGGCGCTCCCATTAGATCGTGGCAGGGGAAGATAGATCTGTCATCGTCGACTAAAGAGGTCAACATGATTATTGATAACGACAAACGGGTCATTATTCAGGGAGGTGTGGTTATTGTCGAGGAACAGTAAAATTTTGGTGGTGGCCAAGATTCTTGGCGTGCGGCCGGGAGAAAGGTTTCGGACGAAATTCACATATAACGACTATGTTTGGTGGTTTGATGAGAGTGGTCTGCACGGAAAAAGCAAAAAGGGGACGGATATACAATCATGGGCATGTGCGTGGAAATTGAGCGATCTGCTTAATGACCATGACGAAATCCGCAGGATGCCCTGGCGGCCATATAAGGGCGACCCTTATTGGTATGTGGCGTGGACTAATGATGGGACGATTTTAACGCACCCGGAGGTATGGCGTGACTGCTTTATGGACTATCTGCTGCTCCGGTCCAGGAATTGCTTCCGTAGCAAGGCGGAGGCCCAAGAAAACGCCTTGCTTGTTTATAAAAAATACGTGGGCAGAGTGAATCCCAAGGTTTCGGAAAGATTTAAAAAACTTGCAGAAAGGCTGAAGCAGGAGAGTGATTAACAATGTTTATTATCTTACACGAAAAAAGCGGTGACGAATTAATTATCAACATCAAATATATCGAAAGCGTTTACAAAAGTTTTGTTTGCTTTCAAAACAATTCCTACCAAGTGCAGGAAAGTTACGATGAAATCAAAGAAGCCATAAAAAATGCAATGTGGAGTGATACAGAATGAAATGCAAATATTGTCAGGACGAAGGAAAACTTTACATGCCGGGAAAGTTTATAAAATGCCCTGATTGTCAACAGCTGACCAACGAGGAATATATACGGAATTGTTCTACAGGAGATCTGGCAGCGTTGATATATCAAGACAGATGGACGCAGTCAGACGGATGGTATGAACAAACTGGGCATACTGTCGAAGATGTCAAGAAATGGTTAAAGGAGATACGCAAGTGAAAAAGCTGATCCTTTTTGCCGTTTTCTGGCAGGTCTTAAATATCAGCGCGTACTGCGAAACAGGGAACCCGACAGCGTCCGGAGTTTGGCCACAGGTCGGTATGGCTGCAGCTGACCATCTGCCGTTCGGGTCCCGCGTGACTCTTCCGGACGGTACTGTCGTAGTAATCCGGGACAGGATGGGCGGGGGATATACGGACCGGCTGGATTTATTCAAGGCATCGGAGGGAGAGTGCTGGAAATGGGGACGGAGGCGGCTACGGTGCCGGATAGAGACACCTTAACCGAAATATTGAAAAGACGGCGGCGCTTCCAGCGGGCGTTCAGGCGGCAGTATTGGTTTACGGAACCAAGAAGGAGAAGGCAAATGCGCCGGCTTGT
>OCVV011278041.1_pt1 | contig 44277 bp, 68 predicted proteins | sample 1539721 | NCBI WGS metagenome assembly OCVV01 (sample SAMN02144230, study PRJEB22623) | gut metagenome | biome: sheep rumen | host: Ovis aries | place: New Zealand | reverse complement strand
AACGGCACCCGGAGATACGCGGACATCGGGTGCGACAGCAACCTGACGGCGGTGTTTGACGTGGTTGCGGTAATCCAGCAAATCAAGCCGCGCAGCAGCGCCATAGAGCGCATTGAGAGAGGCGTATATAGGCAATATCCGATTGAGAATATCCCCGCCGCCGATGTGCGGCCGGTGGTGAGGGGGCGTTGGGTCTGGGATCCTGATGGCCTGGACTGGGGGCTTGGCTGCTGGGTTTGCAATCAGTGCCACAGCCGCAACGCAAATATACCGGCTCAAAAGGATATGAAACCGCTTGACTGGGCTGGCAGTAAGTTCTGCCCTGAGTGCGGGGCGGATATGAGGGAGGAGAATGATGTTCAAACGGATTTTAAAACATCTCATTAAACTGTATTACAAGGCAAATCCAGACTTGCTTGCATGGACAATCCCGGTTGATGATGTTGTGGATTTGCACTTAATTGTTGAAAAATCATACATTGATAGGCACGAATACGGGACAAGTGTTGAGTATTATCACAAACGTGGCGTGGATATGAGGAAGGAGTAGAGTATGGAACGATTGACGGAACGATACACGCCGGAGCTCGTGTATCTGATTGGTAACGGGCAGACCTACAACACCCGTTCGCGCTCCAAGATGGCAAAGGCTCTTGACCGCCTTGCCGCCTACGAGGACACGGGCTTGACGCCTGAGGAGGCTAGATGCTTTGGTCGCCTTGTCCGTGGCGAACGAATGGTGACCGAAGAGGATCTGATGGCATCAGGCGTTAGTCCGGCAGAAATCCAAAGACTGATGGACATCGTCACCGCAGAAGCAGAGGGCCGACTGCTGGTGCTGCCGTGCAAGGTGGGAGATACGGTGTATCGATTAAATAGAACTCCATACGGCAAAAGGTTCATGGACGCATACCCTGAACTTGAAGTGTATGCGTATCAAGTGACCACTATATACGGCGAAAAACCGGGACTGATTCTATTTGCGCATCGTTTGTTGAACGGGAGCATAACGACATCTTACGTCACCTTTTCTGGTGAAGATTTCGGGAAAACTGTCTTTCTCACCCGTGAAGAGGCTGAGGCGGCGCTGCGGTTTGTTATGAGGGGGTGAGAGAGTGAGGTTCAAAAAGCCAAAAAACTCACCGTTTTATGTACATTGCTACCAATGCAAACACTATGTTTTTGAAAAACAGGTAGGGTGTGCATATATCGGACGCTGTGAAGCAATCAAAACAGACGTGACGGAAACAGATGCATATAGTAAGCCGTGCGGACTATTTCGAGAAAGGAAAAGCGGTGATAACATGGCAGAAATGACACTAAGACAAGCAATGAGCATGGATAAGCTGAAAAAGTGCCCGTTCTGCGGTGGAAATGCAAGATTCGGAGTGAATTATGACGATCAGTGGGGCGTTTTCTGCAAGGAGTGTTCCGCAGTTGTTTGGGGAACAACAAAGGAGGGAGCAATCAACGCTTGGAACAGGAGGGCAAGCGACCACATAGCGGAACTGATTACACGGACTATTCCAACGGTTGACGCCGTGGAAGTGGTGAGGTGTAAGGATTGCAAGCATTGCGAATATCCTGTCCCGAATATCACAAAGCATGGATGCAGACTGTTCGACCGATGCGTTAAAGCTGATTGGTTTTGCGCAGACGCAGAGAGGAGATAGAGGAATACAATGAACCGTGAAATCTTATACCGCGGGAAGCGGATGGATAATGGAGAGTGGGCTTATGGCTGCTATGTGAACTGCTCCGGCCCTGGCTGCCAGCCCAACGAGACACGGCACTACATCGTGGAATATCCGAGCGTGTGGCATGAGTTTTACACCGCCACCCGTGGGCAGTACACCGGACTGACCGACAATAACGGCAATCGGATTTTTGAGGGGGATATTGTGGATGTCGTTCGTTCCGGTGATGAGACATGGCGTTGTGTTGTGAGTGATATTCGCAACATTCCAGCAGAAATGTGTGGCAGTCATGTTAAATCAATGGAGGTCATCGGCAACATCCACGACAACCCGGAGATGTTGAGGGGAGAATGAAAAATGCCAGTAGTTGCAAAAATTGCATTTTCAGCGTTTATTTCTGGCTTTGTTTCGTTCTTGATTGCGCTTATAGCAGACGATGTTGAGCCTAAAGCGGCGCATGTTTTCTGGACCATCACTGAGCTTTGCGCAATAATTGTGGTGGATTGCGGCATAGCTGCAATATGGATTTATTTGTAAGAGGAGGAACACACCCATGATTAAGATTGAACACACCGATGTACACGGCTTTGAACAGGCAATCCGGGGGATGAGAAACCCGCTGAACAGCTGGGAGTTGAGCGATTCCCAGCCGTGCCTTGACGGCTTCGGGTTTGAGGACTGTCACGGCTCCCCGGAATGCCAGCGAGTGGACGGGGACTTCTCCAAAACTGTGTACTGCATCGGTCCTGCGGATTTTGGCCTGATGAAGTGTCTGGTAGCCGCCGGCACCGATCACAGCAAGTTTATGAGGATGATTGCCGTTTGGGCCGACGTAACGGCGCCACTCTATTGGTGGAAGGAATACGACACCTACAAGGTTGGGACCGTGGCAAACTCCTGCTCCACCATGCACAAGGTTCACGCTAAAGAGTTCACGTTGGAGGATTTCAGTTGTGAACATCTGGCGCACCAGACAAGAGAAGTTCTCCAGATCGTCATTGACGACCTGAACGACAGCCGTTCATTGTATATCAAAACCAAAAACAAAGGGGATTGGTGGCAAATGATCCAGATGCTCCCTTCCAGTTACAATCAGCGGCGAACTGTGATGCTCAACTATGCGGTGCTGAGAAACATCTATCACGCCCGGAAAAATCACAAGCTGGACGAATGGCACAATTTCTGCGCATGGATTGAGGGTCTGCCATACTCGGAGCTGATTACAATGGAGGTGAGCGTAAAGTGACCAAACCGGACCTAATCCGCCGTCGTGGAGAAAGCCAGGTTTTGGCTAGTGGACTGCCCGTCAAACTATCCAACGGAGGTAAGAAAATGAAAAGAATAATCATGGTTATCTGTCTGTGTTTTGCGCTGACAGGATGCAATGCTCAGATCATTGACACTACATATCACTATGACACGGCTATTATTCACCTGCCAGATGGCAGAACAGTCAAGGGGAAGGTTTCATCGTGGAAAGATTACGAAGATTCTGATGCTGTGCAAGTGGTAATTGATGGAGTGACATATTACACATTTTTAGGTAATGTTGTGCTGGTGAAAGAGTAATGGAAACACTTGAGCAGCGCAGAGAACGGCGAAAGAGAAACGCTGAATACTACAAAGCACAAGGACGATGCCCCAGATGCGGGGGAAAGGACGCTAAAACGGAAACAACAGGGGGCTATTGTTTTGAGTGCTTAGAAAAAAATAAAGAGATGGAGAGAAAAAGGTCCGAAGAGTACAACAGGAAACGCTCGGAAAGAGGGAAACGGCTCTACAATGCGAGGAAAGCGGCTGGGCTTTGTGTAAAGTGCGGAAAGCCAAACGACACGCAGAAAACGACGTGTAGCGTTTGCAGAGCAAGGAAAAGGGAGAACGAAAAAAGGGCGAGGATAAAAGCGGGAATACAAACAGACCGCTGGAACAATGGGCTATGTGGTCATTGTGTGAAAAAGCCCGTTGTGGAGGGCTACAAGCTGTGCGAGGACTGCTTAGCTAGGATTAGGGCAATAAACCATAAACCGCCCGGGGAGAATCACCCGTGGAGGAAAATGAAGATTTGAGGAGGAATACAATGAAAAAGATACCTACACTGTTTGAGAGGATTTATGAGAATCACAGAGTGGTGGGAATCACGCCGAACGTTACACCCGGCTGTGAGTGGGTGTTAGATGGAAAAGGAGTTGCAACCGTGAAGATTGACGGCTCCTGCACTGCTATCATCGGCGGTGAAATGTACCGCAGATTTGATGCAAAGCCGGGGCGCAAAATCCCGGATGGTGCTATTCCCTGCTGCGACCCTGACCCGGTGACAGGACACTGGCCACACTGGGTAAAAGTTGACCCTAACAGCAAGGCGGATAGGTGGTATTACAGGGCATACCTCAACACGCCGGAGAAGGTAGACGGGACTTTTGAGGCAATCGGGCCGCATTTTCAGGGCAATCCATACGGCCTGAGTGATGATATTCTGGAGCCGCACGGTAAGAAGGTTGTAACCGCTGGGCGCACGTTTGAGGCAATCAGGGACTACCTCACAGAGAACAACATCGAGGGGCTTGTATTCTGGCTTGACGGTGAGCCAAAGTGTAAAATTAAAAGAAAGGATTTCGGGCTTGCGTGGCCTGAGAAGGTGATGCAAAATGACGAAAGAAAATGATCGAGTGAACCACCCGGCTCACTACAACCAAGGCGGGGTTGAGTGTATTGAGGCAATCAAGGCTTCTGTCGCCGGGCTGAGCGGCTACGAGGGATTTCTGGTTGGAAATGCTATCAAGTACATCTGGAGATTCAAGCATAAAAACGGGGTTGAGGATCTCCAAAAAGCAAAATGGTATCTGGACAAACTGGAGAAGGAGGAAACGTAAAATCAAGAGGGGGTTCGCCCCCTCTTTTCTTTTTTGTTTCAAATAATATAGAAAAACACAATATTTTGCGTCATTTTCGTGGTAAAATTGGGTAATAAGGGACTATATAGGGCGAGGTGAGACAATGGCAAAGCGGAAAAAGCAGGACTTTGACTTTTCGTCCCTGGACCTGGACCTTGACCTGTCGATCAGGCTGGGGCAATCTGAGGCGGAGTTTATCAGAGCGGCAAAGCTGAGTTTTGAGCCAGTCGCTTTTGACAACGCGCAGGAGATGGCGGAAAGCCTGGATCTCAGCAGGGACTATTTCGCGTTTGTCTCTGGCAAGTTTATCTTTGGAGATTTCATCGAGGCACTTTGCTACGTCCACTACTTACACCCGCTGGCAATCTATATCACGACGCTGGGCATGGGCCAAAACAACGTCGATTCCATTGTCAACCTTGTGGACTATCTGGGCGCGGAGAAGGTCAACCTGATCGTCAGCAACTACTTTGTATCGGTTGAGCGCCACAAGCTGGTGCCGTACATGGTGCAAGAGTTCTGCGGGAAGCCCGTAGACGTGGCGGTGCTGGCATCGCACTGTAAAATCTGCCTCATTGATTGCGACGTCGGGAAGATCATCATTGCCGGGAGCGCAAACCTGAGTAGCTCAAATAACGTGGAGCAGTTTCACATCTTCCAGGACGATGCTCTGTTCGATTGGCTGAGGGGACGGCTTGACGATGTTATGGAGCAATTCACGGTGATCCACGGCGCGGAGTCGGAAACAATTTTTGAAAACAACAAACACAACCTGAGCAAACAGGCTTTTGGGATTTTAGGAGATGTTGACAATGGCAAACGGAAGCAGTTGGAGAGGCGGCAGAAGAGGCAGCCGAAACACGGCGAAGAAGAGGCGTAGAACATACAGCATGCTCAAATCCGCTATGAGAAGCATCAGCAAGATGCAGATTCGCGGCGCACAGGTACTTGAAAAGAATATGGTCCGAAGTAAGGAAATCAAGCAAAGGCAGCTTGACGAAGAGTTGCCGTTTTAACTGAGGAGGGCAGCCCATGAACGGCGGCTATAAAAACTTAATGTCGCCGGAAGAGGTGAACGCCCGACTGACGCCCGAAGAGCGCAAAGAGAACTGTAGGAAGGCAGGGGCCGCATCAGGGGCAGCGAAGCAGCGCAGAAAATCCCGCCGGGAGCTTGCTTCAATGCTGGCAAACGCCCCTGTGCAGGACGAAAAAACGGCAAAGCAGCTTGTGAAACTGGGTTTCGGCGAGAGCGACCTTGTCAACGATGCACTGATTACGGCATCGGTATTCCAAGGGGCCGTCGCCGGTGACATCAAGGCGGTAGAAAAGTGGGAGCAGTGGACCGAGGACGAAAAGCAGGAAGATGATAGAGTATATGAGCTGCCCGCACGGGTAATTGGCGAGGCGTTTGTGCAGATCAACCGGCGCATTGAGCCAAACCGAGATTACATCTTAAAAGGCGGGCGCGGCGGTGCAAAGTCCTCTTTTGTGTCGGAAAAGGTCATTGAGCTGCTGAAAAACAATCCAACGCTCCATGCTTGCGTCGTCCGAAAAGTCGGAACCACATTGCGGGACTCTGTATTTGCGCAGATCAAGTGGGCAATCCATGAGCTGGGGCTGGACGATGAGTTCCAGGTGAGGGTGTCTCCGCTGGAAATCACCTACAAAAAAACCGGGCAGATCATCTATTTCCGGGGGCTGGACGACCCGCTGAAGCTCAAGTCCATCAAGCCACCCTTTGGTTACATCGGGATTCTGTGGATTGAGGAAGAGGACCAGCTCAACGGCCCGGAGGAAGAGCGCAGCGTCAAGCAGTCTGTTCTCCGCGGCGGCGCGGAATCGTACTTTTTCGCCAGTTACAACCCGCCAAAGAGCCGTAGCAGCTGGGTAAACAAGCGTCTGCTGGAGCCTGCGGGAAACCGCGTGGTGCATACTTCCAGCTATTTGCAGGTGGACCCAGAGTGGCTGGGCCAGAAGTTTCTGGACGATGCTGAGCACCTCAAAGAGGTCAACCCGGCGGCATATGAGCATGAGTATCTGGGCGTCCCGAACGGCGACGGTGGCAATGTGTTTGAGTACGTGGAAGTCCGGGAGATCACAGACGAGGAAATCAGCCACATGGACCGCATCTATCAGGGTGTAGACTGGGGCTGGTATCCAGATCAGTTTGCGTTCCTGCGGTGCTACTACGACGCTGCGCGGGAAAAGATTTACCTGCTGGACGAGCTGTACGTCAACAAAACACCAAACGAGCAGACCGGTCAGTGGATCATCGACCACGGATACAACGACTATATGATCCAGTGTGACAGCGCAGAGCCTAAGAGCGTCAACGACTACCGGGACATGGGGCTGCCTGCCAGAGGATCAGTCAAAGGGCCCGGCTCTGTTGAGTACGGTTTCAAGTGGCTTCAGCGGCGGACGCTGGTCATTGATCCGAGACGCACGCCGAACGCTTATCAAGAGATCATCTCTTATGAGTACGACCGGGACAAGGACGGGAATGTGATTTCCGGCTATCCAGACGGCAACGATCACGCTATTTCGGCGCTCAGATACGCATTTGAGCCGCTGTTCAACCGGAGAGGGACACAAGCATGAGCATTATTTCTACAATCAGGGGGTGGTTAGCTATGTTTCTGGGCGGAGAGGCAAAAAAAGAGTTTGACATTCAGCCGTTGAGTTTCCCGGGGACGGAGAGCACCCTGTCTGCCTGCATCCGCGCCTATCAGGGGCACCCGACCTGGCTAGACTCTGAGGACGATATCACTACGATCAACTTTGCAAAGTCTGTCTGCGTAGAGGTGGCAAGGCTGACCACGCTGGGCATCAGCATCAAGGTGGACGGCTCCGCCCGCGCCGATTGGCTGCAAGAGCAGGTGGAGCAGCTGTACTTCTCCCTGCGCCCGTGGGCAGAGTACGGCGACGCATATGGTACGATCATTCTCAAGCCAAACGGTGAGTTTGTGGACCTGTACACGCCGGAGGAATTTGCGGTGGTGGACACATCCGCGGGCAAGATCACCGGCGCAGTGTTCCGCAGCAGAGAGATCAGCGGCGACGGCAAACGATTCTTCACCCGGATGGAGTACCATCACTTTGATGATGACGGCATCTACCACATCGACAACCGGTGCTACGTCTCCGAGGACGCAAACAGCAAAGGCAAGCCTATCGGAATCAAAGAGACTCCGTGGGCGTCGTTGGAGGAAGAAAGCTCTATTGTGGGGCTGGACAAGCCGCTTTTCGGGGTGTGGAAAACACCTCACGCAAATCATAAGGACGTCAATTCCCCGCTGTCCCTGCCTATCTTTGTGGACGCGCTCAAAGAGTTGGAGGACCTGGACATTGCCTATTCCCGCAACGCTTCAGAAATCTTTGAGAGCCGGCGAACGGTGCTGCTGGACTCTGACAAGCTGATGGCAACCGGCGAGAAGGTCACCAACACGCTGTCAGGCTTTGAGTCTGCGCGGAAACAGCTGAGACTCCCGGATTACGTCAAAAACGTGTACGGCAACGGCTCAGAGTCGTTTTACCAAGAGATCAACCCGACTCTCAACACGGACACCCGGCTGACCGGGCTGAACGCTCTGTTATCGCAGATTGGGTACAAGTGCGGTTTTTCCAACGGATATTTTGTATTCAACGAGCGCACCGGCGTGGCAACGGCAACTCAGGTGGAGGCAGACCAGCAGCGGACAATCCAGCTCATCAAAGATTGCCGGGACCAGCTGGAAAGCTGCATGAACGACCTGCTCTATGCCCTGGACAAAATGGCCGACCTGTACGACCTTGCACCCGCCGGGGCGTGGGAAGTAAACTTTGACTTTGGTGACATTACATACAATCTGGAAGAGGACCGCGCAAGGTGGCTCAGCTATGCTAACGCTCAGAAGGTGCCGTTTTGGTACTACCTGGTAAAGTTTGAAGGTTTTACCGAGGAAGAAGCAAAGGCACTGGTTCAAGAGGCACAACCGGAGGACCCGACGCTGTTTGGGGAGGAGGAATAGCCGTGGACGAAGAAAATGCCGTAAAAGAGGAACTCGAAGAGGCTATTAAGCGGATAGACTGGGAAAAAGTAGGTAAGTGGCTTGGAGATGCAATGACTAGCGCCATTGATGCTATCAACGATATTGCAGACAAGATGCGGGACTATCTGGATGTAATAGTGCAAGCCATAGAGCTGAGGAAAGAGCAAGGCGAAAACCGTCAACGGATTGCCAGAAAGAAGCGCCCGCCCCGCTGCATTGGTACGCCTTGCGCCGTGTATCTGCGACGGGCTAGACCGCATTGCCGGAGTAACTGCTGATGCTAACCCCTGACTACCTACTCCACATCTCCGAGGGCGCCGAAGCAATCTCTGAGAGCCTGCACAATGCCATCATCAAGCGTATTGTGGAGCGTATCATGATCCGCCTGCAACGGGGCGATAAGTACATCCTGACCGCCGTAGACAAATGGCAGATTGAGACGATGCAGGAAGCAGGGCAGCTTCTGGAGGACATTCAAAAAGAGATTGCCGCCAAAACGCCCTATCAGCAGAAGGAAATCAAAGAGGCGATGGAAGATGCTGGAGTCCGGTCACTGGCCCATGACAACGGAATCTACCGGGCCGCCGACATCCTCCCGCCGCTGGGAGATGTGAGCGAGTACACCGCCGCTGACCTGATGCTGAGGACTTCCCCTCACTATGTGCGCATGATGCAAAGAGCATACGAGGCCACGCTGGGGGAGTGGAACAACTTCACCCGGACAATGCCCACAAGCGCGTATCAGCTCTACGTTGACCAGTGCGACAAAGCCTATTCCCTTGTTCAAAGTGGCGCTGTGAGCTATACACAGGCGTTCCGAGAGTCAATCGACACAATCTGCAAGGACGGCGTGACGGTGGTCTATCCATCCGGGTGGACTGACACTATTGAGACTGCCACGCTCCGGGCGGTGCGGACGGGCACGGCGCAGGCGGCAGAACAGATCAGCATCATGCGGGCGAAGGAAGTCGGTTCCGCCTTGCGGCTCACATCCTCCCACATGGGCGCACGTCCAGAGCACCAGTTGTGGCAGGGCGAAATCTTCTGGGTGGACTGGAATCGGCTCAACGCCCTATATCCTGCGCTGATGGACGTGCCAAATCCAGCACCGGCGGCACCAGAGCTGCGGGCAAAGTACCGGGAATTCTGCGCATCAACGGACATCGGCACGGTGACCGGATTGTGTGGAGCAAACTGCCGACACTCGTCCTCTGTGTACATTGAGGGCGTGAGCCATAACCCGTTTGAGCGGTACAACGACGAGGAAAACCGGAAATTGTACGAGCTGACCCAGCGCCAGAGAGCGCTTGAGCGCAGGATCAGAAAAACAAAGCGTGAGGCCATGGGGCTGAAAGCTGCGGTGGACAATGCGCCGAACGAGGAAGTCAGAGCCGCGGAAGATGAAGCTTACCAGCGCAAAGCGGCTCTATTGGCAAGGCAGAACAAATCGTATAGCGAGTTTTGCAAGGAACACAATCTGTGCCCCCTGTCAGACCGGCTTGCAATCGCCCAGTGGGACAGGAAGCAGGCAGCAGCAGCGAGGGGAGCGGCTAGAAGGTATTTGAAAAGCAAGGAGGGCGAATAATGGACGTTTACGTCAAATTCAAAGACGGTAGCGAGACCATTGTAAAAGAAGCAGATGACTGTTCTGTAAGAAACGACGGAACATATGCGGTCATTACCAAGGGAACAAGAAGGGTGTTCTTCAACTTTAAGGAAGTGGTTTCTATTGGCGAGGCTTCCTTCTTTGGCGTTTGCGGTGAGGAGTGCAAAAAATGAACGAAGAAACCAATTTTGGCAAGTACCGGTGGGCCGAAACGCTCGAAGAGTGGATTAAACTGGCGGTTGAATCAAACTGCGACAAAATAGCAATCACCGGACTGAATGACAAGGGCGAGTTTTGCACAGGCATTACACCCGGCACAAGCCCATATGAAACTTTGATGCTTGGGGCAAAAATTATGTCAGACGCTGTTCTCGACATCGTGCTTGCAAATGCGGATTTGATTGTTAACACAGCAAAAGACATTGAAGCCGGCCAGGATGAAACAAAAGAGTAAATGCGTAGTGTGCCGGACGAAATAGCCGGCGGGGATAGGGCGGGTTTTTATAAAAAATGTTTGCAATCGCACTCAGTTTTGCGAAAAATATGGTATAATTACTGTGATGATTAGATATGCGGAGAAAGCCAAACCAACCGCGTGAAGGTTTATAGCCTTCTCTCCGCACCACAGCAGCGCATGAGGTCCTTTGGCATTTTTCTCCCCCATGCGGTACATCTGCACACCTCCTTTCATTATATATGCCCCGGGCCGTAAGCAGGGGCACCGCCTGACAGATAGCTAGCGGGCGGCTCCAGTGCAATTCTGGCGGGCCATATATGTGCGGATGTGCAAAGGGTAGCACAAGCATGTTTAAGTTGGCTGATTGCTAGAGGACGAAACACAAGGGTGTTGCTGACCGCCCAGCCCGAGGCGGCGCCCTGTAAAGTATCGGGTAAAGTGCAATCATGTACAGTGCAAATCTGTACCCGCACACCAAGGGAAACCGCCTGGGTGCCTGAAAAGGGCGGGAGTACACCCCCGGCGCACCTCTGGTTTAATTACATCGGATTCGAGGCAATTAAACTATGTGTCCCATGCCGGGATTTTAAGGACCGACACCCCAAACGTCCGCTTGCACCATAAGCAAGTTGCGATTACGGGTGTACGGCAAAGCGGCCGGAGCGCAGTGAAAGCACGAATGTGGGTGTAGCTGGGTGGAGATGGCCGGTGACGGGAAACCGTCTGGGGCTTGCATTGAGCGAGCGAAAATGCGGCGAGATGGTGGAAATTGCCAGCGGGGAAAGGGTGGGTAAACGATTGAATAAACCAATTAAATGCACCTGTGGGAAACTCCTTGCCCGTGTGAAAGACGGGAAACTGTACGTCTGGTGCAAAGAGTGCAAGAAGGAAGTCCCGCTGAAAACTAAATAGTTGATTTCACCTTGTGAGCCTTGAGCCGTGAACCGTTCGGAAATTCCGAACAGTTTGCGGCTTTTTTATTTGCTTCTGTAGCTCAGTTGGTAGAGCGATGGACTGAAAATCCATGCTTGCGCTGGTTCAATTCCAGCCGGGAGCACCATACCCCGCCTGTGGTTTATCAGGCTCAATCCGCACTGCTGACGGGCAGTTAAAACACACGTTTAGGAGGATTTGTACATGAAGAACATTTTTGAACTGCTGGAAAGCATCGGTCTGACCGTCCCTGAGGACCAGAAGCCGGCATTTGAAAAGACTTTTGCCGAGAATTACAAGACCATTGCCGACTACAACAAGGCCGTGACCAAACGAGATGAGTACAAGGCGGCACTGGACGCAAAGCCCGCAACATCCCCGGAGGACGCAGAAAAGCTGACAAAGCTGGAAGGCGAAATTACCGCGTTGAAAGATCAGCTTGCAGACGCAGACCGGGACAAGGCCGCCCGTGCGGCAATTGCCGGGAAGAAGTTTGTCAATGACATCACCGGAAAGGCGGTTTTGCAGGGCATCATCGACGCGCTGAAAGCCGATCCGAGTGTCAATCCCGCCGAGATTCTGAAGAGCCTGACCACTGACAAGGACGGCAACGAGCTGCCCAACGTGTTTGTGAGCGAGGCGGAACAGCATCGGGCGAGGTTCACGGCACCGAAATCTCCCACCAGCGGTTCAGCAGACGGCACGTTCTCCGGAATGAGCCTGTCTGAAAAAATGGCCTATGCCAACGAGCACCCGCGAGACAGCGAGGTCGTGGCATGGCTGCACAACGACTGAAAGAAAGGACTGTAAACTATGGCTTCTGTTTTCAATAGCAAGCATTTCAACGCGGAAGTTTTTGGCAGATACCTGGAAACCGTGCCCCGCGTGCGGCAGAACGCGTTTCTGACTACCGGCATTCTGCGTGAGCGCCCCGATCTGCGGGCCATGCTGCCCGACCAGAGCGGCGGCAACTTCATCTCTGTCCCCATGACCGGCCTGATCGGCGGCACCGCGCTGAACTACGACGGCGCCACCAATATCACCGCCGACACCCTGGAGACCTTCCTGCAGAGCATGATCGTCGTCGGACGTGCAAAGGCGTGGCAGGAAAAGGACTTCTCCTATGACATCACCGGCCATGATTTCATGGCTGATATTGCGGCGCAGGTGAGCAACTACTGGGACGACATCGACCAGGCAACCATTCTGGCCGAGCTGAAGGGCATCTTCGGCGTGACCACTGACGGCTTCAGCACCAAGCACACCCTGGACATCTCCGGTGGCTCCGGTGCTGACGCAAAAGTCGGCCCCGCCACCCTGAACACCGCCATTCAGAAGGCCGCAGGTGCAAACAAGAACATCTTCACCATGGCCATCATGCACTCCACCGTGGCCACCAATCTGGAAAATCTGGAGATCCTGGAGTACCGCAAGCAGACCGACGCCGAGGGCATCCAGCGCACCATCGCACTGGCAGACTGGAACGGCAGAACCGTTCTGGTGGATGATGATGTGCCCGTTGAGACCACCGGCTCCGGCGATTCTGCTGTGACCAAGTACACCACCTACCTGCTGGGCCAGGGCGCATTCGACTACTGCGACTGCGGCGCAAGGGTCCCGGCTGAAATGTGGCGCGACCCCCAGACCGCCGGCGGCGTAGACTGGCTGATTACCCGTCAGCGCAAGCTGTTCGCCCCCAGAGGCTTCAGTTTCGTCATGCCCTCCACCGCGATTGTGTCCCCCACCGACGCGCAGCTGGAGACCGCTGCCCGCTGGACCATCGTCAAGGACAGCGCCGGTTCCGGCTACTACGACACCAAGGCGATTCCCTTCGCCCGCATCATCTCTCAGGGCTAACCAGCAAGGAGGCAACCCATGATTTACACGGATTTGGAGTTTTATTCCAATCTCTACCCCAATGACGACATTGAGGACGATTTCAACCGCCTGTCGTGGGACGCCTCCAAGCTCATGGACCGACTCACAACCGGGGTGGACGGCGTGAAAAAACTGACCGCCGCCTACCCCTCCGACAAGGACGATGCAGAGTCCGTGAAGCGCTGTGCTTGTGCGCTGGTGAACCTGATGCACAAGGTGGAGGTCGTGCAAGAGACGCAGGAACAGGCGGAGTCGTACATCAAAAACGAGGACGGGACCTACCAAAGCGCCCTGATTTCTTCACGATCTGCAGGAAATGAGTCCATTAGCTACGCTACCGGAACCAGCAAGGTAAGCGCACTGAGCACCGCCGCGAGCGACCCGGAGGCAAGGAAAGCCCTGTACCGGGAGACCGTCGAAAGCTATCTCAGCGGCGTCAGAGACGCAAACGGGGTAAATCTGCTCTACATGGGGAGGTACCCCAATGTATAGCGATACCGTCACACTGTTCAACCGGCGGCATACCCGCAGCGGCGATACATGGTACCCGACGGTTCTGCGGGGCGTGAATCTCAACATGGACAAAGGCACCATTACCGCCAAATACGGCGCAGAATCCCAGGACAAAGCCGTGCTGAATGTGCGGCTCCCTGCTGTGAAACCGTGGCACACGCCAAAGGTCTGGGCAACGCTGGAGGACCCGGCAGCGGGAATCACCTTTGCCAGCGGCCAGTATTTCGACTTCTTCTGGGCTGGAGAATGGCCGGATGAAAACCCGGTGTCGGACGAGAGTTACCCAGGTGGCTTTTACGGCTACATGAACAAGCGATACGACTATGTGTTTGCGATCACGTCCGTAAACGGCCCGTTCTCCGTCATTCCTCATCTGGAGGTGACCGGCAAATGACTGAGCATTTTGGCCCGTTTTCTGTGGAGCACGCCGATGTGACAATCAAAATCGATCTGTCGCGGCTGAGCGAAAACATTGACCGGGCGCAGTATTGGCTGGACACACAGGTCATGACCGACATGGTCCCCTATATGCCGATTATCACAGGAAATTTCATCGACCGGACGAAAGCCACCTCAGAAGCCTGGGCGGGGACCGGAAAGGTCTGCGCAGGTGCTCCACCTATGGGGCGCTTTTTGTATGAGGGCATCGTCATGGTGGGCGAAACATCCGGCAGCCCGTGGGCGATGAAGGGCGAGAAGAAGGTTGTCACTGACCGCCCAATCCAGTACACCACCACATTCCACCCGGACGTGCAGGCACATTGGTTCGATGCAACGAAGGCGGCGCACATCCAAGAGTGGATCGCTGGCGTAAAAAAGATAGCAGGAGGCGATGACAATGGCTGAGAAAAAACAGGTTGTTTACGATCTGGACGGCTACGAGGTCATCACATCCGGCCTACTGTCCCTGCTGAACCAATTTCCCGGTCTGCAAGAGGGCGACGAAATCGCCTTTTCCATGCTGGGGGAGGACGGCGGCAAGGCAATCTTTCCGGCATCCGGCGCAGTGATTGAGCGGGAGCGCATCAGTGTCACCGGGAAGGTCCGCCAGATTTGCGCCTATCCCTTCCACCTGGTCTATCGGGCATCCGGCCTGTCAGAGTCCCGCAAAGCACAGGTCAAAGAGTGGCTGGATAATGTAGGGCGCTGGCTGGAGGGACAGAAAGTCACCATCGACGGTGAGGAATACGAGCTGGACAAGTACCCGACCCTGACCGGCAACCGGAAATTTACGGCCATCCGCCGCCTGTCTCCCGCCTATCTCAGCGGAAAGAACGAGAACAAATCGGAAAACTGGGTGATCTATCTAAACGCCCGGTATGAAAACGTATTTCAAAGAAAGTGAGTGAAGCACAGATGAAACTCAATCGTGAAGCACTGCTGACCTATCTGGACACTGCCTTCAACAAGAAGGTTGCGGACGCAAGCAAGGCGACTTTTGAAGTCATTGGCGAGGACATCGAGGAAATGTCCACCGAGCTGAACGCTGACGTGGAAAGAATCAAGAACATTCTGGGCAAGACCAAAGTGCGCGACAGGGGCTATGAGCCTTCCACCGAGGCGACCCCCTTCTTTGCAGATCCCGAGTCTGCGCTGTACCCCAAGATGCGTGACATTGCCATGGACCGGAAGAAGGGCGACGAGTGCAAGACTCTGATGCTGGAGGTTATCATCGAGGACACTGCCGCAGAGACTCACACCGCCTATCTGCGCGAGGTTTTCGTCAAGGTCAACAGCTACGGCGGCTCCACCGACGGACTGAATTTTCCCTTCACCGTTACCGAGGACGGCGACAGCGTCAAGGGCACTGTGACTGCGGCAAGCGTCAAGGCCGGCAACCCCACATTCACCGCAGCCTGAGGAGGACTAAACCATGCTGGAACTGAGAGTTGATACCGGTGCCGTAACCGTCCCCATTGTGGACATTGACGGCACCAAACTGGGGGAGTTTAAGTTTAACCCCGTGGATTCGTCCATTCTGTCCCGTTTTGATAAGTTTAACGCTGAAATGAGCGGTAAAGACATTCAGGGCGAGCTGAAGGACATGGACAACGTGGAGGCCATTCAGCGCTTCGACGAGTTTGTCAAAGAGCAGTTTGACTACCTGCTGGGCTACCCCGTATCTGATGACCTGTTCTCCGTCTGCGGCCCGCTGACCGTGGTCAGCAACGGCGATTTCTACTTTGAGAAGCTGATGGAGGGCATCGGCGGTCTGATCCAGCAGAGCGTCACCGAGCGGCTGAAGCGCAAAATGGAGCGCATCAGAAAGGCAACTGAAGAGTATCAGGAGGAAAAAGCGGAACATTCCGCTGATCCTGAGTGACGGCATGGAAACTCCCCACGTCCCTGACCATCGGGGGCGTGGGGTATGCTATACGGACAGATTTCCGGGACGTTCTTAACATTCTGCGAATCTATTCTTCCCCTGAGTACGAAGAGGACGAAAAGATGATTTGTTGCCTGATTATTTTGTTCCCCGAGTGGGAGTCCATTCCGCCGGAGCTGCACGCAGAGGCAGCGGAACAGGCATCTCAATTCCTTGACGCTGGCATCCGTGGCGACAACAGGCCAAAGCCCACAACTATGGACTGGGACCATGACGCGCCGATCATCATTCCGGCTGTCAACCGGGTACTGGGGCAGGATGTTCGGTCCGTGGAATATCTCCACTGGTGGACCTTTGTTGGCGCATACATGGAGATCGGCAGAAGCCTGTTTTCGTCCGTCCTGTCTATTCGGCAGAAACGGGCAAAAGGGAAGAAGTTGGACAAAGAAGAGAGAGAGTTTCTGAGGGAGAATCAGGCGCTAATCCTTCTTCCCGGGCAGGGCAAGGCGGAACGCACACCGGAAGAAAAAGCGGCTCTGTATGAGGCGCTGGGAAAATCACGGCTGAGGAGGTGAGATTATGCCAGCAGCAGACGGCTCCATTATCATTGATACTAGGATCAACACGGACGGTTACAAGGCCGGAGCAAAAGACATTGAATCGGCCTGCAGGCGCACCGCCGGTAAGATGGGCGGCATCGGTGAGGCAGCGAGGGTGTCCATTGCAAAGGCCATGAACGCTATTTCAAAAGCGCAAGGCAAAATCTCAGACCTTGACAAGCAGATTGACAAGCTCAAATCAGACATCAAAGCCGCAAAGGAAACACCGGTCAAAACCGCAGAATTTCAGCAGGTTGAAAAGGACCTCCAAAAAACGCAGGATGCGCTCGCCAGAGTCGACGAACGGAAGAGAAAGTTTCTGGAAACCGGCGGCAAAGAGGACAGTACATCCTTCAAGCGCATGGAGTACGACGGCGAGCGGCTTTCTGCCGTAATGGACAGGCTGCTTGCCAAAAAGCAAGAGATGGAATCCTCCGGGACGGCGTACACCACCGCAGACACCAGCGGCATGGAGGAAAGATTGTCCGCGCTGACTGAGCGCCGGGCGCAGATGGTGAAGGACCTGGGCATCAGCTATGACGACGTCAATCGGAAGATCAGCGACGCAGAGTCCAAAGCCCGAAACCTGGCGCAAGCGGAAGAAGAATCTGCAAAGGGCGGGAACACCCTCAAAACCACGTTTGAAAGTGTGGCACAGAAGATCAAAGACGCACTGACCAATATGCTCCACCTCAAGCGCAACTCTTCCGGTGTAGGCGGCGGCATGACTAACGGTATCGGCAAAGCGATCAAAACTCTGCTGAGATACGGTTTCGCAATCCGTTCCACCTATATGCTGGTAAACAAGCTGAAGCGGTTTACCATGGACGGGTTGAAGAACATGGCCCAGTATTCCAGCGGGACAAATGCGGCGATCAGCTCTATGATGTCCGCCCTGACCCAGCTGAAAAACAGCCTCGGCGCAGCGTTTGCGCCTATTGTGGAAACCGTAGCGCCTTACATCACATCATTTATCAACCTGCTGGCCGGCGGCATCAATGCTGTGAATGCGTTTATCTCCGCTCTTCTGGGGCGTGACACATACACCAAAGCGGTGGCAGTCCAGCAGGACTACGTGGCAAGTTTGGGTGACACGTCCAGCGGCGCAGACAAGGCGGCAAAGGCCACGAAGAAGCAGGCCAAAGCGCAGGAAGAGTTAAACCGTCAGCTGATGGGCTTCGACGAAATCCAGAAGCTTAACGACAACAGCGATTCCGGCGGTTCCGGTGGTTCCGGCGGCGGGTCTGGTGGTTCCGGTGGCTCCGGCGGACTCACTCCCGGCATGATGTTCACCACAGAGTCAATCCCCGGCATGATCTCGGGCTGGGCGGATATGTTCAAGGACGCGTGGAAAAACGCTGATTTTACGGAGATTGGCGGCATAATCGGCGCAAAGCTCCGTGACGCTCTGGATTCTATCCCGTGGGACACCATCAAAGACACGGCGAAGCGGGTAGCGAAGTCCCTTGCAACGCTCTTAAACGGTTTCTTTGAGACTGAGGGGCTTTCACAGTCCATCGGGAAAACCGTAGCAGAAGCGTTCAACACAGGCTTTGATTTTGTCAACACGTTCTTGGAAAACTTCCACTTTGACAGTTTTGGCAAGTTTATCTCTAGTGGTATTCAAGCGGCGTTAGAGCGGTTCAACTGGTCACAAATTGGCAGAACGCTTTCAAACCTGATTATTTCCGCTCTTGACTTCGGACAAGGCTTTCTGGACGGTGTAAAGTGGGACAAACTTGGAAATACAATCTATACCGCAATAAGGGACGCTGTTCTGGCAATCAAGTTCGGGGAAATCTCAAATAAGCTTTTTACACTGTTTGGAAATGCGATTGATTCGAGTGAGTCCCTGGCCGGTGGCTTTTTCGGCGGGCTTACAAAGGACCTTGAGACCGGACTTGCAAAAGCAGTTAGCAAGGTCAAGTACAAGAACGTCGCAAACATAATCCTTGACGGTCTCGGGGCAGAGCTTGACTTTAGCAGGCCAATCGTAAACGCTCTATCAAAGGTAGACGCTCACAGCGGCCAGTTTAGCACCACGATTAAGAATATAAGGCTTGTCGATGCAATCTATCAGGCGCTCAAGGCCGAAAAAGGCGACAAAACGTGGACAGAGTTTGGAGCCTCCATCGGGGATGGCATCACAAAAGGTATCACTGATGCGATTAACCGTGCGAAAGCTGTAATTTTGGGCTTTATTGACTACATCAAAGACATCAAGATCGACTTCAATCCTTTCAGCAAGGATTTTGGCGTGACGTTGCCGGACAAAGACCTTGAAGTCTATGTGAAGGCTCGTTCGAAACAGCTGGCGCTGGACAACGACAACATTGGCGTTAACGCAAAGACGGATGAAGTAAACTGGGCACCAAGTTCCCAAAGGGACCTGAACGTAAATGCCAAAACCAAAGATGTTGATGTAAAAAACAAAGGCGTGAACGTTGACGCAAACTCAAAAGACGTTGATGTGAAAAATAAAGGTGTCGGCGTTAACGCAAAAACTAAGAGCGTTGGATGGCAGAAAAACCCAAACAAGAACGTGTCCGTAACAGCTAGAGCACCAAAGGTCAACGTAAAAAACAACAATGTAAACGTAAAGGCACATGTTACAAGCTGGAGCTACGGCCGAAAAATCGGGGATACAAGGCCTAGAGCAAAAGGCGGAGTTCTCCAACACGGCGTTTGGCATGATATTCCCCAATATGCAGGAGGTAGCCTCAACGCTGGCTCCATGTTTGTTGCTGGTGAGCGTGGCCCGGAAGTGGTTGGACACATTGGCGGACGCACCGAGGTGTTGAACAAGTCCCAGATTGCAAGTGCCATTTACAGCGCCGTGATTGCGGCTCTGGCTTCTTTAAAGCCCTATTTCTCAAACATCAACACCAACCTTGCGCAGATTCCCAGTTCCCTGGAACGTCTGTGCACATCGTTCCAGAACATCAACGTGCAAGCCCCTGTAATGGCATCTGGCACGGTTATCCCGCCGCAGGCGATCATTGCCACCGAGGACGCAAACGCCCTCAGGCGGACCATGGAAGAGCTGATTAACGCGCTGGACAGACAAAACGGCGTCAGACCTCAAGGCTCGGTGGATATGCCAAGACAGCCCCTTGTTGTGCAGGTGGCCTTAGATCGACGGGTTGCCGCACAAGCGGTAATTGACGATCTGAACGACCGAAAGCAGCGGGGCGAATTCCCCATGTCAGCATTTGTGTAAGGAGGGTGGGCAAATGGCAACTATTTCTGATTTATACATCGGGGGAACCAAAATGCCCGCCCCCTTGTTCGAGGGCGTGAGCATTGCCCACGAAAAGATCTGGAGCGCCGCCACCGGCCGGTCTGCTTCCGGCAAAATGCTGGGCACGCTTGTTGCAATCAAGGCCACGGTATCTATCAAGTGGCCCCCGCTGACACCGGCGGAGGTTAAAACCATAGAAAACGAAGTGACCAACCAGGATAAGCAATTCACAACGCTAAAGTATACGGACATCAACGGCGAAACCGTTGAAATGGAAGTGTATTTCGGCACACCTTCCGGGACGTGGAGCAGCTGGGAGGCTGGTCAGCAGTACATCAACGACTATTCCGTCAACGCGATTGAGAGGTGATTGATTTGTACAACACAACATCGGCCCGGCGCACAGCGCTGGAAACTCACCCCATCCATATGCGTCTGCTGGCGGAGGCGGTGCCGCTGATGGTTCCCACGGCGGTGCCGCTGCAGGATTCCACCGGCACGCAGCTGTTCGTGTTGGCGGCGGACCGGCTGCCCGGGGGCAAACTGGAGCAGGACGAGATTCTGTCCATGAGCTACACTGCCGCCTGCTGCGGGGAGAACATCGGCATTGGCGGGGTGTATGCCGCTGCGCTGAGCTGCACCGTAAACGGGACGCTGAGCCTGCTGGACATGAAGATTCGGGCGGAAATCGGCGCGGAGGTGGACGGGTCTGTGGAGTGGCTGCCCCTGGGCACCTTCGTGGTGACGGACTGCCGCAGAAGCGACGACCACACCGAGTTCACCGCCTATGACGGGGCGTATTACGCCCTGGGCGGTGCATACGCGCCGACGGTGCGCAGCGGCTCCACTGTGGCGGCGGTGCTGGAGGATTTGGCGGAGCAGTGCGGTCTGACCGTGGAGCAGTCCACCCTGGACATGGGCACAATGCGGGTTGACGGTGACCTGTCCGGCCACACCTGCCGGGAGATGCTGGGGTATCTGGCGGCGCTGTGCGGCAAGAATGCGGTGGTGACCCGGGAAGGGGCGATCCGGTTTGTCTGGTTTGCAAAATCCGGCGAGGAGGTTACACCGGACAACTACTACTCCGGGGAGCTGTCCAACGGCGGCGCGGTGACGCTGGCGGGCCTGGCCTGTACCGTGCCCGGAGAGGGGGACGAGGAGCAGACCCTGACTGCCGGGGACGCTGCTCAGGCCATCACAGTGGAGTGCCCTTACATGACCCAAAGCCGGCTTGACGCCGTCTGGAGCGACATCGGCGGCTATGCCTATCCCATCGCGGACATCGGCTATTACGGCGGCGCGCTGACGGAGCCGGGGGACATTGTGGAGGTGACCAACCGGGAGGGCGTGACGATCTCCGTGCCGGTGATGCAGGTGCAGCTCAGCATGGACGGCGGGTGCAAGTGCCAGATCAGCGCCTATGGGCAGAGTGTGGCCGAAAAAACCAGCGGGGTGAAGGGCCCCACGGAGAAGGCGGTGGAGCAGCTGAAGGAAACCCTCACGCAGGAGAAAACTGACCGAAAGACGGCGCTGAAAACGCTGGAAGAGGCGGTAAAGAGTGCAAAAGGTCTGTATTCCACCAAAAAAACCGAGGACGGGGCGACAAAGTACTATCTCCACGACAAGCCTGCGCTGACGGACTCTCAGCTGGTGGTGGGTGTGACATCCGCCGGCGTGAGCATCAGCAACGACGGCGGGCAGACCGTGGCGTTTGGGTTCAACTTTGTCACCGGCGATGCGATTGCGGCGACCATTTCGGCAGATACAGCATGGATTGAAGAGATTTTCGCACAGGACATCACCGCAACCGGTACGATCCGAGGATTGTCGCTGGAAACCGGAGATAATTTTTCGGTGGATGAAAGCGGAAATCTCAATGCCACAAACGCAACAGTGAACCGCAATCTATATCTCTACGACAGCATTAATGACATAACATATACGATTGAAGCTGACGGGGGGCTGGGAACAAACTCAGACTTCCACGTCGGTGAAGATTTGTATGTAGGCGGGGATGCCCATGGGCTAGATGGGATTTTTACGATAAAGGCACAAAGCATATCGATCCCAGATGTTTCCCCAGGAATACCAGAAAGCGGCACACTCGGCGTTAGCATATCTGGATATAAGCCAATTGGAATTGCAGGTTGGACCACGGGAACGGCTACCGGAAACAGCCTGTTCAGCGTGCCCCGGCTCTATCTGGATGGAACTACCTGCCACTATCTGGTGCGCAATATGCACGCGTCCAATTCGTACAGCTGCACCCTGACGGTGTATGTGCTGTACGTTAAGTATTGAGAAGGGAGGAATGACCATGGCAACAGAAATCAGAGACGCCAGCGGCGCGCTGATTGGTCACCAGCTGGAGCACACCGCCCAACAGCTGGACGATGCGGTGGAGAGTGTAGACGACCTGACCCAGCGGGTGACGGAACTGGAAAACAGCGGAGCCGGCTCCGGCAGCGGGCTGACGGACGACGCAAAGCAGGCGCTACTGGCCTGCTTCCAAAACGTTGCGTGGATTAACGATTCCGGACAGAACTACTACGATGCGTTGGAAGACGCGCTGTATCCGCCTGCCAATCTGCTCTCAATTGGTGCTGCATTTGACGCAAATGGACAGACCATTTACACCACCACTCCATTAAACGACCTAAAGCAGTATCTGGTCGTGACCGCAGCCTATGACGACGGCAGCACCCAGGCAGTCACCAACTATGCTCTCAGCGGCACGCTGAAAGAGGGCGTGAATACAATGACAGTTGTCTGGGGCGGAAAGTCCGCAACCTTTGAAGTCACTGCGGCTGTATATGTTGAGTATATCCGGAGCTGGGACTTCACAAAATCCCTTGTTGACAGTGTGGAATCTGCGGAAGCGGTACTTGGGAATGGTTTGTCCAGGGACGAAAACGGGTTACAGTTTACGGCGGCAACCCAGTATTGCAGTCTGGGCTTTATCTTCCAGCTGGGAAGGACCTATGAAATTGAGTTCGGTCCTGCGGTTTTTCTTCAGACAGATTATGGGCGGCATCTTCGTGTGCTGATGTACGGCGGGTCTGCATCCAGCGAAAGTCCTGGAACATCCACGGGTATTTTGGTTCATCGCGGCAAAACCGGATGGTCTGCATACACAGGCAGCTGGAGCGACGTGTATGGGGAGCTCACTGACAGAGACGCAATTTCGCAAACGACAATCAGGCTGGTTGTCGATTATGAAGGCTATATCACCGTGTATCAGGATGGGGTGTATGTAGGAAAGTCTACCGTCGCCGTCTCTGTGGAAACGGGCAATATGTATATCGGCAACAGCGCTTCAAGCTCCGGCGGCGACTTGCACAACCTGACAGTCAGGGCATTTAGAGTGATTAAGGGGGCAGAGTGATGAGCGTCTATGATATTAACGGAACTCCCATTCAGGAGGCTCCAAATGCAGTGGCATTCGGCTGTGACAACACAGCCAGCCAGGACGCGTCTGTGAAAATCCAACAGTTTTTAAACGCTTATAACTATTGTTATTTCCCAGCCGGGACTTACAACATTGAGAAGATTGTGTACATTCCTTCCGGCGTAACCATTGCATGCGAAAATGGAACAGTCTTTAAGCGGGCCGCAAACATCAACGCAATGTTCACATCTGCCGGAGATACCAGCATCACGGAATACAACGGCGTACATGATGTGAAAATTAGCGGTGCCACCTTTGACGCAAGCGGATCAGAGTACTCCTATAGCTGCACCATGTTATCCTTCTGCCACGCCCGGCGGATTCACGTGGAAGGATGCAAATTCATGAATCCCTCTGCATCTTGGCACTGCATCGAACTCACAGCCAATGAGTACAGCAAGATCCAAGACTGCTTTTTCGATTTTGCCGGAAACACCTCTGAGGCAATTCAGATCGAATCCCCGTACAATCAAAGCGCGTGGCCATGGTCCAACGGAGCAATCGACAACACCCCTTCTCAGTACAACGAGGTTTCAGGCTGTACCTTTCTCTCTGACGGAAGCGGGAAAGGCGTTGGAAACCATTTAGGGGGTATTTCAAACTACGCAAACATCCACGACTGCGTTTTTATCGACTGTACCCACGCGGTCAGCTTCGGGAATGGGACAGGAAACCTGCTCCACGATTGCTCTGCCGTTGATGTTGCCTATCTTGGCGGCGGGAGCACAACAAAGGCGTATAACAACAATCTTAACGGCACATTTACGCCTTGACAGGGGGCGGTGACAGGATGAAAACCAAAACCTACACCGTGACTGGCAAGTCCGGAGCCAACCTCCGGGCGCTGCCCAGCGGCAAGAGTAAAATCGTGACCATGCTGCCCAAAGGCGCGGACTGCACTGTGATTGCAGATTTTTCCGCAAGCAACTCCGCCGGGGGCAGCACAACCAAATATCTGTGCGTCAAGCACGGCGGGAAGTACCTCTGGGCGGCGGCGGGACTGCTGGGAGAGCAGAAGGAAACCCATCTGGAGTCTGCCGCAAAGTGGGCGAAGGTGGTTTACGGCAAAATTGCGGCGCTGGGCTGCAAACACAAGGGCGGCGCCGCCAGCTACGAGGAGATCTGCGAGAAGAAGATCACCACCTGCTCCACCAGCGTCTCTGCGGTGCTCCAGAAGGCCGGCGTGCTGAAGAAGGACAAGAAGCTGGGGCACACCAAGGCAGACGGCCACGGCGGCGCAACCAAAACCACGCCCCAAAAGGCCATTTACGGCCTGGAGTACCTGATCCCCGGGACGTATACCATCGTCAAAATCGGCAAGAAGTACGCCGATATGGACGAAAAGTACAAGAAAGCCGGCATTGTCTACGTCCAGGATTCCAACATCTGCATCAGCGCCGGGGGCGGGTACATTTACAGCACCAATCAGGGGAGCATCCAGTACAAAAACGGAAAGTACGTCTGCACCAGGGTCAAGAGCGGATACCCGCTCACCAGCAAGATTCTGTACGCTATTGTTCCGAAAAGTTGAGGGGGAAACAATTATGGATTCTATGCACACACTCATTCACCCGGTGCTGCTGGCACTGGCACACAATCCCATTGTTCAGCTGGTGGTGCTGGCGGTGTGCTTTGACACTGTGTTTGGCGTGATCCGCGCCATCAAGGAGCACAAATTCAACAGCTGCTTCGGCATTGACGGTGCAATCCGCAAGATCAGCATGATTATCTCGCTGGTGTGTCTGGCGGTGGTTGATCTGATTATCGACATCAATCTGCTGGGCTTCGTCCCCAAAGAGGCCCTTGCCTTTTTCGGGCTGGAGCGAGTGGGCACGGCCGAGTTTTTCGGCCTGCTGTACATCTGCTACGAGGCGGTAAGCATCCTCAAAAATATGTATTTGTGCGGCCTGCCGGTTTATGGCGTGTGGAAACACGTGCGGGATTTTCTGGGCAAGTACACGGACGAACTGCCGGACAGCGATGAGGTTGAGGTGGAGGAGGCAAAAAAGCATGAAGTACGGCATTGATGTATGCTCCTATCAGGGCGTTATCGACTGGAAGCGGGTCAAAAAGGCCGGGTGCTCCTTCGCTGTCTTGAAGTGCATCCGGAAGAACCTGGCGCTGGACACCGCTTTCACACGCAACGTGGCGGGCTGCGCCGCAAACGGCATCCCGGTCTCCGTCTACACCTACGTCTACGAAAACACGCCGGAGGGGGCCGTTAAACGTGCAAAGGCGGCTGTCAAGGCTTGCAAGGCGCAGGGGCTGAAAGGCTGCACAATCTGGTGGGACGTGGAGGAGCGCTCTGTATTCAAGACGGGAGCAGCGGCACGGGCAAAGGCAACCGCCTCTATCCTTGCGGCCCGTAAAGTTATCGAGGCGGCCGGCTTCGGCTTTGGCGTGTACTGTGATGCAGACTTTTATACGGGCATGCTCAACGCTCAGGACATCGGCGGTAAATGGTGGATCGCAGCATACCACGGGAACCCTGTCACCACCATTGGACAGGCTCCTAGGTACAGAAAGCCAACGATTGCAAACGAGCTGTGCGGCTGGCAGTACTGTTCTAGGGGGCGAGTGCCGGGGATCAGCGGAGCTGTGGACCTGGATATGGCCTATGATGACCATTTTGCCAGCGCAGGCAAAATGGCCACAGTCGACGGCATCAGCACCCGGAAGCGCACTGTCACCAACGCCACCGGGGCGAACCTGCGGGAGCTGCCCAGCGGGGAAGCGGCTGTTGCGGCAACCGTGCAGGAGGGCGCAGAGCTGGCGGTGGTGGAGGACTGGACCGCGACCAACACGGCGGGCGGAAGTACCACAAGGTATGTCTGCGTGAACTACGCTGGGAAATGGCTGTGGTGTGCGGAACGGCTGCTGGAGTAATTGCCTCGAATTCGAGGCAATTGACATAACTGCGCAAAGTTACAATTACGCGTAAAATGCGCGTAAAATGCAAAAGGCCGGAGGGGTGATTCCCTCCGGCTGTTTTTATTTTGGTTTGTTGCGGGCCCTGCCTCTTTTGACATCCGCCTCATACTGACGGAGCTTCCGCCGCTGGGCATCACACTCCGGGGAGCAGGTGTTGACGGCGGTTTTTGCCCTGTCGCCGGTGATGGGCTTGCCACAAATCACGCAGAGCCGCACGCCCTCCAGGAGGGTCTTACGGTGCTTGTGGTCGTAGGCTTTTGCCTGCTCCCGCTTGTGAGGGGCTACAGCCTCCCGGACGGCTTCTTGTGCGCAGTCCGGGCAATAGCGCTGACGGCCGTTGGTCATCGTGTACTCAGCCCCGCAGCGCTCACACACCTGGATGCTGCCCAGCTTCCGGGTGCTGCCCTGTGCCTTCTGCCGCCGATCCTGCTCCCGGCGTCGCTCCAGTCTGCAATCCGGGCAGTACCGAGCGCGTGGGCCGCCCAGGAAGGTCTTGCCACAAGTTGAGCAGATCCGGGGTCTCATCACGCTCTCCTGCTTTGCCAGTTTGCGGCAGTCTGCGCACAGGGCGGTGTACTTTGTGGCATCCCGTAGGGGTGCCCCGCACCTGGAGCATACCCGGATGCTGCGCTCAGACATCGTGGCGCAGGATGCCCAAACACTCCTGCATCATCAGGCGGACGTACACGGGGCATTCCCGCTGTCCTCCGCACCAGTTTTCCATGGTGCGGTAGGGGACTGCGAATCGCTCCGCCAACTTGCGCTGGGAGAGACCGGCAGCTGCGGCAATCTCCTTAACAGAGCGGTGAGATGCGTCCCAGAGCTGACCAAGCCAGTCGAGCCGGTCCGCTGGAATGTCAGCATCCTCATCGTCTCCCCAGATGGATGAGAGAGCCAGCTCGCTGACGTAAGCGTCCTGGTCGGTGTAGTTGAGTGCCTCGGACAGGCAGGTCTGATAGATAGTCATGGTGTGGTCCTCCTTTGTTTTTCGGGTCTGGCCCTCACTGGGCCCGCCCATGTGCTGGGCGGGTCGGTGAAGGTCAGGCGTTAAATATAGGCGACCTCGCTGAAGCTCTTGGGGTGATACACCCTGATGTCGGAGTCGTGCGCCCAGTCCATAAGTGTTTGACTCAGATCGTCCCAGTAGAAATCAATCCCGTTGATGGTGGAGATATAGGCGCCGGGGCAACCGCCGTTTATAGGCTGGCTGTTGGCTCTGAGAGCTTCTGCGGTGATGAGGACCTTAGACTTGCTCTTGGTCTTGCTCATCTGCTCGGTGAAAACCTCTTTCTTGGTGTCGTAGTACAGTTTCATGATTTTATCCTCCTAAGTTTTTGCTTTGGGGTGTTCCCTTTTGTTGATATTATAATACCACTCAATGGGTGGTATGTCAAGAGGAAAATCAAAAAAATTTGAAAAAAGTTTGCCGGAGGTAGGGGAGTGGTTCCCTTACCTCCGGCGGTTGTGGCTTGCTGTTATTTAAATTATAGTAACCGTCTGGCTACTGGGAATATAATAATACTAGTCATTGATATAAAACCGCACTGAGCGGTCCGGGAAAACCTCAATTTTGTGTAAAATTCTGTTCCAAAACGCCCGTTTGTGTACCCTGTCGAGGGAATCGTAAATCGAGCTCCAGTCTGGTGGCAGCATGGCTTTGATTTCGTCTGGCGTCTTTTTCTTTTTCTGCGGCTGCGATAGGACGCCAAGCTCTGAGTTCAGCCGCTCCATCCGCCGGTGGAAATCGTCCTTTGCCAGGATTCCGTCAATATAGGCGTCCGTCAACCGCTCCCGCTTCTGCTGGAGCGCATTTCTGCGCCGCTCTGTGTCGTCTGGTACTGCCTGAGCTTGACGCATTTCCGCCTGTACGATCGCATCTTGAAAGGCCGCATCAAGATTTGTAAGCAGTTCTCGCTCAATGTCCCGCTCGTAGATGTTGACGCTGTTACCGCATCTGACCCCTCTGGATTGGTACCGGCGAGTGCAGTTGTAAAATGCCTGGTTGTTGGACATCTGCCGGTGTCCGCCCAGTCTGCCGCCGCAATCGCCGCAGATCAGCAGGCCCCGAAACAGGAAAACGTACCCTGACTTTCGCGGCGCCCGTTTCCGGGTTGAAAGGACCTTGTCCCGCTCCTCCTCTGTGATGTACGGCTCGCAGGGGCAGCCCTGAATCTGGCCGGCGTAGCTTGCGGCGTTGCGCAGCATGTAAGAGGCAGAGCTGACCCCGAGAAACTGGCCGTGTCGGTAATACGCGTCCAGCGCCTCTCCCAGGCTTCCGCCGGAGAGATATGTCTGCCAGAAGTCAGTCACGGCGGCCTCTGTCTCTGGGTCTTTTACCGGCTTGCCGTCCTCCAGTCGATACCCCCGGGGCATATTCCCGGAGCAGATTTCCCCTCGTAGCCGTTTTTGCTGGAACGTGAATTTGATGCGCTCACTGGTCTGATCTGCCTCATGTTCTGCCAGAGACAGCATCAGGTTAACTTTAAAACGCCCGGCGCTGGTGCGTGTTTCGTAGTCCTCCAGGATTGCCGCCCAGAATACGCCATGCCGCTGGAGGATCTCGTCAACCTTGTAGTAATCTTTGAGGTTCCGGAACCAGCGGTCCAGCTTTGTAAACACCACGGCATCTGCTTCGTGTCGCTCTACGCTGGCAAGCAGATCGCGCAGGGCCGGGCGGCTCTGGTAGGGCTTCCGGGCAGAAAAACCTTCGTCCGTGTAAGTATGCACCACGTGACAGCGGTGGGAATCTGCCCAGCGGTTCAGCGCCTGAGTCTGATCGACTATGCTTTCCCCGAATCTGGCTTGCTCCTCGGTTGAGACTCTGGCGTAGAGTATTACGTTCAGCCCTGAAATGGTCATTGTAACTCCTCCCATTTTGTAGTATACTGGAAGGGTGATAGGGCCTGCGAAACCTTTTCACCCTCTTTTTAACCGTCTCGGTGTTACCGCACCGGGGCGGTTTTTTATTTTGGCAAACTTCCAAACGTTTGGATGTTTCAGCCTTTATTCCTCTGAGATTGCAATCTTTCCTGTAGACTTTTCGTTGAAATAATCGTCCAGCAAGCGGTAATTAAGCATAAATTCCACGTCGCGAACAGAACTCTCACCAGTTTCTTTTTTGAAATCATCATCTAGGCGGAAAGAGCAAAAGTCAAGCGAACATGGGAACACAATGCGGTCATAGATCTGTATTCCGGCGTCAAATCCATATCCATTCACGGATACAGCGTCCATGTCATAGGAAAAATAGGAATCTTTGTTGTTGATTACGGAAAAACAGGCTTCATCCCCGTTAAAAAACATTCCACCTACTTCAATTCCATCTTCATCGTATGCCTTGTCCTCGTTCGTGTATTCTTGCGGCCCATCGTATGTGTCAGACTTCACCCGGATGATGTCTGTTTCAAAAGATTTCATACTTTCTGCGTCGTCATAGGCCCAGAACAGAATATCGGCGTATTCAAAGTCACCCAGTTCTAAATCTTGCATCCACGATTTTGAAATTTCAAGGGTGTTGTTTGCCTTTTTCCCCGCCGGCAACGTGGTGTCCATGTCATAGATGTTGTTGTCTGCCATGACGCCGTTGACAGCATATGCGTGGGCACAAAAGCTCAAATCCAAATCGGATTCGCTCTCAAAAGAGAAAGATAAATTCACTGTGCTTGCTGTCTCTTCTGCTCCAATGACGCTTATCTTTACATCGTTGCCCTCATAAACCGCTCCAGTTTCAACGCTCAGGCCTGGCGATTCCGAACCCTCATAAACCTGTGCTGACACACTTGATGTAGTCTCTGCTGGTGTGCTGTCTGTACCGCCACTTTGCGGCACACTGGACGAACCACAGGCTACCAACGATAGGCACATACACAACGCCAGAATCAGAGTAAGCAGTTTTTTCATTCTGGATTCTCCTTCGTTTGAAAGTTATCTAACAACGCTGATAAAATGCGTAGCCTTACCAATAATGTGAACCTTGTTCATGTCCTCCTCCCAAAACACCATCGGTCTATATGTTGGGTTCTCCGGCTCCAGTATGATGTGATCCGGGTAGAGACGCACTCGCTTTAAGGTGGCCGTATCACCGTCTACCAGCACAGCGGCAATTTCTCCGTTCTCAACTGTTTCTTGTGCCCTGATGCAGACTATATCGCCGTCGTATATTCGGGCGTTTATCATGCTGTCACCTTTGCATTCAAGGGTGAAGTCAGCCTTCACATAGCTGGGAACTGAATCAATGCCCTCGAAGTTTTCCTCAGCGTAGATTGGGAGGCCGCAGGCGATACGGCCCAGGCGGGGCACTTGGACAAGTTCCGGCATGGGAGAAATGTTACTTGCAGCCGGTATGTCGTCTTTTTCTTCTATCAAATCTGATTTGTTGATGCCAAAATAATCGGCTAACATCTGGATTTTTCCCATGCGTGGCAGTTTTTGACCAGTACACCAGCTGGAAACGGTAGAAGAACTCAGATTGAGGTCGTGCATCAAATCCATTTGGTTTTTGCCATGAAGCTGCATATAGTATTTTAGTTTAGAAGTAAATATTCGTCTGTAATTTTCTTCACCCATATGGCAACCCCCTTTCTCAAAGCTAAGTATACTCCTCAAAAGTGAGAAATGCAACCACAAATTAAAAAAATCTCACTTTTGGTATTGACATCTCACTTAAAGTGGGATAAAATACAAGACAGAAAAGGAGGTGTGTCATTGATGGCATTTCAAATTAGCCTTGCAGCTGCTAGGGTTAATGCAAAAATGACCCAGGAAGAGGTAGCAAAACGGCTCGGAGTCTCAAAATATACCATTGGAAGCTGGGAAAGAGGGAACACAGAGCCAAGTGTAGGGCGGATGGTGGAATTGTGTAGGATTTATGAGGTCCCTTTGGACTGTATTATTTTGCCACAGAATCCCACTTTAAGTGAGATTGAGAAAAGGAGGTGAGAGAGGATGGACGAAAAGAAAAGGATTGAAAAAAGCGACCCGCCTGCTGCAACGGGACAGGTCGCCCCGCTCAAAAAGAGCGTTAATTGGATTACGGAAGTATCAGACCAGGTTATTCGCCGTTTGCCCAGTCGTGATATTCCCGAAGTACGGTAGTGAACAGTTCCAAAGCGGCTTGAAGTGTGGCGGCTTGCGAATCTTTACCGGCAATGTCATTGCTGATTTTCTCAATTACAAGCGACCAATCTTTGGAATCCAGTTCAGCCATGAATTCATCAAAATCTTTCAATTCATTCACCCCCTTTCTGCTCCAATCATACCACGGAGCGGAACAGGGGCGCAACACAGAAGGAGGACAACTATCTATGAACAATCTGACTATTTACAACAACCCCGCTTTCGGAGACATCCGGGGCACCATGAAGGACGGCGAACCGTGGTTCGTGGGCCGTGACGTTGCAAAGGCTCTGGGCTATGGCGATGACGGGAAGGCCGCCACCAATGCGGTTTCCAGGCACGTTGATGAAGATGATCGTTCGGTCACGGAAATCGTGACCGAAGCTGGTCGGCGCAATATTACCATCATCAACGAGTCTGGCCTGTACAGCCTGATTCTTTCCAGCAAGCTGCCCACGGCAAAGGACTTCAAGCGCTGGGTGACTTCGGAGGTGCTCCCCAGCATCCGCAAGCACGGCGCTTACATGACCCCGGCGACCATTGAGAAGGTGCTGAGCGACCCGGACACCATCATCAAACTGGCAACCCAGCTCAAGGATGAGCAGGCCGCCCGACGCAAGCTGGAGGGCAAGGTGGAGCAGGACAGACCCAAAGTTCTGTTCGCCGATGCGGTGAGCGCAAGCAAAAACAGCATCCTGATCGGAGAGCTGGCAAAGATTCTCCGTCAGAATGGCGTGCTGACCGGGCAGAAGCGGCTCTTCCAGCGCCTGCGCAACGACGGCTATCTGATGAAGAGCGGCGAAAGTTACAACCTTCCCACACAGCGGGCTATGGAAATGGGTCTGTTTGAAATCAAGAAGAACAGCATCACCCACTCTGATGGACACGTCACGGTGACGAAAACGACAAAGGTTACCGGGAAGGGACAAATCTACTTTATCAACCGATACAAGGGAGGTGTTGACCATGGCAAAGGGCAAGAGCCTGGAAGAGCTGGACGCAAGCAGTAACAGGAGGTGACCACTATGGGCCCTAACCAAATTACGCAAGCCCAGGCCGACAAAATCCTGAAGGTGCTTGTCGAGCTGTGGGCAGATCAGCACGGCCTGACGGTCGACAGTGTAAAAATCGAAAGGAGGGCTGACTAATGGGCCAGAAACACGCAGCCCCCACCATGCCGCTGAAACAGGCGGTAGAGATCGGGGAGATGCATCATGGCAACTTGCAGGCGTGATTGTTTTAACTGCCCATTCCCGGACTGCATCAATGACCGTCTGGTGTCGGAAGATTTCAAAGAGGCCAATGCCAGGGACCGGGACATCCGCAGGGAGCGGCAGCCACCGGAAGTGCGACGCCGGCGCGAGAATGAACGACGCAAGCGCAGGGAAAAGCGTCGCCGCCTCCGTGGGGATGACACTCCAGCTCGGGAACTGAAAGCCCGCGCAAAGAACAACGCCGAGTATTCGCCGGAAAAAAGGCATGAGATGTACATGAGGGACCGGGAAGCGGTCCTCGCAGCGCAAAAGGCTTACCGAGAGGAGAACAGAGAAGCGATCCTGAAATACAAGCGCGAGTATCGGATGAAGCACCCCGACTATTTGCAGAACTACCACAACGAAAACGAGAAGCGCCTCAGGAAAAAGCAGATTCAAATTAAGCTTTTCCGGAAAAGCCTTTTACTTTCACAGCGCCAATTCGCTAAAAAAGTCGGGGTCTCACCACATACCATCCACAACTGGGAGACAGGCCGAACGCCTGCAAACTGGGCAAAAATCAAGGCCGCCTTCCCGGATTTCGAAAGGAGAAAGCTATGAAAACGAAACCCAAACACGCAGCCCCCACCATGCCGCTGAAACAGGCGGTAGAGATCGCCAGACGAAAGAGGGACCAGCTGTTCGCGCCTGGAAGCGTTGATTACAACGCACAGACCCGCCTGATCGACTACGCCACCACCACGGACAAGGACTTTGCCAACGTGATCCTGATTCTTATGGGCCTTGTGTGCGCTCCGCTGGCCCTGGTCCTGCTGATTGTGGGGGTCATCTATGTCCCCACCGGGAACCTTCAGGCTTCTGCGCAGGTGTTCCCGTATTTCGTCACGGCGGCGGCTATCGCCGTTTGCGGCCTGTGGGGGGTGAGGAGATGAGCAATACACCTGCAACCGGCGAGGTTTGGACGCTGAAAGACAACAACGGTGCAAAGCGTGAGTGCCTTGTACTCAACTCCACTGGGGACGGTTACACAACCGGTTGGTACATGCACAGTTACAGCAAGCACACGGAAAACATCTTGCTGAAGGTCCCTGTTAAGGGTGAGCGGTACATCGACCCCCGCAAAATCACATATTGGCACACCAACTGCTTCCAGTCAAAACTCTATGATCTGAAAACAGATGATTACATCCGGGTAAAGTCGAGAGCGGCTATGATGTTGGGACTCGGTGTCCAGAATGAGGACCTGGAAAACCGCTGTGCGCTTGCAGAACAGAATGTTGCCAGCATGGGGCGCAGGATTGAGACAATCACAGCAGAGCGTGACCTGCTGAAAAGCCTGTGTGAGAAAACCATGGCTGCACGACTGGAGGAAGCAGAGCAGAGCAAGCCGAAGCCCGCAATCGCAGAGGGGCAACTGACAAAAAAAATGACGCAGGCTGAATATCAAAGACTCAGCAAGGAGCGCAACAAGAAGAAACTGCTGCCAAAACAGGCTTACATCGGGGTAAAACTCAAATCCGTGCGAATGTCACAGGTTACCTGCGGAATGATGATCGGAGTAAACGGAAACACAGTTTGCGGATGGATTCACGGCACAAGCAAAGCAAACTGGGACAAGCTGGAAACCGTGTTCCCCGGCATTGAGCAGGAGGCCGACAGATGGTCAGAGAAACAGAAGTGAAATGCACCATTGCTTGTAGTTGTGCAAGTGATCTCTGTTCCCAAGGCGAGTGCTCGCGCTGCGGCTGGGAAGAGGCGGAACGATACAGAAGGCTGGAAATGTTGCGCAACGGTGAGTTGTCAGAGCGTGACGGCCTAGCTTGCCTTGTGATTCGCAAGCCCACCAAAGCGGAGGAGATCGCAAAAAAGCTCCGGGGACTATCCCCCAGAGCGCTGGAGAACATCGAAAAATATGTTGACCAATACAGGAGGTAAACCAGCATGAAAAGACCTGAGATTTACAAGACGGCCATCATGGCGCTGATCGCACGCGAAGAGAACGCGGAAACCCGCGAGTTGAACGAAGATGAATTCTGTGAGTCGCTGTATGCACTATCCAGTGACTACCACTACTGGGCCGAGAAGAACGAGGCGGTGACCACCGATGCTTGACCATCCTGTCATTCGCAACTGCGAACTGACCGGCTACCCGGACGGGCGGGAAGTTATCCCGATCTGCCCCGTTTGTGGGGAGCAGTGCGAGACGATTTACAAGGACACATGGGGGGACATCGTGGGCTGTGACCAGTGCATCACAGCGTTTGACGCAGTGGACATCATGGGCGAACTGGAGGTAGACAATGAGTGGTAAATTCCGCCCCTTGAGGGCTGATGAAATCGACTGCCGAGTGCAGTCGGTAAAGCAAAACGGGCTTGTGCTCCTGCTCTACAAGGACGCACGCGCAGATCAGAACATCCTGGACGAAACGGTTGGGCCGTACAACTGGCAGCGCCACCACAGCCGGGACAATGCCAATTGCACCGTGTCCATCTGGGACGATGAAAAGAAGCAGTGGGTAGGCAAAGAGGACACCGGCACAGAGTCCAACACCGAAGCACAGAAGGGGCTTGCAAGCGACTCTTTCAAGCGTGCGTGCTTCAACTGGGGCATCGGCCGGGAACTGTATTCCGCCCCGTTCACGTGGATCAGTTCAACCAACTGCAACATCAAGCAGCAGGGCCAGAAATACGCCTGCTACGATCGCTTCTACGTCAAGGACATTGGCTACGATGCGGCTGGCAACATCACAAAGCTGGTGATTGTCAACGACACGCTAAACCGGGAATGCTTCTGGTATGGGCCCAAGCCTTCCCAACAGCCCAGCACGCCGCAGAAAACTACGCCAAAGCCTTACAACGCCCAGCCTATTACCTGCGAGCGCTGCGGACATGAGGTTGTCAGCACCCCAGGAAAAGGCGGAAAGACGCTGACGCCCGGCGAAGTGGTAGCAGTGAGCCGCAAGAGATTCGGCGGCGCTACATACTGTGCAGAGTGCCAGAAAAAGCTCATGGAGGCCCAGAAAGCCCATGCCGGTAATTGAGCAGATCACGGGCACCATCACCGGGTATGACGAGCGCACCGGGACGCTGACCATCACCGCCCATTACGACAACCTTCCCACCATGCTGCGGCGGGAATACGACAAGGTTTCAATCACTTTGCACGATTCCCGCCCCCTCTCAGGGAAACAGCGGCGCAACTGCTACGCCATGATCGGGGAGATTGCCCGCTGGTCCGGCATGGGGAAAGCGGAAACAAAGGAAATCTTGAAGGTTCAATTCTGGACCGCTGAGCTGTGGCAAACGGCTGATAGCCTTTTCTCCCTCTCAGATGCTCCCATGAGCGTTGTAGCGGCGTTTCAGAGCTGGCTTGCCCGGTTCATCGTGTCCAACGATGTGCCCACAAAAAAGCCCATGCTGGACTATGTGGACGATGTGGGCGACTACGTATATTCCTGCCTTGTTCACAAAAAGTGTTGTATCTGCGGCCAATCAGCAGACTTACACCACGTTGAACGGGTTGGCATGGGCAGAAACCGTGAAGAGATCATACATGAGGGCATGGAGGTTCTGCCCCTTTGCCGGGAGCACCACACAGAGGCCCACACCATGCCGGACGAAGCGTTTTTCAAGCGCTTCCACCTTAACGGCGGTATCAAGTTGGACAAGCATTTATGCAAAATGTACGGACTTAAAACCAAAAAATAGGAGGAAAACAATGCTTAACAGAGCCATTTTACAGGGCCGCTTAGTCGCAGACCCTGAGCTGAGACACACCCAGAGCGGCGTGGCCGTGACACAGTTCCGCATCGCCTGCGACCGGGACTACAAGTCTAAAGACCCCAACGCCCAGAATTGCGACTTCGTCACCATTGTCGCCTGGCGGCAGACCGCTGATTTCATCAGCCGCTATTTCAGCAAGGGAAGCATGATCCTTGTCGACGGGCGGATTCAGGTCCGGGCCTACACCGACAACAACGGAGCCAAGCGGCAGGCGGTGGAAGTCGTTGCGGATAGCGTCAACTTCTGCGGCAAGCGGGAGCAGGACACCGCCCAGCAGCCGCACAACGGCGGCGCACAGCAGGGCTACCAGCAGGGAGCGCAGGATCTCACAGAGCTTGACGACGATGACGATGGAGAACTTCCTTGGCTATGACCTACCACATCACCATTCCCGGGCGCTTGCCCGGGATGAACGAGTACACCGCCGCCCAGCGCACGCACCGCCAGAAAGGCGCAAGGATGAAAAAGGACGCACAAGGTATAGTTTCCATCTTCATCCGGCAAAGCCACACACCGGGCATTCTGGAGCCTGTGCGCCTGCATTTCCGGTTCTTTGAGCCGAACCGCAAGCGCGACCTAGACAACATCTCCGGTTTCTCCCACAAGGTGATACAGGATGCACTGGTTTCCTGCGGTGTGCTGAGCGGCGACGGATGGAAGTACATAGTCGGATATTCTGACACCTTCTCCGTGGACAAGCAACACCCACGGATTGAGGTTGAGATCGAGGAGGTAAGCAATGGAGGGCCGTAAACAATTTACCTTCTATCGGAGCTTTTACGAGGCCCTATCCCGCATCAAAGGCAAGGCAGACAGGGCCGATGCTTTTGACGCTATATGCCAGTTTGCGCTATACGGAGAGGAGCCAGACCTTGACACCCTAAGTGATGCTGGAAGTATTGCTTTTTTGTTGATTCGCCCTGTTTTAGAAACGGCAGAAGCAAAAGCGAAGAGCGGCAAAAAGGGAGGGGAAACGAAGCATAGTCAAAGCACCGCCAAGGCAAAGGCAAGCAAACCGAAAGCAAACCGGAAGCAAACCGGAAGCAAAGCGAAGCAAAGCGCAACCGATAAAGAGGGGGAGGTAGAGATAGAGGGGGAGGTAGAGAAAGAGGTAGAGAAGGAATCTTTATATACCCCCCCTACCCCCCTAGCGGGTGGTAGCCCCCCCGAGGGGGCTGTGCAAAAGCGCAAGACTTTCAAACCGCCTACTCTGGACGAAGTGAGAGCCTACTGCACAGAGCGGGGGAACACCGTAAATCCGGAGCAGTGGTTCGACCACTACGCCTCAAACGGCTGGAAGGTTGGCAAGAACACCATGAAGGACTGGAAAGCCGCTGTGAGGACGTGGGAGCGGTCAGAGTATCGTCGTAACACTACGACACGAAAAAAAGCAAGCAGCGGGCCTGCCCCAGCTGCTCAGCTTACACCTGAGCAGGAAGCGGCGCAAGCGAAAGCACTGGAAGAGAATCAGCGTCAGCTGAAGCAGCTGCTGGAGAAGGTAGGAGGAGCAAATTGAAAGAGTACATAGATTTTCTGAAAAGCAAGGTGGTGACAGCACCGATTTCCGGGTTCGACGTTCGGGATGAAGATATTCACCCGGCGTTGAAACCGCATCAGAGGGACGCCGTTCGCTGGGCCTTGCACGGAGGACGGCGGGCGCTGTTTGAAAAATTCGGATTGGGTAAGAGCGTTCAGCAGTTGGAGTTTTGCAGACAGGTTATGCTCCACGAAGGAGGAAAGGCACTGATCGTGGTGCCACTTGGAGTGCGTCAAGAGTTTGTCCATGACGCTGTGACCATCCTCGGAATGGAGGCTCCCCGGTACATCACCCGCCAGAGCGACACCGCCGGGGCGCCGGATGGGGCAATCTTTCTGACCAACTACGAGCGGGTACGTGATGGTGACATCGACCCGAAGCAGTTCACCGCCGTTTCCCTGGACGAAGCCGCTGTGTTGCGGAATTTTGGCAGTAAAACATCTCAGGTTTTTATCGCAAAGTTCCACGGCATCAAATACAAACTGGTAGCCACGGCGACACCGTCCCCGAACAGGTTCAAAGAGCTGGTACATTATTCGGGTTTTCTGGAAGTTGCGAGTTCAACCGGCATCTTCCAGCGGTTTTTCCATCGAAACAGCACAAAAGCCCACGAGCCTACACTGTTTGAACACAAAAAAGAGGAGTTTTGGCTGTGGGTCTCCAGTTGGGCGCTGTACATTTCCACCCCTGCAGACCTGGGCTATGACTCCACCGGCTACGACCTGCCGCCCTTGGAAGTCCGTACACACGTCGTACAGGATAAATACGGGGAAGTAACAGACAAGGACGGACAGTTTAAGCTGCTGAATGATGCAGCCACAAGCCTGCAGGAAGCGGCAAGGGAGAAGAGCACCAGCATACAGGCAAGAGTCGAAAAGGCTAAAGAGATCGTAGACAGCGACCCGGACGCCCACTTTGTGCTGTGGCATGATTTGGAGTCGGAGCGTCACGCGCTGAAGAAGGCTATCCCAGGCGTGATCGACATTTACGGCTCTATGGACTACGACGAAAGGGAAAAGCGGGTGATCGCCTTTTCTGAGGGTGATATTCGCCTGTTCGCCACGAAAAAGAGCCTTTCTGGCTGCGGGTGCAACTTTCAGCGGCATTGTCACCGGGCTATTTTCGTCGGAGTTGACTATCAGTTCCATGATTTTATTCAGGCTGTGCACCGGATTTACCGTTTCCTGCAAACGGAGCAGGTCATCATCGACATCATTTACACGGAGGCCGAACAGCCCATTTATGACGAGCTGATGGAGAAATGGAAACGCCATGACGAGATGGAGAAGCGTATGGGCGACATCGTCAAAAAGTACGGATTAAACCAGCGTGACGCCATCGGGCGCATGGAAAGGAGCATTGGAGTGAAACGAGTGGAAGAAAGGGGAAGGAACTGGAGAGCAATCAACAATGATTGTGTCGAGGAAGTCCAGACAATGCCCGACAACAGCGTGGACCTGATTCATACCAGCATCCCGTTTTCTAATCAGTTTGAATATACGCCCTCTTACAACGATTTCGGGCATAACGAGAGCACAGGGCGGTTCTTTGAGCAAATGGACTACCTGTCCCCAGAGCTGTTGAGGATCCTCAAGCCGGGCCGGGTGTTTGCTTGCCATGTGAAGGACCGGACGCTTTACGGCAACGTAACCGGGTTAGGCATGACAACGGTGGAGCCGTTCCACGCAATGTGCATCCGGCATTTCATGAAGCACGGTTTCCAGTATTTTGGCATGGTGACCGTTGTGACAGATGTTGTGCGGGAAAACAACCAGACGTACCGTTTGGGATGGTCCGAGCAGTGCAAGGACGGCACCAAAATGGGGGTTGGAATGCCGGAATATGTGCTTCTGTTCCGCAAGTTGCCGTCCGACACGTCGAAAGGGTACGCCGACGAACGGGTAACCAAAGAGCGGAACGAATATTCCCTTGTCCGCTGGCAGCTGGACGCTCACGCATTCTGGCGCAGCTCCGGTGACCGGTACCTGACGGGCAAAGAGCTTGCACGGTTCAGCCAGGGCAGCATTCAGCGGCAATTCAAAGACTTCTGCAATCGCCATATCTACGACTATGAGGAGCACGTCAAACTCGGAGAAGATATGGTTGCAGGGAATCCAAAAAGCATCAGCAAAACGTTTATGACGATTCCGCCCAGTGCAGGCGGGGCGGCGGATGTATGGGACGACATTACCCGTATTAAAACGCTCAACACCACGCAGAGCCAGCGCAGAAAGACGATGCACGTCTGCCCCCTTCAGATTGATATTGTTGAGCGCATCATCCGGCGGTATTCTAACGAGGGAGAGACTGTCTTTGACCCGTTCGGAGGAATCGGCACGGTGCCGCTCACGGCCATCAGAATGGGGCGAAGGGGCCTCATGACGGAGCTTAACCCGGATTACTACCGGGACGCCGTGGGCTACTTGAAAGCGGAAGAAGATGACACCATGGAAAATTTCAGTTTGTTTGACATGTTGGGGGAAAACGCATGAGCACAAGAAAAAGCCGCATTGACGGCGGAGCGTATCGCCGCTATACCCGTATGGTGGCCCTGAACTGCAAGCCGCCGAAGGATAGGACGGGAGCACGGAAGAGGCCGAACCGGAAGAGAAAGGAAGAGCGCCATGGCAACCGTTGAAGCCACAAGGGCCATTGCCGACTTTACCGCAAAGCAGAGGCAGCCATACGAGTTCAAAAAAAAATACGCTGCAATCCGGGCCAGGGAGTTCTATAACGACCCACGGGTGGACGGAAACACCTGTGTCAGTGTTGGGGGACTGGACAGCATCGTCCTGATGGTATTCCTCCACAGCCTCCACATCCCAGCCGTTCCGGTGAGTGTTAGCAGCCTGGAGGATACCAGTATCCGCCGGGTGCACAAAGCTCTGGGGGTGCACTGCCTCAAGCCTTACAAGTCCAAGGTGGCGGTGTTGCGGGATTGCGGCTTTCCGGTGATCTCCAAGGCCAAGGCCCGAAAAATCAACCTGCTGCAAAAGCCCAACAGCGAGAAGCAGACCTTTATTCACGCCATTATGACCGGAGACATGGGTGAGCAGGGGAAGTATCAGCACAGCGACAAGATCAAGCTGCCCGATAAGTGGCTGGAGCTTTTCGGCGGAAACTACGCCGAGCACCGGCCGGATCTGCACTGTCTGTGCGCTCCCTTCCCGGTGGGGGCCGACTGCTGCTGGTGGATGAAGGAACTGCCGGTACAGGACTGGCAGAAGGAACACGGCATGTTTCCTTACCTGGGCCTCATGGCATCTGAGGGAGGTCAGCGCGAGTTGGGGCTGAAGAAGAATGGCTGTAACTATTTTGGGAAGTCTGTCACCCGAAGCTGTCCCTTTGCCATTTTCATGCGGGATGATCTGCTGCATCTGGCCCTGGAGATGGACGCATATTACCGGGAGCACTGGCAGGAGTTCAACCCGGATCCGGCGCAGCGGGTGGAGACCATCATCCCCGCCATTTACGGCTCCATTGAGCACCGGGAGGACGGCACCCTGTATACCACCAAGGCCCAGCGGACGGGCTGCCAGATGTGCGGTTTTGGCATCCACATGGAGCAGCGGCCCCACCGCTTTGACCGCTTGAGGGAGCGTAACCGGAAGGAGTGGGAGTTCTGGATGTACCGATGCTGCACTGACCCGAACACCGGGGAACAGTACGGCTGGGGCCGGGTGCTGGACTGGATCGGCGTGCCGTGGCGAGATTTGCCAGACGGAAATTTTGAAGGACAGTGCAGTTTGTGGGGAGGTGACGAGCTGTGAGCAAAGGCAAGCGCAACCGCCAGCATCACGCCCGCCCGCCGGGAATCACCAATGAGCAATACCGCGCTATCCGCAAGGAGGTGGACAAGCAGATTCTAGCGGCCGATCAGGAGTACAGTCTGAATTTCGCCGCCGGTGTGCTGTGGGCGCTCCACGTAGAGTTTGGCTTCGGCGCTGGACGGCTGCGGAGAATGTGGGACGCTTATCGTAAAATCCATGACGAACTGCGGGAATACTACGAGCTGCGAGACGATGCGGACACCTGTTTTGTGTGCCGGGAACAGCTCAAGAGAATCGGCGTGGACGTGGAAGAATGGGATAAGGAGGAAAGAAATGATTGACGAAGAAAAAATGATAAATCGAATAATAGAAAAATGCCGTGAGGTTAAATACAAAAGAGAGCACTACCAATCTGCCTTGCGTGGGGTAGACAGCAAATGGAGGTTGTACAAGAAAAAGGGGATCGCCCTTAACTCAGTTATAGAGAAAATTATAGATCTGAAGGACTACGAAAAGGACTATGTAATCGTACGGTTTGAAACAAAGCAGCTTTGCTATGCTTTGGGCGCTGAGTACGTGGAAATATATAACAGGATTGTGGGAGATGGTGAGAAGTGAAAGAAATTAGAGACTATGAGATGTGTATGCTGTACATCCACGACAACGTACCCCGCCGGGAACTGCTGGAACAGCTTGCGGAAGAATCCTCCGAACTGGCACAAGCCGCCTTGAAGCTGTGCAGGACGCTGGAGGACGCACACAACCGCACGGAAACAACACAGGGGGAAGCGGTGCGGAACATGGTAGAAGAGCTTGTGGACGTGCTGAACGCTTACACAGCGGTTTTCGGAGACTGGGAGGCGGTAGAAAAAGCCGTGGAGCAGTCAAAGAGAAGCCAGAAGTGGGGCAGATGGATTGATAGATTGGATAGGTGAATGTGGAAAAATGGGAACAAGGATGAAAAGTGAAAAAGAGATCAGGGAGACATTCCGGGCGAGGCTGATTGAATTGAAGGGGGGCAGGACAAATAAACAGCTTGCTGCCGAATGCAAGATGTCCGCCTGTTCCGTGAGAGACTATGTAAGTGGGTGCAGGATGCCTGACGTCGAGAGACTGGCAATCTTAGCGCAACATTTTGGAGTATCTACTGATTGGCTGCTTGGGCTAACCGATGCCAGAAAGGACAGCAACCGATCAAAATACAGCTGGAGGTAAGAACAATGAATAAAATCAAAATCATGTTGGACAAGGGTGCAATCGCACCCACCAGAGCGCACAGGTCTGATGCCGGGCTGGACCTGTACACACCGGAAAGTTTTATGCTTTACCACTCCGGAAGCTCATATACGGTAGACACTGGCGTCCATGTGGAGATTCCGGACGGCTATGTGGGGATGCTCAAAAGCAAGAGCGGGTTGAACTGCCATATGGGAATCCAGAGTGAGGGTGTCATTGACGCTGGTTACACGGGATCTATCGTGGTCAAACTCTACAACCACGGAGAAAAGACGGTGGAGATCCCAGAGGGAACAAAGATCAGTCAGCTGGTGATTCTGCCCATTGAGACGCCGGAGATTGAGATCGTGGAGCAGCTCCAGGCAACAGAGCGAGGCAGCAACGGCTTCGGAAGTACAGGGAGGTAATGTCGATGAGGTACAGATATTTTTGCAAGAGAGGGCCTATTGGCCCCGCTGACCTGCCAAAGAACCCGGTGCGAGTCTGCCGGTATGACAGGCCGGTCTACACGCACCAGTTTGAGCGGGACACATGGGGATTCGCAGAGTACGATCACCCCATTCAACAGGTGGACGTGGAGAAATACCACCTGCTGGAGGACGTGGGGAACAGATTGCGGTTTTTAATGAAGGAGTGAGAGTATGACTGACTACATCAGCCGCCGCTCCGTAATGGAGCTGGTGCAATTTATGCCGGCCAAAGGCGGCCCGATCGGCATGGTGCCGACAAAAGCTGTTTTGCGGATTCCCGCCGCCGATGTGCGGCCGGTTGTGAGGGGGAAGTGGGAGCTGATTGAGCGCAGAATCATCTCAAAAGTTCAAATCTGGAAGTGTTCCAACTGCGGAAACATGTTGGAAGTGAGAGAAACAACGTTTAACTGCGGGAGGGGCGATTGTAACTTCTGCCCCAACTGTGGGGCAGAAATGAGGGAGGGCAAGCAGAAATGAACAAGGACATCAACAGGACGCTCATGGCCCTTGTGCCAATCCTGCGCATGAACGGCGAAATGGTTAAGTCCATCGAAGCTGTGAACGACTGGTACAAGGTCGGAGATCGTGAATACCTGAAAGA
>OCVV011232282.1_pt1 | contig 44364 bp, 47 predicted proteins | sample 1539721 | NCBI WGS metagenome assembly OCVV01 (sample SAMN02144230, study PRJEB22623) | gut metagenome | biome: sheep rumen | host: Ovis aries | place: New Zealand | reverse complement strand
CGTAAGACAGACAATTTCAAAATGGGAAACAGGATTATCTGTTCCAGATGCTGAAATGCTAGTAACAATATCAGAACTTTTTGAAACACCGGTTAGTGAAATTCTTGGAGAAAACATTGAAAAAAAAGAAAAAGATGATTTAAAAGTAATATCTGCAAAATTAGAAGTGATTAATGAGCAATTATCAAATTATCAAAAAGAGAAAAGAAAGGAAAAAATTCAAGCTTTGATAATTATAGATATAAGCATCATTTTGTTATTCATATTGTTAGCAATACTAGATAGACCTTATCAGACTTGGAATTATAATATTACCGAATGGGCTATATTAGGAACATTCTATCAAGCATTTGAATGGATATTTATGAGATTAGCGCCTATTGTTGTAATAATATTAACTACTATATTATTAATTAAAAAGAATAAATAATCTTAATATTAAGATATTACAACATAACTTAAAAACACTAACTAAATAGTTAGTGTTTTAATATTCTTAATGGCAGGGAATGAGAGAATCGAACTCCCAACAGTGGTTTTGGAGACCATTATTATACCATTTAACTAATTCCCTATAATTGGAGTTGTTTCAAAACTCATATTAGTATTTTAGCACTTAGTTAGTTTTAATTCAAGTAAATTTACTAAAAGATGTTAAAATAAAAAAGTATTTTTTACAATACTTTTATTTTTTCTTTATTAGAATAACTGAAGATAATAGTGCTATATATATTAATATTGCAATTATATTATATATGATTAGTGGCCTCATTTCGTTTATATTAAGTATAGTGTTTATTAAGAATGAGCCGATAGCATATAATACTCCAGTTGAAATAATATCTGCACTATTAAGTTTTCTTTCATTAAAAATTGTAGAAAGAAGAATAGAAGCATAAATTGCAAATTCTGCAAAAAGTATAAATCCAAATGATACTAATTGTACATCTGTTTTATCACTTTCATTTAATCCGAAGAATATTAAACAAGTGATTGCTACAATTACGACGAAAATAATTGTTTTAATTAAGTTATTAGAATTTTTTTCCATAATGAACCTCCTAGTAATATTATATCATATCTTATGTATTTTACATAGTCACTACTTTGTTATTTGATTATTGTATAAAAAATGAAATGTAAAAGCATAATTATTTTAGCACTCACTATTGACAAGTGCTAAAAATAGAGTATAATTATATTTATGAAAGGAAGGATATTGATATGAAAATAGTGCCTATGAATAATTTATTTGAAGATGTTTTTGATGATATAGTTGGATCTGAAAAGCATCGCCATAATCCAATGAGATGCGATGTTTATGAGAAAGATGGTGTTTATAACATAGAAGTTGATGTTCCTGGATATAGTAAGGAAGAAATTAACATTGAGACAAATGATGGTTATATAACTATTAAAGCATCTAAAAATGATGAATATAAAGATGAAAAAAATGGAAAGAAATATTATTATCATGAGAGAAGATTTGGAAAGATGGAAAGATCTTTTTATATCGGAAATATGGATGAAGATAATATAAAAGCTAAGATGGAAAATGGAACACTTGTTGTTACAATTCCAATGGTTCAAGAAAAAGATACTAAAAAGACTATTGATATAGAGTAGGAGCAATGCTCCTTTTTTTGTTGATTAAACAAGTTTGTTAAACATAGTAAAAGAAAAAGGTAATTGAAAATATATTATTTAATGATATAATAAAATCACTATTAAGGAGGAAGTATTGTGGATTATAAAAAATTAAAAGGAACAAAAACTGAAGAGAATTTGAAGGCTGCTTTTGCAGGAGAAAGCCAAGCTAGAAATAAATATACTTATTTTGCTTCTAAAGCAAAAAAGGATGGTTATGAACAAATAGCTTCAATTTTTGAAGAAACTGCTAATAATGAAAAAGAACATGCAAAAATATGGTTTAAGTATTTGAATGATGGTGATGTTCCATCAACTATTGATAATTTAAAGGCTGCTGCTGATGGTGAGAATTATGAGTGGACAGATATGTATGAAGATTTTGCTAAGACTGCTGAAAAAGAAGGATTTAAAGAATTAGCTACAAAATTTAGAATGGTTGGAGCTATTGAAAAACATCATGAAGAAAGATATAGAAAACTTCTTAAAAATATAGAAGATGAGGTAGTCTTTTCTAAAGATGAAGATAAAATTTGGATTTGTAGAAATTGTGGGCATGTTGTAATTGGAAAGAAAGCTCCTGGAGTTTGCCCTGTTTGTAATCATCCACAAAGCTTTTTTGAAGTTAAAGCAGAAAATTATGAATAAAATAACCTTAATGGTTATTTTTATTTTTTAAAAGGTTATTATTATGTTATAATTATACTGAAAGTTGGTGCAATATGGATGATATTAATTTAATTTTATGGCAATTTTTGAATGTTGTATTTGCGATTGTTCCAGCAATTCTTTTATGTATTTATATCTATAAAATGGATTTTATTGAAAAAGAGCCAATTCCAATGTTACTTACATTATTCTTTTTGGGAGTTCTAGTTACTGTTCCAGTTTCATTTGTAGAATCTAATATGATTTCTTTATTTAAAATTAATGATACTGATGCTTTTAGTTGTTTTATTTTAGCTTTTTTTATTGTTGCACTTGCTGAAGAAGGATTTAAATATTTAATATTGTATTTTGGAACATGGAAAAATAAAAATTTTAATCACATTTATGATGGTATAGTTTATGCAGTTTTTATTTCTCTTGGATTTGCCATGCTTGAAAATTTAATTTATGTTATGCGACCAACTTTAAGTAGTATAGAATATATGTCAATGCCTTCAATTGATGCCATTAAATCAAGTACTGATACTGCATTACTGAGAGCATTACTTTCTGTTCCAGCACACGGATTTTATGCTGTTGCATCAGGTTATTATTTTGGATTAGCTAAACTTAATAATTCAATTGGATTTAAAAGAAAATCTATTATACTTTTGATTTGTAGTTTTGTTGTTCCAATAATTTTACATGGTTTATTTGATTTCTTATTATTAATTAGTAATAATATATTAACATGGACGTTTTATTGCTTTGTTTCAATATTATATATTTCGTCATATTTTAATATTAAAAAGATTTCATCTGTTGAAATGACTTCTAATATTCAAAAAGTGAAAGGGGGAAATATCAATGAAGAATATAGTGAAGAATAAGGAAAAACTATATTTGCTAATTGCGATTGTTTTTATGTTAACATCAATTGTTTTACAACTAATTCCTAATCAAATAGCAAATATTCTTTCTTTTATATTTTTTCCTTTTTATTTTTTATTTATTACTCTTTTATATTTGAAATTTAATAAGATAAATGAATATTTACCTTTAATTCTATTATTAATATATTTATTTATTGGTTATACTTTTATGCAAAGTGTAGTTAGCCCTTTAAATGTTTTTTTTACTTATTTTTTTAGTTTTATTCCAATTGTTATATTTAAGTATAAACATAAAAATGATAATAAAAAAAGTAAGAAAAATGAGTTTAAAATTTCTTCAGATACTAAGACATTAATTTCAAATATTCTTCCATATGTTTTTATTTTAATTTTGGAGATTTACTATAGTATTTGTACTTTTGGTATTTTTTCTTTTTCATCAAGTTTTTTTGCGATATTTATTGAAATAATTTTGATATATTCAATTTATAATATTTTATTATTATTATTTAGACGTACTTCATTTACTAATATATTTTTTGCAATTATATTTTTAGTAGTTTTTATTATTAATGAAGGTAGAATTTATTATACTAGTGACACACTATTATTAACTGATGTTTTATTTTTACAAAATGCAGGTGAAGTAGCTGCATTTGCTGATGTTTCACTTTTACATTGTATAAACTTTTTGTTATTTCCAACTTTATTAGTTATATTGATTTTTTTATATTTATTTAAAATATCAAAAATGGTTGATATTAAAGTAGTATTATCAAAAAATACTTTTATTAGAAGTGGAATCTCTATATTAATCTTGCTTTTATTATTTATACCAAATAAAAGATTGGATAAGTTTTTATTAAATCATGTATACAATATTTTTGATGGTAAAGATAATGCTATAACAGCTAGTAATACTAGATATTTTAATAAATATGGAGTAATTTCTGGAATGTATGGTAAACTTATTGAATCTAATAGAATTGAACCTGATAATTATGATGAAAAAAAATTGCAATCACTATTGGATAATGCTGAAAAAATTAATGGTACTTGGAAGAAGCCTAATATAATTGTTATCTTTTCCGAATCATTTTGGGACGTATCTAAATTAAATAAGATAAAATTTGATAAAGATGTAACTCCGAATTATCATAAATTAATTGAAAAAGAAAAAGCTATACAAATGATTTCACCTTCTTATGGTGGAATGAGTTCAAATGTTGAATTTGAAATTTTAACAGGTGGAAGTTTAAATTATTTTAGTAAAGGATATACTCCATATATTCAATTATTTGATAAAAAAACAAGTAAAAATAATCCTTCAATTATTCAAGAATTAAAGAATAATGGATATAAAACGAAAATACTAAACTCTTCTAGTGCAAATATGTTTAATTGTGATAAAGTTTATGATATTTATGATATAGATGAGAGAAATCATTTGTATGATGAAATTGATTTGGGTGGGGAATATGTCAGTGATGAGTATTTAACTGATCAAGTGATTGATTATTTTGAAAAGAAACCAAAGGATGAAAAGATATTTTATTTTACAATAACTATGGGTGGACATATGCCTTATTACGAAGGAAGGTATAAAAATTATGATATAAATATAGTTGAAAGTCCATATTCAAAAGATGTAAATGAAGTAGTACATTCTTATGCTGAAGGAATGTATTTAGCTGATAAACAATTAGGAAGATTGTATGATTATATCAACACTATTGATGAAGAGACTATTATTGTATTCTTTGGTGATCATTTACCGCATTTGGTTACTCCTAATGGTAAAGATGCATTATTTACAACTAATTTTTTAAATAATGATTATACTTTAGAGAGTGTATATAAGCAATATAACACTACCGCACTTATTATGAGTAATTATGAAATTGATTATGGAGATGTTAATTATTTAAGTCCTGATATGTTAATGACATATGTTTTAAACAATATGGATTTAGAGCTTTCTCCTTTTTATAGGTGGCTGTACTTTACAAAAGAAGTACTTCCTTCTTCAAATTATGTTGTATCACAAGATAAAAGTGGTAAAATATATTACACATTGGGATTGGAAGACGAAATGAAAAAGATGTATGAATTAAGAAAACAAATGCAGTATTATCTTTTTAAATAATATAATTTAATGTCCTAAATCTTCGTTAGTAAAATCTTAAAATGATGTAGGTGATTATATGATTCTGGATAAAATAAATAATCCACAGGATATAAAAGAATTAAAAATTAAAGAGAAAAAGATTTTAGCACAAGAGATAAGAGACTTTTTAATTGAAAAAGTATCTAAAAATGGTGGTCATTTAGCATCTAATTTGGGCATAGTAGAAATTACTATTGCTCTTTTATCATGTTTTGACTTTGATTATGATAAAGTCATTTTTGATGTAGGACATCAAAGCTATGTATATAAGATGTTAACTGGAAGAAAAAAAGATTTTGATAATTTAAGGAAATATAAAGGCTTAAGAGGTTTTCCTTATAGGAAAGAAAGTAAATATGACTTTTTTGAAACTGGACATAGTAGTACTTCTATTTCTGCTGCTTTAGGAATGGCTAGGGCTAGAGATATTAATCATGATAATTATAATGTAATATCTGTTATTGGTGATGGATCAATAAGTAGTGGTGAAAGCCTTGAAGCAATAAATGATTTAGGATTTAATAAAACAAAAATGATAATAATTCTTAACGATAATGGTATGAGCATTTCATCAAATGTTGGTGGGATTTCAAGCTATTTAAGTAGAATTAGTTTAAATACAAAATATTTAAAAGTTAAAAATAAAATTAAGCATAGTATGGATGGTACTAAGGTAGGTAGTATACCAATTAAATATCTTTCTAGAATTAAAGATAGACTTAGAACTTTTTTGGTTCCATCAAAGTATTTTGAAGCTATGGGGTTAACTTATATTGGTCCTATAGATGGACATGATTTATCTTTATTAATTAAAGTTTTTAATCAAGCCAAGAAAAATGATAAACCAATAATAATACACACAGTTACTAAAAAAGGAAAAGGATATAATTATGCAATGGAAAATCCTGATTTATATCATGCTGTATCTCCATTCGACAAAGATAAGGGAGTTATAGCTTCTTCTAAAGAGACGTATTCTACAGTCTTTGGTAAAACAATGGTTGAATTAGCAAGAAAAAATAAAAATATCGTTGCTGTAACTGCCGCTATGAAAGATGGTGTAGGGTTGACTAATTTTTTTAATGAGTTTCCTGAACGAAGTTTTGATGTTGGAATATGTGAGGAACATGCAACAACTTTTACTGCTGGACTTGCATGTAATGGTATGATTCCTGTTTTTGCTGTTTATTCCACTTTTTTACAAAGAGGATTTGATCAACTTCTACATGATGTATGTATGCAGGAATTACCTTGTGTATTTGCAATTGATAGGGCTGGAATTGTAGGAAATGATGGGCAGACACATCAAGGAATTTTTGACTTATCATATTTATCGTTAATGCCTAATATGACTATTGTTTCACCAAAGTCAATTAATGATTTACCTAAATTATTAGAGTGGTCTATAAATTCAAATAAGATAGTAGCAATTCGTTATCCTAGAGGTAGCGACTTAATTAAACTAGATGAAATCAAAAAAGTTGAGTATGGTAAATGGGATGTGTTATCTAAGGGTGAAGGTGTTGCAATAATAGCAACTGGAAAAATGGTTCAACTTGCTTTTGAAGCGAATGAAAAATATAATCTAAGTGTAATGGTAATAGATGCAACTTTTATAAAGCCATTAGATACAAAATTATTAATGAAGATAAAAAATAACTACTCAATAATTACTATTGAGGATAATGTTATTTCTGGTGGACTAGGGGAGCATATTTCATTGTTTTTAATGAAAAATGATTTTAAAAACAAAATTATTACTATGGGATATGATGATAAATTTATAGAACAAGGATCAATATCTGAATTATTTGAACAAGAAGGAATTACTACAGATAAGATAAAGGAAAATGTTATTAAATTAAAAAAGAATTCTAGATAGAATTCTTTTTATATTTCACTATAATTATCGAAATCTGGAATGAAACTTTCTTTGCATGTTTCTCCTTCTTGAATAAAAGCGTTTGTAATTCCTAAATCGCATGCAAAGTTTATTAAATTATCATACTCAATTTCTTCTACAGGGTTATTTAACTCTTTAAATTTATTATTTTTAATTATAGGTGTGTATTGATTCATAATACTTATATAAATATTATCTCTATATGTTTCATATAAGTATTTTATAATTTTTTTTGAATCTTCTATATGAGTTGGAAGTAAAAGATGTCTTACTATTAATCCTTTTTTCATTAAATCATTTTTTATAACAGGTTTTCCAACTTGTCTATACATTTCTTTAATTGCTTGTTTAGTGATTTCTAGATAATTATCTACTTTAGAAAAATTTGTTGCTAACTTATTGTCATAATATTTAAAATCAGGTAAATAAATGTCTATTAATCCATCTAATTCTTTTAAGGCTTCTACTGATTCATATCCACTTGAATTGTATACAATTGGTAGTGATAGTCCTTTTTCTTTTGCCTTTATTATTCCTTCTTTTATTAGTGGAATGTACATAGTTGGTGTTACCAAATTTATGTTATTAGCACCCATTTCTTGTAGTTTTAAGCATATATTTATAAACTTATCTATTGATATTTCTTTTCCATTATTCTTTATTGATATATTATGGTTTTGACAATAAATACATTTTAAATTACAACAAGAAAAGAAAATAGTACCTGATCCGTTTTCTCCAGAAATACATGGTTCTTCCCAATAGTGAAGTGAGTATCTAGCTATTTTAATTTTGCTTCCTGCATTACAAAAACCTATTTCTCCTTTTATTCTATTTACTCTACATTTTCTTGGACATAATTCACATGAGTTCAGATCCATTTCAATCACCAAAAAGTATTATAGCATAAGAGTATGTAATATGTTATAATGTTTGTGGGTGATAATGATGAATGATATAGAAATTGCAAAAACTTGTACAAAAAAACCAATTAGTGAAATTGCACATAAACTTGGACTTGATGATGAACAATATGAACTATATGGTAAATATAAAGCTAAAATTAAGTTTAATGATGTTATGACAGGACATACTGGTAAACTTATTTTGGTAACAGCGGTAAATCCTACTCCATATGGTGAAGGGAAAACAACAGTGTCAATCGGATTAGTTGATGCTTTGAATCATATTGGAAAAAAAGCAGTTGGAGTTCTAAGAGAACCTTCGTTAGGGCCTGTTTTTGGACTTAAAGGTGGTGCTACTGGTGGAGGATATAGTCAAGTGGTACCTATGGAAGATATTAATCTTCATTTTACTGGTGACTTACATGCAATTACTAGTTGTAATAATTTAGTATCTGCTGCAATAGATAATCACATCTATCAAGGAAATTCTTTAAATATTGATCCAGATAAAATATATTTTAAAAGATGTCTTGATGTTAATGATAGATCTTTAAGAAAAATTTCATATGAAATAAAAGATGGAATTGTTGAAAATAATGGATTTAATATAACTGCTGCATCTGAAATTATGAGTATTTTCTGCTTATCAAAAGATTTAGAAGAATTAAAATATAAATTGGGAAATATTATGCTTGCTTTAGATACAGCTGGAAATCCAATTTATGCTAGGGATTTAAAGCTTGAGGGATCTTTAGTTACTTTATTAAAAGATGCTTTTAATCCTAATTTAGTTCAAACACTTGAAAATAATCCAGTAATTATTCATGGCGGTCCATTTGCTAATATTGCTCATGGATGTAATTCTATAGTTGCTACAAACTTAGGGTTAAGCTTAGGTGATTATGTTGTAACAGAAGCAGGATTTGGTGCTGATTTAGGTGCTGAAAAATTTATGGACGTTAAATGTCGAATTGCTAATTTAAAACCTGATTGTGTAGTATTAGCAGTTACTACAAGAGCTTTAAAGTATAATGGTGGTGCTAAAGAAGAAGATATTAATGATGAAAATTTAATATTTTTACAACAAGGATTACCTAATTTACAAGTTCATATTGAGAACTTAAAGAAGTTTACTTCTCATATAGTTGTAGCATTAAATAAATTTATTAATGATTCAAAAGAAGAAATAGATATGATTAAAAACTTTTGTGAGTCACATGATGTAGAGTTTTCTATTTGTGAGACATATTTAAAAGGTGGAGTTGGTGCTGTTGCACTTGCTGATAGAGTTTGCGAAGTATGTAATTATGAAAATGATTTTAATCAATTATATGAACTTAGTGATCCTTTAACTGATAAGATAGAAAAAATATGTAAAGAAATATATCATGCAGGTAAAGTTATATATTCAAAAGAAGCTAAAGAGAAGATTGCAATGATTAAAAGATTAGATGAAAATGATTTACCTATTTGTATTGCAAAAACACAATATTCGATTAGTGATGATCCTAAAAAATTAGGATATCCAAAAGATTTTGAAGTTACTGTAAGAGATATTGAATTAAGAACTGGAGCAGGGTTTATAACAGTTTTATTGGGATCAATATTAACTATGCCAGGGCTTCCAAAGAAACCTAATTATGAGATTATTGATTTAGATGAAAACAATGAAATAATAGGATTATTTTAATAATAATTATCCATAATATTAATGGTGATGTTATGGATTTTTTTATGCTTGTTGTTAAGTCAGTTGGATCTTTAATCGCACTTTTTATTTTAACAAATGCTCTTGGAAAAAAACAAATAAATCAGCTTAATATGTTTGACTATGTAATTGGTATATCGATTGGAAATGTTGTTGCAGAAATGACAGTTAACAAGGAAGTTGTTTTTTTTGATGGAATAATTGTAATGACAGTTTATTCTTTAACTTCTCTTTTTATTTCTTATATAACATCTAAAAGCATAATTTTGAGAAGACTTATAAGTGGAACTCCAATTACTATTATCGATAATGGTCGAATAATACAAAAAGGACTGGTTAGTTCAAAACTTGATATTAATGAACTTTTAGAAGAAGCTAGATTAAGTGGTTTTTTTGATATATCAGAAATAGAATATGCATTTATGGAATCTAATGGCAAGATTAGTTTTTTACCAAAGTCTAAGTATAAATCTTTGACTCCAAATGATGTAAAGATGAAAGTCCCTTTTAAAGGGATATGTACTAATGTAATAATTGATGGAAAGATAATGAATAATAACTTAAAGTCCATTAAAAAGACGAAGGAATGGCTTATAACACGATTAAAAAATTTAAAATATGAAAATATAGATAATTTATTATTAGTTACAGTTGATACAAATGAAAAAATTACTGTTTTTGAAAAGAATGTAGATAGTAATTTCTATGGGAATTACGAATAATTTGAAATTTACCTTATTTTGTGGTATAATATACGGCTATAAAAGAGGGGATTGTATGGAAAATTTGGTTGTTAATTATACTTTACTAAATGAGAAAGTTAATAAAAATATTGTATTAATATCTGACTTACATGATTATCCTGGAAAAAGAAAGACAAATTTACCTCAAAATATTTCTTTGTTGAATCCTGATATGATTTTAGTTGCTGGTGACATTTTAAGCGGAAATAAATATTCTTTTGGAAATAAAAGTTTTGAATATTTAAAAAGATTTTTAAGTGAAATATCAGAAATTAGTCCTGTAGTTCTTAGTTTAGGAAATCATGATTTATTTGGATGTTCTAGTGAATTTGAATCTTCATATAAGAGCTTAGAAAAGGTAGGATCTGGTATGGTATTTCCATTATTTAATGATTCTGTTATTTTAGGTGATACAAGAATTACAGAATTTCATCCGAGACATAGCGCTTTTGCCCCAAGTTCTCAAGATAGTGGTCATGCTTTAGTTGAATTTTTAGAAGATGCAAAAAATGGTTTAATGATTCCTAAAGAAAATGATTCTTTATATAATATTTTACTTAGTCATAATCCTAAAGTGATTAGACAAGCACTTTCTATTGCATATCAAAGTGAACTTAAACTTACTGATTCACAAAGAATAGAATTAGAATTATTAGCTCATTTTTTAAAGAGATTTGATATGGTAGGAAGTGGCCATCTTCATAATGGATATGTTAAATCAAATATGATTTTAAATAATCCTTCTAAATACTTAGATTATGGATATTGGGAAATGACAAAAGAAAAAAATATTGAAGGGAATACAACTTTTTTTAGGCCTTGGATTTATAAAAAAACTGATATGTGTAGGGGAACAATATTTATAGGTGATGGAAAGGAAAGAATTATTCAATTATTAGATGGCCTTTTTTATAAAGTTATTGATGATAGTTCAGAAGAGATAGATAGTGAAAAAGCATGGGCTTTAATTCAAGGAAAAAATATGACTCCTATCGTTGTCAGTGGAGGAATAAATAAGTTTTTTAATATTCCAGTTGATAAATCAGAAATAACACAAGTAAAAGTTTTAAGGAAATAAAAAAGAATGTTCGCCCAGAGCATTCTTTTTATTCTGCCTTTGTAACATATTCATTCAAAGGTTTAACTTTAAACATTGGTTCACCGATTTGGTCTGTTGTAATATAACCAGGTTCGGCATTTATAACATCTGGTATTCTATTAACTATAGTAGCACATGTTAACTCTACAGTTGAAGGCCTATTTACAACTATTGTTGTATCTGGCTCTCCATAAACAGTCCATTCGTTTTTATCATAATCATCTTTTGAATATACTTTACCAATGCATTCAGATTCAATTGTAATTCCTTCTTCTGTTTGAGTAGTAACGACCGCACTCATTCCAGTTGCATTTCCCTTTGGAATTGTCATACCTAATGTACTTGACTCTAAATCTTCACTGTGTGTTTGTGGAACACATTTTTGTGTTTGGCTAATAACTGTTAGGCCTAATTTTTCAGCTAGCCAGCCATTAACACTCCACATGTAAGAAGGTGCAAATTCGCAGCGATTGATAATCTCTTGTCTTTCTTCATCAGACATTTCATCAGCCTTAGCAATCTTTTCTTCGAATTCGTCAAGTGTAAGCCCAGCTCCATGGGCTTCTGCTAGTGCAATACCATATTCTTCAACGTTATAGCTTGAACTACCTTTTATTTTAGTAATTCTTTGCGTTGAAGCGGCGATTGAAGAAATTAATTCTCCCCAATACACGTCTTGATATCCGCTACCTGTAATTGTACACCCTGTTTCTCGAGCAATGGCATTAATTGCTTTAGTAGAAACTGGATTTGAATTGATAGGGAAGAATGCCTCTTCACAAGTAGTAATTGCGTTAATTCCTAATTTTGCGCATACCTCTAAAGATTGGTAAATATCATTAAATAAACTCATAGTAGTAATGATACATATATCTGGTTTAACTTCTTTTAACATCTTTTCAGCATCATTTACAGATGTTACTAGTACTCCAGTTGCATTTCCTCCTAAAATAATAGATAAATCTTTTCCAATTATTTCTGGATTAATATCAATTGCTCCTACTATTTCACAACCTTTTTCTAGGGCATAGCGCATGGTGTATAAACTCATCTTACCAACACCATATTGCACAACTCTTATCTTTCTGTTCATATCTCCTCCTATTTAACTAAAATATAAAACACAAAATTAAATTTATCAATAAATATGTTTTATTTTTTTGAAAATAATGTAAAAAAATGTGAATTTTTATTTTATTAATTATGATTATCGTTATATAATTAAAGTGAGGTATATAGTTATGAAAGATAAAATTTTGTTATTATTTGTGTTTATGCTGATTCCGCTTATTACTGCTTGTGGAAAAAGTGATAAGGTATTGTCTTGTACTAAGACTATGTATGATTCATATACTCATACTGTTAGTTTTAAGTATAACTCTGAAAAGACAGAAATAATTGGAATTGATATTAAAGCAGTTATTAAAATTAGGAGTGATAAAAAGAATAATCTAGGTTGTGATTCTGATTATACTGATGAAGAATGTCTTGAAAAATTGATTAAAGATTCTGAAAATAGTTGTAATAATGATGACTCAAATATTGAAAATTGTAGAATATCTAAAAAATCTAAATCAGGCTTTACTTTTACTGCAAGAGTAATACCGGATAGAATTCCAAATTACTTGGAAGATTTAAATGCAAAAACTGCTAAAGACGAAATGAAAAAGATTATGGAAGAACGAGACGAAGATATTTCTTGTGAATAATTTGTGGGAGTTGATATTTGTATGAAAAATAAAGTTATAAAATCTTGTTTATTACTAATACCACTTACAATCTTAAGCGGTTGTGGGAAAAATGATAATAAATTAGTTTGTTCAATGGAAACTGGTCAAGGGGCTGTTAAAAGTAGCTATACTATTAATTATGATAGTGATTGGGAAGAGATTGATTCTATTTTAATCGAAGAAGTAGTTGATTTTAGTAAAGTAGAAGATTTATCGGTACTTGGGTGTGGAAATAATTTAGAAGAATGTATGAATAATGCTAAAAGCGATTATGAAATGTGTAAAAACAATGATGCTTTTTCAAATTGTAAAATTACCGAAGAGACTAAAAATAGTTTAAAGATTACTTCAGAGGTAAATAAAGAAGAATTAAAAAAAGATAACAATATATTTTATGTAACTACAAAGACATCTAAAGAGAAAGCTAAAGAAATACTTAAAGAAAAAGGTTTTAAATGTGAATAAAAAAATGAGATTGATTTCAATCTCATTTTATAATTTAAATATATCTTTTAATTTTGTTTGTTCTATTTCAGGATATAAATTTGTGAATAGGCCTGTAGCTGAATCTATTGTTGTTTCACCTAATCCATCATAGAAATGAACATTGTCTTTGTTTTTTAGACTGGCTCCCATTGTTGCATCAAATACATAATATTTGCCTTCATATTCTACATAATTCCACATGTGAGTGCTTGATAAAACTAAATATGATTTAATTCCTATGTTTTGAAATATCAATTGTGATGCTTTTGCAAATCCTGCACAAACTGAGTTTCCTCCTGTGAAAAAGCTATAAGCTGATTGATTAGATTTAGTAAATGTAAATAGTCTATCGTATTGGTGTGATGCTACATAATCATAAACGTAAATTATTTTTTCTTTGTCGGTCATATTTTTTGTTTCTTTTTTTATTATATCGATTTCTCGTTCTATTCTTCTTATTCCAAAAAAGTATTTTATTTTACTTAAATTGCCATAATTTTGATATGATATATATCCATTTTCTACTCTATATGCATTAATACCTACAAAACTGATAAGTTCTGGGTGATCTAAATATAAAGCATAATAACTATTTATAAAATTCTTTTTACATTCATTAATACTTTCGTTACATTTAATGCTTATATTGTATTCGTCATCAAGACTAGCTTCAATGAGTTTATCATATATATAATAATAATCCTTATTTAATATATTTTTTTTGAAGTATTCATCACTCATATATAAGTTATTTATGTATGAATCACTATTTTTGTATTCTTTTGTAACAAGTACATTTCCTTCTACTGGTCTAAAATAGAAATTATATAATGTAAATATTATTATCAATAAAACGTAAATTATTATTCTTTTTTTATTCATTTAAATCACCTACGTAATAAATAGAATTATTGTCTATAATTATTCCTGGAAGTAAAAATTTTGAATAAAGATATTCTAATTCTTTTGTGGAGTTAAAACCTGCATTTCTAATTATTTCATTGAATTCCATTTTATTAGAAAAATAAAGTGAATATTTAACTATTAAACTCTCATCATTATCATTTAGAGGAAAAGTACTGTTGCTGTCATAAGATATTCCTCTTTTTTTAATTATTCCAATATATTCAAGAAATAGAATTACTATAATTAATTCGTTAACGGTTATATTCCATTCATTAGAAAAACTTGATAGGTTGATATAATAATTATTTTGTATAGTTGTTGCGATATTTTTTAAGACTTGTTCTTCGATATTTGAAGTTATTTGATAAAAGCTTGCAAATTTTTTATAACTATTACTGTTTATTAATTCCTCTTTATTTGAAGATGCTTTTTTGATGTCTTTTTTGTTTTGAAAGTAATCATAAATAGCAAACGATAAAAAATAGATAATAGTAAATATTATAATAAAAATAATAAATTCTTTTAATCTCATAATGGCCACCACTACTTTATAAAATAATTATAATGGTTGTATTCTTTTTTTTCTACTCTTTTTATTAAAAGACTAATAAATTCTTTATCTTTGATTCAAATATGCTATAATAGTGTAATGAAAAAAGGAGTGATACTATGGAAAAATTATCACGTGAAGAAGTATTACATGTTGCACATCTTGCTAGAATAAATCTTGATGAAGAAGAAATAGAAAAGTTTAGAGTTCAACTAAAAAAGTTAATGGATGATATTGATAAGATTAAATCTGTTAAAGATTATGATGAAGAGATATTAATTACTCCAGTAGAACATAATACTGTTTTGAGAAAAGATGAGGAAGGTAAAATGTTAGATTATAAAAAAGTTATGAAAAATGTTCCTCATTCGACAGGAAATTTTGTGGAAGTACCGGTGATGTTAAATGAGTAAATATTTAGATTTGAGTATAAAGGAAATAAATGAATTATTGAAAAGTAAAAAAATTAAACCTAAAGATTTAGTTTTAGAAGCTTTTGATAGAATCGAAGTAAATAATGACTTAAATGCTTTTATAACATTAAATAAAGAAAATGCATTAAAAAAAGCAGAAGAACTCGAAAATATGGAAGTAGATAATTTGTTTTTTGGAATTCCTATTGCTGTTAAAGATAATATTTGTACAGAAGATTTAAGAACTACATGTGCATCAAGAATATTAGATAATTTTGTTCCTATTTATAATGCTACTGTAGTTGATAAAATAAATGAAAGACATATGATTATTATTGGAAAAACAAATATGGATGAGTTTGCAATGGGATCTTGTTCTAAGACAAGTTATTATGGTGCTCCTCATAATCCATGGAATAAAGAAAAAATAACTGGTGGATCAAGTGGAGGTAGTGCTTCATGCGTTTCTGCAAGATTAGTTCCGCTTGCATTGGGGAGTGATACTGGAGGATCAATAAGACAACCAGCATCACATTGTGGAATTGTTGGTATGAAACCAACTTATGGAAGAATTTCTAGATATGGTTTAGTTGCATTTGCATCAAGTATGGATCAAATTGGCCCTATGACTAGGAATGTAGAAGAAAATGCAGAACTTTTGAATATTCTTGTTGGAAAAGATGATAAAGATTTAACAAGTGTAAATTGTGAGAGTGAAGACTTTACAAGATTAATTGGTAAAAATATAAAAGGAATGAAGATTGCAGTTCCTAACTATTTTGTTTCAAATATCGTGTCAGATGATGTTTTAAATCAATTTAATAAAGTTTTAGATTTATTAAAGAAAAACGGCTGTTCAGTAGATTATATTGATATAGATTACATAGAAAACGCAGTAACTTTATATCAAATAATTGCTATGGGAGAAGCAAGTGGAAATTTGGCTAGATTTGATGGAGTAAAATATGGTTATTCTTATGAAAACCCTAAAAATTTAGAAGAATTATATACTAAAACAAGACAAATTGGATTTGGTGATGAGGTTAAAAGAAGAATAATGGTTGGGTCATATATTCTTAGTGGAGAAAATGCTAAGGTTTATTATGATAAGGCTATGAGTATAAGAGATGATATTAGAAAAAGTTTTAAAAAAGCATTTGAAAAGTATGATTTGATTTTAGGACCTACTACAACTGATTCTGCATACGATATTTCTATTGAATCAGCAGATCCATCAAAATCATTTATGGATGATATTTTAGTAATACCAGTAAATATGGCTGGACTTCCTGGAATGAGTATTCCAATGGGATTTTCTAAAGATAAATTACCAATCGGATTACATATAATTGGAAATAGTTTTGAAGAAGCAAAAATGTATCAATTTGCATCTTTTGTTGAAAAAAAATTAAAACTAGATTTAGATCCAAGAGGTGATAAAAATGAATAATTATAAAACAACTGTAGGAATTGAAGTACATGCTGAATTAAAGACTAAAACTAAAATATTTTCTAATAGTGCAAATCATTATGGAAAAATGGCAAATACATGCACTAATGTAGTTGACTTAGGTTATCCTGGAACTCTTCCAACTTTAAATGAAGAAGTAATACGTTTAGGACTTCGTGCTGCTTTAGTATTAAATTGTGAGATTAATAAGCATATGCATTTTGATAGAAAAAACTATTTTTATCCGGATAATCCAAAGAATTATCAAATTACTCAAAATAGAACTCCTATAGGTGTAAATGGATATGTAGAAATTGATACAAATGATGGGAAGAAAAAAATTAGAATTCATGATATTCATATAGAAGAGGATACTTGTAAAAGTATTCATAGTGAAAAGAATTCTTTACTTGATTATAATAGAGCAGGAGTTCCTCTTGTTGAAATAGTAACAGAAGCAGATATGAATAGTGCAGAAGAGGCTGTAAAATATTTAGAGAAATTAAGAGAATTACTTTTATATGCAGATGTTTCAGATTGTAAGATAGAAGAAGGAAGTATGAGATGTGATTGTAATGTCTCAGTTAGTAAAACAGATAAGTTAAATACTAAAGTAGAAGTGAAAAATATTGGATCTATATCAAATGTTGGAGTAGCTATTAAATATGAAGAACAAAGACAAATAGCACTTTATGAAAAAGGTGAAACATTCAAAGAACAAACTAGAAGATTTGATGATAAAACTATGTCTACTATTTTAATGAGAGTAAAAGAAACTGGAAATGATTATAGATATTTTCCTGAACCAGATATTCCTTTTGTGGATTTAACAGATGAATATATAAAAGAAACTAAAGATGGCTTACCTATGTCTGCTGAAGATAGAAGAGATGCTTATAGAAAAGCTGGCATAAGTGATATTAATATTGAAAAAATAATTCAAAATAGAGCTATTTCTGATTATTTAAATAAGTATATCGGTAAAATAAATCTTGTAATAGCAAGTAATCTTTTATTAGGTGACATTGCTGCATATTTAAATAAAAATGAAATGGTTCTTGCGGATACAAAATGTAGTGATGAAAAGTTTATTGATGTAGTTAATTATCTTGATAAAGGAAAGATAAATAGTAAAATATTTAAAGATATAATTGAAGATATAATGGAAGAAGATTCTTCAATTGATGAAATATTAAAAAGTCATAATATAAAAGAAATGAATGAAGATGAGCTACTAGATATAATAAAAACAGTTCTTGATAATAATACTCAAAGTGTAGAAGATTATCGAAATGGAAATGAAAGAGCAATCAAGTATTTGATGGGGCAAATAATGAAAGAAACAAAAGGCAATGCTAATCCTCAAATAGTTAATGATAGATTGCTTGAATATTTAAAAAAATAATAAAGTTTAAAGAAAACATCTAATTGATGTTTTTCTTTTAATAAAATAAAGCTTTTTATATACAAAATATTTTTCTTTTGTTGTATAATATAATAGTCGAGGTGAGAAAATGGGGTACATAAGAAAACATAAGTTGTCATCTTTTGTAATTTTAGTATATATAATCGTAGTAGGATTTGCTTACTTTTTATATAAATTATTTATTGGTAGTAGTGGATTACCAGTATATGGAGATAGACTTGATGATATTGAAAAATTTCCTATAACTGAAGAACAAATTAAAAATATAGAAGATAGTATTATGCAAGATGAACAGGTTTTAAAAGTAACTAAACCTTATTTGAGTGGAAAGATTTTTAAAGTTATAGTTACAGTTGCTGATAATACAGAATTAGAACCTACAAGAGCATATGCTGATAAAGTAATGGCAGCATTAACAGATGAACAAAAAAAGGTTTATGATGTAGAAGTTTATATTACGAAATTTTATGATTGTACATTAGAAGCTACTGGTAAAATGGATGAAGAAGGTAATTTTACTGAAAACGTTGTTGTTAAATTTAGTAAAGATTTATCAAAGAACGAGTATGCTTTAGATTATGGTCTTACTAATGTAGAAGGAGTAAATTATAACAAAGAACAAAAAATTGAGATAAAAGAGGATGGAGAGTATATAATTTACGGATATGTTAAAGATAAGAAATCTGAGTTTTCTTGTAGTATTAAGATAACTAGAAAAACATCTGATGCTCAATCAAAGGAAGATACTGTTAATACAGTTGCTAGTAGACAATTCCCTATAATTGGATATAGTAAGGCTGGTAAGAGTGCTTTTGTATGGACTAAGAATAGATAGTTAGTGGGTGAATTAAATGAAATTAAAGAAAAAGTGGATAATTGGAATACCAATTATAGTATCCGTTTTAGTTTTCTTAGGATTATATTATTATTTTAATATGGAAGATAAGAATTCTTTTACTGCATCAGATAATAAATGGATTGAAGAACATTTAACTACAATAATTGATTTTAATATGATAAATGACTATCCTATATTCGGAGAATCTGGAGTTTTTAGAAAATTTATTAATGATTTCAGCGAAGATACTGGATTTGAATTTAATATAATTCCTTATTCTAGAGAAACTGGAACAAATTCTAATGGATATCGTTTTAGATTGTTAAGTAATCAAGATGTTATGGAAAGTAATGATTTATTATTACAAGATGATGTATATATATTGTATGGTAAAGATGCTGGAAGAGTAGATAGAATTGAAGACGTTGGTCAAAAAACTATAGGAATTTTAGAAAAAGATTCTGATGAAATCTTATACTATTTAAAATCTTATAGTAGTTTAAAATATAAATCATATGAAAATTCTGAAACATTATTTAAGGAATATGAAGAAGGAACAACTGATATGATTATTGTTCCAAATATTATGTATTTAGATAAGACATATAAAAATGATAAATATGTAATAAAGTATATTTTTACTGATTTAAATAAAAGAATAGTATTAACTTTAGCTGATAATGAAAATAATGAAAGAATGAATACTATTGTAAAAAAATATTTTAACAATTGGAAAGAGAAAAAATATATTTCTTCATATAATAAAATAATGTTAAATTATTTAACTACAAAGTCTAATATAAATGATAAAGAAAAAGCTGAATTTTTAACAAAAACATATAAATATGGATTTGTTGAAAATTTACCATATGAAAATTTGGAAGGCAATACATTTACTGGTATAGCAGCAGAATATATTGATAGAATGTCTAGACTTGCAAATTCGCAGAATGACTTGTTTGAATTTGTAGAATATAAATCTTTAGATCAACTTAAGTCTGCAATTGACAATGGTGATATTGATATATATTTCAATTATTATGATTATGATAGCCCTAAATATAATGCGACTATATCTCCATTTATTGAGAAATATGTTGTATTAGGTGAGCCAGAAGACGGATTTGTTGTAGAAAGCTTTGAATCTATGAAAGGGAAAAAGGTTATAATAGTTGAGAGTAATACAATTTATAATTATTTTAAAGATAATACTAAGGCACAATTGGTTCCTGTTTCAAATGTTTCTTCATTAACTAAAGATAGTGAAAATAAATTGATAGTTGTAGATAAAGAAGTATATCAATACTATAAAAATAATAAATTTAAGGATTATGATGTTCTTTATGAATCTTCTATTACTAGTGATTATAAATTTATGATCAATAACGATGATTCAAATAAAGTTTTTTATGATTTATTTAACTATATTATTGGTACAAACTCTTATTATAATTACAGAAATGCTGGAATTAATAGTCTTAACTCTTCTATTCTAGAAAGAAGTTCTTTTGAAGAATTATATATACTTTTATTAACTATTATTTTAACTCCAGTTGTTGTATTACTTGCTTTATATTTCTTATTTAAAAAGACAAAGACTGTTAAAAAGATTAAAAAAGAAGAAAGAAGAAAATATACTGATATTTTAACTTCGTTAAAAAATAGAAATTATTTAAATCATAGTATAAAGATATGGAATGAATCTCAAAAATATCCACAGTCTGTAATTATAATTGACTTAAATAATATTAAATATGTAAATGATAATTATGGACATGAACAAGGTGATAAACTTATTATTGGTGCAGCAAGTGTTCTTATTAATACTCAACTTGAAAATAGTGAAATTATTCGTAGTGATGGTAATGAGTTCTTAATTTATCTTGTTGGATATAGTGAACAACAAATATCAACATATTCAAAGAAATTAGCTAAAGAATTTAAATCTTTACCTTATGGATTTGGTGCTGCAATTGGATATAGTATGATTGTTGATGAGATAAAGACTATAGATGATGCTATTAATGAAGCTACAATCGAAATGAGAAAAGACAAAGAAGATTATCGTTAGAGGATTTTATGAAAGAAAAAGTAAAAAGATTCTTACATTATTTATTTATAAGTATTAGAAAGCCAGAAATGGAGGTTTTACCTGGAAATCTGGCCTTTTTCTTTATGATGATGATTATTCCATTGCTTACTATATTAGCAACAATTATAGCAAATATTGATGTTGGTAAAAGTACTTTATATGAAGCTCTTAGTACTAGCTTTCCTAGTAATCTTGCTTCTTTAATTTCATCAATTGCTGGAGAAGGATCTACTAATAGTACATGGATTCTTTTAATAGTTTCTCTTCTTTTAGCATCCAATGGTACATATTCAATGATAGTTACTTCAAATTCAATTTATGGTATTAAGAAATCTAGTTATATTAAAAATAAGATTAAATCAGTTTTCTTAGTAATAATTTTAGTAATCTTATTTACTATTTTGTTAATAATTCCTGTTATTAATACTAGAATGATTGATTTTATAGCAAGATTAACTAAAACCGATATGGCTACAAATATTTATTATATGTTATATAATTTATTGAAGTATCCAGTTACTTTTTTATTGGTATTTATTTTTGTTAAAATATTGTATAAATTTTCTCCTAGTGGAAAAAGTAAAAAAAGGACAAGTTATGGGGCTATATTTGCCTCAATTCTTCTAGTTATTTCTACATGGGGATATTCTTTGTATATAGAATATTTTTCTAATTATGAAACCTATTATGGAGGAATTTCTGGAATACTAACTTTAATGATATGGATTAATTTGATTTCATATATATTTGTACTAGGAATGAGTATGAATGCTGCAAGAGAAAAAATAATAAATGATTTAACCAAGATATAGAAATGTCTTGGTTTAATATTTATATGAATGTTTGAATTATTCATTATATTTTGTTATAATTATTTAGCGAGGTATGGCTATGTATAAATCTGAAAATAAAAAAAGAAATAAAGAAGTAGTATCATTTAATAAACGTAATAAGAAAAAGAATGCTTCTACTAATAAAAAAAATGAAGAACATATAGGTTTTTTTACTAAAATTAAAAATAGTTTTAATAATTTTAAAAATGATCCAAAGCAGTCAACTATGAGTTTTATTGACTATTTAGCTAATATTATTAGTGAAAATAGATTATTTGTTTTTTTTGTTTTAATGAACACTATTAATGGTGTTTTGCTTAGAATTTTAACAATGGGAAATGGTGTATTATTTGATTTTGATGCTTTATTGGCCGATATGACATTTTCTATTTTTATTGGTGCTTTCGCGTATTTGTTCAATGAAAAAGGTAGATTTATTTATTTAGAAGTTGTAACAGTTTTACTATCTTTGATATGTGTGCTTAATTCTGCATATTATACTTTTTATACTAGCTATTCTTCTATTTCCTTACTTTCAACTGCGAGATTTATAACTGATGTTGGTGATGCTGTCGTTGAAAACGTATTACAACCTAAGGATTTAGTTTATATTATTATGCCTATTTCTTTAATAATACTTCATCATATGTATTTAAAAAAAGATAAATATATTACATCACCATTTAATTATAAGAGTAAAAGAAGATTTTATAAAACGTTGTTTGTTGGTTTACTTTGTATGATTACATTTATGTTTACCTTATCTGGAACAGATGTCAGTAGGCTTACTAAACAATGGAACAGAGAGTATGTAGTTAAAAAATTTGGTATATATATTTATCACATTAACGATTTTGTTAAAAGTGTTGAACCTAAATTTGCTGCACTTTTTGGTTATGATTCCGCTTTAAAAGAATTTAATGAATTCTATAAAAATGTTGAAAAGCCTAGATCAAATGAATTTACAGGAATGTTTGAAGGGAAGAATATACTTGTTATTCATGGCGAAAGCATACAAAACTTTTTGATAGGACTAAAATTTAATGGTATGGAAGTAACTCCAAATCTTAATAAACTTGCTAGTAGTGGAATGTATTTTGATAATTTTTATACTCAAGTTAGTATTGGTACAAGTAGTGATACTGAATTTACTTTTAATACATCATTAATGCCTGCAAATATTGGTACTGCTTTTAGTGATTATGCGGATAAAGAATATGTTTCAATTCCAAAATTATTAAAAGAAAAAGGTTATTATACGTTTGCAATGCATGCGAATAATGGTGAATATTGGAATAGAAGAATAATGCATAAAAATCTTGGATATGATGATTTAATTGCTAAGGATCAATTTGAAATTGATGAAGTTATCGGATTAGGATTATCTGATGTTTCATTTTTTAGGCAATCTGTTCAAAAATTAAAAAAGATTAATGAGGAACATGAAAAATATTATGGTACATTTATTATGTTAACTAATCATACTCCTTTTTCAGAAGTAGATAAGTATGGAGAATTTGATGTAGATATTAAAGAAGACATAATAAATGAAAATGGAATAAAAGAAACTATTAGTCATCCTTATATGGAAGGAACAAAATTAGGAAATTATTTCAAATCAGCTCATTATGCTGATTATGCTCTTGGTATTTTCTTTCAAGAATTAGAAAAAGAAAATTTATTGGATAATACTGTTGTTATATTCTATGGAGATCATGATGCAAGACTTCCTATGGCTGATTATGTTAGACTATACAATTATGATAAAGTTACTAATGATATATTAAGTCCAGATGATCCTAATTATGTAGATTTCAATGATTATAGTTATGAATTAAATAGAAAAGTACCATTTATTATTTGGACAAAGGATAGAGTTGATAAAGCTGTTGAGTACGATTATATTATGGGAATGTATGATGTGATGCCTACACTTGGAAATATGTTTGGATTTTATAATAAATATGCTTTGGGACATGATATATTTAATGTAAAGAATGATAATATGGTAATATTTCCAACCGGAAACTGGTTAACGAAAGAAATATATTATAATAGTCAAAAAGAGGAATATTATAACTTAAAAGATACTGTAATCAGTAATGATATGATTGTTCAAAATTCTGAATTAACTGATAGGATATTATCTGTTTCTAATGATATTTTAGTGTATGATTTAATTAAGAATTCTAGATTAGAAGTAGTAAATGAAAATAAAGTGGTAGAGGGAAATTAACATGAAAAAGAAAAAGGGAAATACAAAAATAATTGTAATATTATTAGTTTTATTAGCAGTAATTCTTTTTGCATTTGCATATTATAAAGCATCGAAAAATCAAGATCCAAAACCAGTTGTTGATGAAGTTAAAACTGTAGATAATATTCAAACAAAAGAATTTGATTATGTACTTTACGATAATAAATCTGAATTATATAAAGAATACTTTTCCCATTTAAAAGAAGAGCTATTAAAGGAAGAAGTTAATGAAGAAGAATATGCCAAAATATTATCACAATTATTTGTTGTAGATTTTTATTCATTAAAAGATAAGACTACAAGTACTGATGTTGGTGGACTTGATTTTATATATGCTGAGATGAAAGAAAATTTTATTTTAAAAGCGACAGATACAATTTATAAACATGTTGAGTCTAATGTTTATGGCGATAGGAAACAAGAGCTACCAAAAGTAAAAAGTGCTAATGTAACTCAAATTCTTAAAAATCCGTTGAAGTATGGTGAAATTCAAGATGAAAACGGATATACAGCAAAGGTGTCTATTGAATATGAAAAAGATATGGGATTTCCTAAGGAAGTAACTTTATCAATTATTCATGTTGAAAGTAAATTATATATAGTAGAAGTAAAATAGGTGTAAAAGCCTATTTTTAGTAGGTGGAGTATGGAAAGAGTAATATTAATTAAATATGGTGAATTGACTACAAAAAAAGGAAACAGAAACTTTTTTGTAAATTTACTTTATAAAAGTATATTAAATAAATTATCTGGGTATAATGTGAAAATTTCTAAAGATATATCTAGAATGTATATAGAATTTGATGAAAAAGATTTAGAGCAAATATTAAAAAGAGTTAATAATATTTTTGGAATTCATGAGTATTTAGTTGCTTATAAAATAAAAACAGATGAAGAAGAAATTAAAAATAATGTTTTAGAGATAGTTAAAAAGGAAAAGTTTAAAACATTTAAAGTTGAAACAAAAAGAAGTTATAAGGAATTCCCTATTAAAAGTCAGGACTTTTCTCGTCAATTAGGTGGATTAATTTTAAAAAATATTGGAGATATTAAAGTAGATGTTCATAATCCTGATTTATTGGTAAATGTTGAAATTAGAGAAAAGTATACTTATATTTACACGAATTACTATTATGGGTTGGGTGGATATCCTAACAATACTTTAGGAAAAGCAATGTTAATGCTTAGTGGAGGAATTGATTCTCCAGTAGCAGCATATCTTGCAATGAAAAGAGGAGTACATATTGAAGCTTTATATTTTGAAGCAATTCCTCATACAAGCATAAATGCTAGAAATAAGGTTATAGAGTTGTGTAAAAAGTTGTCTGTGTATACGTCAAGTATTAAGTTACATATTGTTCCTTTTACAGAGCTTCAAGAAATGATTTATAAAGAGGCAGATCAAGATTATGTTATTACAATTATGCGTAGAATGATGTATAGAATAACTGAGAGAATGGCTAAAAGAAGAAAATGTTTGTCAATTGTAAACGGAGAGTCAATTGGACAAGTTGCAAGTCAAACACTGACAAGTATGAATGTAATCAATAGTGTTACTAATATGCCTGTTATTAGGCCAGTAGCATGTTTAGATAAACTAGAAATTATGGAAATTGCTCGTAAAATAGATACATATGATATTAGCATTTTGCCATATGAAGATTGTTGTACGGTTTTTGTTCCAAAACATCCTGTAATTAATCCAAAATTAAATATTTGCGAGGAAATAGAATCTAGATTTGATTATAAAGATTTGATAAATAATGCTTTAAAAAATATCAAGACTATTACTATAAGTGAAAAAGAAAAAAGTGAATTTGATGAATTATTATAAAGTATAAAAATTAAAAAAGAACACATCCTATAAATGTAGGAGGTGAAACGATGAAAAAGAAAACAAAGAAATCAAATAATAGTTCAAAAACTACAAAGACAAATAATTCAATGGAAAATATGAAATATGAAATTGCTAATGAGTTCGGTGTTAGTTTAGGTGCTGATTCAACTGCAAGAGCTAATGGAACTGTTGGCGGTGAAATGACTAAAAGATTAATTGATAAAGGAAGAAATAAATAGTAAAGTTTACTTTTATTTTAATAAAGAAATAGATAATTAATGATATTATCTATTTTTTTTGGTATAATTATAATAACCTATTATAATTATATTGGGAGGTTTTTATGAAGAAGTTATTGATTTTTATTATGACTATTCTAGTTGTTTTTCCAGTTTCAGTAAAAGCAGATAGCAGTTGGGTTGCTATTACTGGAAATAGTTATGCGACTGTAAATGATGAAGTTAATGTAAATTTTAGATATAGTTTTGGTGATGTAACAAGTAAAACTTCAAAAGAAGGACTATTTATGGTTTCTTTTGAAGTTATCTTCGATGACAAAATATTACTTCCAACTGGAATTTCAACTCCTTCTGGATGGGATAGTTCATTAATGAAAACTACGGATAATAAATATTTTGTGATGGCAACAGTTAGTGATGGTACAAATCAGAATAGATGTACTGATGGTATTCTTTGTTGTGGATATATTGATTTTACTATTTCTTTCTACATTAATGATACAAGTAGTGAAACAACAATAGTAAAAGCTAATGAATATGTAGCAGGATTATTACCATATGTTGAAGATGTAAATGATATCAAAGAAGATGAAGCAAGATTATTAAATGGATATTTACCAGAATCATTTACTATTACTATTAATCCGAAAACTTCTAATGAAAAGAAAGAAGTGAAGTCTATTGTTGAAAAATCAAATTCTAGTAGTAATAGTATAAAAAACCAAGCAAAGTCAAATTCAAATACAAATCAAAATGAAGAAGTTAATACACAAAAGTTCAATAACAATTTAAAAATGTTAGAGATAAATGGATATGAAATTAATTTTGATCCATACAAAAAAATGTATGAAATTGAAGTACCATCTGATATTAATGAACTTGTTGTTACTGCCGCTCCAGAAGACATAAATGCTAAGTATACAATTACTGGTGCTGATAACTTAGAAGAAAACCATAATAAAGTTGTAGTTGAAGTTACAGCTCAAGATGGTGATAAAAAAACTTATGTTGTTAATGTTGTAAAAAAAGAAGCAATAGATGCTAAAACTAAAGCTTCATTCAAATTAGATGAGGGTGGATTAGAAATAGCTAAGTACTTTTTAATAGGTGTTGGAATTGTTAGTGTTTTAGTATTTATAATAATAAAGGTTAGAGATAGGAAAGTAGAAAAAGGAATAGATAGATTATAAAAATGAAAATTAGAAAATATAAAAATAGTGATGCTAAAATAATTCTTTCTTGGATAAAGAATGAGAGGGAATTTCGGCTTTGGAGTGCAGATAGGTATGAAAGTTATCCAATAAACGAAAGTGATATGAATAATAATTATTTAGAGTGTGAGAAAGAGAATAACTTTTATCCTTTAGTTTTTGAACATGATGATAAAGTAATAGGACATTTAATATTAAGACACCCAAATAATCAAGAAAATATTATAAGGCTTGGTTTTATTATTGTAGATAGTAATAAAAGAGGAAGTGGTTATGGGAGAAAAATTATAGAAGAAGCGATTAAGTATGCAGAAAATAATTATAATCCTAAAGAGATAAATTTAGGTGTATTTACTAATAATATAAATGCTTATGAATGTTATAAAAAGTCTGGGTTTCAAACTATAAAAGTAGAGAAAAATGCATATAAATTTTACGATGAATATTGGGATTGTGCAGAGATGATTTTAAAAAAATAAATATCTACCATTAGTATTGGAGGGAAAAAAATGGAAGAAGAAAAAAATGAAATAGTAACTGAAGAAAAAGGAGAAATTAAGAATAACAAAATGGAAAAGAAAAGAACGACAATAATTTTATTAATTGTAATTGTTGTAGCTATAGTTTTATCGTTTGGATGTGGATATGTATTTAGAGACAAGCTTGTAAAAGATGATAATAAAGATAATAATAATGTTCCAGTTAAAGCAAATGAATTAGATTTTGATTTTGATGCTATGGAAACAGCATTAAAATCAAAGTTACAAAATGGACAATTTAAAGCAGTTAAGATTTCTTGTACATCAACTCCTGGACCTGAAGGAGAATTACCAATTATAACAAATACTGGAAAAATAATATCTAATGATTCAATTGATACAATTGTTAATAAACTAAAAAATGCAGATTCTCTTGAAAAAAATATTACATCTTCATGGATTGGTGAATGTATGCCAAAATCCGTTGCATATATTATTTCAGTTAATGACAAACCAGAATCTAATGAATTTCAATCAAATAAAATATTTACATTATATTATGCAGACGATACTTCAAATATTTTAGTAGGTTATGAAGGTATTGGATATTCTTTCAATTACGATAATAGTGAAGAAATAAATAATTTTATAGAGTCTTTAAAATAATAATTAAGATGTACTATCGTACATCTTTTTTGATTCACAAATAGTAGAAATATGGGTAGTATAATAAAAAATAAATAGATTTTTGAATTATGATATTATAAAATTAATCTAGGAGATGATGAATTGTGAACTACTGGATGATTTTAGTTTTTACTATAACATTTATAGTACTTTTTCCTGCAAATATTTATTTGGCTACTAGATTACATAAAATTAAATGTTTAAAAGAAATGAAAAATAAAAAGTTGTCTTGGATTATTTCTTTTATTCCTTTGTATATTACAATTTTGTTATTTATTTGGAATTCCACTAATACAAATATCATAATTCTTCATTTATTTGTAATAGTTTTATTAGGCGAATTTATTTATCATTTAGTATGTCTTTTTAAAAGAAAAGTAGATTTAAAAAATGGACAAGAGATAACTCTAGCAGTTTGTTTAGTTGTCACTATTTTATATTTGGGGTATGGCTATTATTTGGCACATCATGTTATAGAAACTCATTATGATGTGGTTGCTACTAAAGATTTAGGTGTAGAAAACTTTAGAATTGTCCAAGTAACAGATAGCCATGTTGGTGCTACTATGAATGGTGATGATTTTTATCATTATATGGAAGAAATAAATAAAACTAATCCTGATATCGTTGTAGTAACTGGTGATTTTGTTGACGATGATACAAGTTATAAAGATATGGTTAGAAGTTGTGAAGGGCTTGGAATCTTAGATACAAAATATGGTGTATATTTTGTTTATGGAAATCATGATAAAGGATATTACAACTATAGGTCATATGGCAATAAAGAATTAAGAGAAGAATTACAAAAAAATAATGTAGTTATTTTAGAAGATGAAGGACTAGATATAGTAGGAAATATTTACTTATTAGGAAGACAGGACACACAAGTAAGAAGTAGGGCTACAGCACAATCTTTAATGAGCGAAATAGATAATGATAAATATGTTGTTGTTCTTGATCATGAACCAAATGATTATGATAATGAAGAAGAAGCTAATATGGATTTAGTGATATCAGGGCATACTCATGGTGGACAGGTGTTTCCATTACAAATAACTGATAAACTTTTTGGAGCAAATGATCAAATTTATGGAATAGAAAAAAGAAGTGATACAACTTTCATCGTTAGCTCAGGCATTGGGGATTGGGCAGTTAAATTTAAAACAGGAACAGTTGCAGAATACGTTGTAATAGATATTAAAAATAAATAACAATAAATGTGGAAAAATATCATGGAGGATATATGAAAAAAATACTTTTTTTGATTTTTTTGATTTTTCTAGTAACTGGATGTGGAAATAAATATGACTTGGAATGCACCGGTAGTAGGACATTGATTACAGATGTATGCAGTTTTGTTTCTAAAAGTTCAGATGGAACTGAATTTGTTAATAAAATAGAATTATGTGGAGATGAAAGTACTGGAGAAGGAGATTATTATTTTGATTTTATAGATAATAAAATATTAGTATCTTTTGAAGAAAAATATACAGAAATATTTACTGAAGAAAATTATGATGAAATGTATGATTATTTTAGTAATAAAGACGAGTGTACAATTGAAAAGAAAAATAATAGGGCTATTTTATCTTGTAAGAATCTAGATGTAACTTTTGAATATAAGGAATATAATTCTATAGTTAAAATGAAAGATTTAATGGAAAATAATTTTGGATTTCATTGTAAATAATTAAAAGAATGATTTATCATTCTTTTTCTTTATTTAAAAAGTGTTCACAAAAATTATATTTTTTGATAGAATATTGATATTGAAAAGAGGGATAAGTATGAAAATAATGTCAATTAATGCTGGAAGTAGTTCTTTAAAATTCTCTTTGTTTGATATGAATGATGAAAAAGTACTAATATCTGGTGTATTCGAGCGTATAGGTATTGAAGGTGGCACTTATACATTAAAATATAAAGGTGACAAAATTAAGGTTGAACAAGAATTAGATAGTCATGCTACTGCTGTAAAGATTTTACTAGAAAAATTAATAGAGTTACGTGTTATTTCTAATCTTGAAGAAATAGAAGGAGTTGGACATAGAATAGTTCATGGCGGTGATAAGTATACTGAGTCTGTAATGGTAACTGATGAAGTTATTGATGATATAGTTAGATTTAGTGATTATGCTCCACTTCATAATCCTGCTCATGCAATTTGTATCAAAGCATTTAGAGAAGTTTTACCAAAGACTCCTATGGTTGTAGTTTTTGATACTGCATATCATCAAACTATCGAAAAAGCTAGATTCTTATATCCTGTACCATATGAATGGTATGAAAAGTATCATATAAGAAAATATGGAGCACATGGAACAAGTCATAGATTTATAGCAGAAACTTTAAAAGAAAAATTAGGAAAAGAAGATTTGGATATTATTTCTTGTCATTTAGGAAATGGTGGAAGTATTACTGCTATCAAAGATGAAAAATGTGTTGATACCTCTATGGGATTTACTCCACATGCTGGAATTATGATGGGAACAAGAAGTGGTGATATAGATGTTTCAATAGTACCTTATATTATGGAAAAAGAAGGAAAAAGTGCTAATGAAATAATGAATGATTTAAATAAGAAATCAGGATTTTTGGGCGTTTCTGGATTAAGTAGTGATTCTCGTGATATAGAGGATGGCATTAAAGAGGGAAATGAAAGGTGTATTCTTACAGAAGAAATGTATGTTAATTCAATTGTTAAATATATTGCTCAATATTATGTACTTCTAGGACATGTAGATGCAATTGCATTTACTGCTGGTATTGGTGAAAACAGCCCTGAAACACGTCAAAAAGTAATTGAGAAACTTGCTTGTTTAGGCATTAAAATAGATTTAGAAAAGAACAATGTAAGAGGAAAGTTTACTAAGATAAGTACTGATGACTCATCTGTAGAAGTATATGTTGTTCCAACAAATGAAGAATTGATGATTGCAAGAGATACATTAAATATAATAAATAGATAGGATTTTATAATGTTAAAAAAAATATATGAGGAAATAAAAAAATATGACACAATTGTTATTGCAAGGCATATTGGAGTAGATCCTGATGCTTTAGGTAGCCAATTTGCGTTAAAGACGGCAATAAATTTAAATTTTCCTGAAAAAAAAGTGTATGCAGTTGGAACAAAAAGTTCTAGATATAATTATTTTCCTAAATTAGATAAGTATGAGGATACCAATAATGAAAATACTTTATTGATAGTGGTTGATACTCCAGATAAAAAAAGAGTTGATATATCTAATTTTAATAGTTTCCCAAATGTTTGTAAAATTGATCATCATCCTTTTATTGACAAGTTTGGTGAGTATGAGTATATCGATACAAAATCGTCAAGTGCTTCAGAATTAGTGTTAAGATTCTTTGTTGAAAATAATATTAATTACAATAAAGAAACTGCTGAGTATTTATATTATGGGATAGTATCAGATACTAATAGGTTTTTATTTAATACGACTTTTGAGACATTTAGAATTGTAGAAAAACTAGTTAAAGATTATGAAATTGACATAGAAGAGTTATATAAGCATTTATATGCTAGACCATTTAGTGAAGTGAGATTTCAAGGATACATTTCTGAGAATATGACTTTAACAGATAATGGGTTAGCTTATGTGATAATAACAAATAATACTTTACAGGAGTATGGCGTGGATTCTTCATCAGCAGGTAATATGGTCAATAATTATAATAATATTGATGAAGTAATTGTATGGGCAACTATTTCAGAAGATGTAAAAAATAATCAATATAAATTTAATATTCGATCTCGAGGACCAGTTATTAATACGATAGCAGAACATTATAATGGTGGGGGACATGCTATGGCAAGTGGTGCAAGAGTAAAAACTCTTGAAGATGTACAACTTTTAATAAATGATTTAGATAATCTTTGTAAAAAATATTTAGAAGAAAAGAGGGACTAATATGAAAGTTGATAATGTTAACTTAACAATTAGTGCGGTTAGAAGAAGTCAATATCCCGATAATAATTTACCAGAATTCATTATGCTTGGAAGAAGTAATGTAGGTAAGAGTAGTTTTTTAAACACTTTAATTAATAAGAAAAATATGGCTAGAATATCATCTAAGCCTGGTAAAACAAGTACGATAAACTTTTTTAATGTTGAAGATAGTTTCTATCTTGTTGATGTTCCTGGCTATGGCTATGCTGATACTTCTAAAGAGGAAATAAAAAAATTTGGCTTAATGGTTGAAGAATATCTTGAAAAGAGGAAGGAGCTAAAAAGAGTTTTTCTTTTGGTAGATTATAGGCATAAACCAACTAGTGATGATAAATTAATGTATGATTTTTTGAAATATTATCAAATTCCAGTTACGGTTGTTGCTACTAAGGCTGATAAAGTAAGTTCTAAAGAAAAAGAAAAAAATATGAAACAAATTAAAGATACTTTAGATATTGTAGTTGGTGATAATATTGTAGCTTTTTCTAGTGTTACTAAATTAGGAAGAGATGAAGTATTAAAAATTATAGAGGAAATAGTAGAAAAATAGAATCATTTGATTCTTTTTTTTGTAAAATTGACACAAAAGAGTTAGAAAAATATTGAAATGATAGAATCAAATAGTATAATCAAATTATAAGATACGAGGAGAATGATTATGGAAAGTAAGAAAAAAGAGGCAGATAGACAAGGTTCATTAATCACTGTTGTTGCACTTGTTACATCATTTATTGCGTTTATTGGAGGATTTGTTTTATCAGAAGATATTAATCCTAAAAAAGTAAAAGTATTAAAGTCTGAAAATAGTGATGTAGTAATTGCAGCAAAAGGGCTAAATGATAGCCTTAAATTTGATGAAAAAAATGTAAACCCTAAAAAAGGAAATCTTAGTTATAATTTAAAAACTACTTATTATGGTATAGATGATGATAGCTATTATACTATAAATCATGGTGTTAATGATGATGAATTAGAGTTTACAAAATACTATAGTGGTGAGAGGGTTAGTAGTGAAATAATTTCTTTTGATTCTAATGTTGTTGATATTGTTGTTAATTACTTAAATGATGACGAGAAAGAGGACTATGTAGCATTTATTTTAGAAAATGGAAATGTTGAATATATGCGTGCAAAAAAAGAAATGAATGATGTAACATTTAGTTATAAAATGTCTTTACCTTTGTTAGACGATATTGTTAAGTATTATCAAGGTGTTTCATGTAATAGTGAAACTTCAAAATGTTATAATGATATTTATGTTCAATCTAGTAATGGAACAATTTATAGTGTAAATGAGTATGTTTATTAAAACGCAGTAATGCGTTTTTTTTCTTTTTCATAATATTATTTTGGGTGATAATTATTAAAATTGACTTTTTTAATAATAAAATAGTTGTTAAAGTTAATACTTTTTATAGAAAATTATTGAATTGTAGTAGTAATGATCAATGTAAAAAAATATTATATCTTATTAAACAAAGATATAATTATAATATATATGGATCGTATGATGTTAGTATTTTTTATGATAATGAATTTGTTAGTATTTTTGTGTTTATAAAGAAAAATGATGAAGATTATTATTATAATCATATAGATATAAATATAGTTAAAGAAAAAAGTACAGTAATTGTTAATATCAAAGATGTTATGCTAAATAAAAAGTATAAAAATATGAGATTTAGTTGTAAGAAATTGAATATTAGGGATGTACTTAATTTATGTGAGTATTATTACGTTGACACTAATTTACAATGAAGCTTTTTTGTGATATAATAATCACGAGTCAAGGGGTGATACTATGAGTTTACCAACAGTAGCATTAGTGGGAAGACCTAATGTTGGAAAAAGTACTATATTTAATAAATTAGTGGGAGAGAAAATATCAATTATTGAAGATACGCCTGGAGTTACTCGAGATAGAATTTATAGCGAGGCAGTATATAAAGATTATAAGTATAATTTGATAGATACCGGTGGTATTGATGGGGCTGCTGAGAAATTTAACGATGTAATTAAAATTCAAGCCGAAATTGCTATTGATGAAGCAGATGTTGTATTATTTGTAGTTGATGGAAAAGAAGGATTAACTTCAAATGACTTTTTAGTAAGAGATATGCTAAGAAATAGTGGGAAAAAAGTAATTGTGGTTATTAATAAGATTGATAATAAAAAATCTGAAGAGAATATGTATGATTTTTATGAACTCGGCTTTGATGATTATATTCCTGTAAGTGGGGAACATGGTACTGGCTTTTATGAATTAAAGGACGCTATTGTGGAAAATATTCATAAAAAAGAGTATTATGTAGAAGATAAAAGATTAAAGTTTTCTGTTATAGGTCGTCCAAATGTAGGTAAAAGTAGTTTAATTAATGCATTACTTAATGAAGAAAGAGTGATAGTTAGTGATGTTGCTGGAACGACAAGGGATGCTGTTGATACAGTTTTAAAATATAATAATGAAGAGTATGTAATAATTGATACTGCCGGGATGAGAAAAAAAGGTAAAATATATGAAAATATAGAAAAGTATAGTTTACTAAGAAGTATGAAAGCAATAGAAAGATCAGACATTTGCCTATTGGTAATAAATGCTGAGGAAGGTATTATTGAACATGATAAGCATATTGCAGGTTATGTACTTGAAAAAGGTAAGGGCTTAATTATAGTAGTAAATAAATGGGATAAAGTAGAAAATGATGATATTAAAGAATATATTAAAAAAGTGAGAAATGAGTTTCAGTTTTTAAGCTATGTACCAATTGTATTTACAAGTGCACTTACGAAGAAAAGAATTCATACAATTATGCCTGAAGTTATTAAAGTTAGTCAAAATATAGTTAGAGAAATACCAACTAATGTTTTAAATGATGCTATTAATGATGCATATTTATTAAATATACCTCCTTCATATAAAGGAAAAAGATTAAAGATATATTTTACAAATCAGTCTGGAACAAAACCACCTAAATTTACATTTCATGTTAATAATAAAGGACTTGTACATTTTTCATATGAAAGGTATTTAGAAAATAAATTAAGAGAAAGTTTTGAATTAGAAGGTACCCCAATTATCTTACAATTCAAGAATAGGAGTGAATAAATGATTTTTAATAATGACATTAGTGCAAAAAGAAATGCAACTTATGAAGCAACTATACGTAATTTAGAGAAAGCTAAAGAATTACTTGAAAAGCGTTATAATAATAAAGAAATTAGTGATTCTGAATATATAAAAAGGTGCAAAGAAATAAATGAACAAATAAAAAAATATAAGCAAGTTATAGGGCAAGATTATTAGTATCAATTAATTTGATACTTTTTTTGTAAAAAAAATCACTCTTATTATAGAGTGGTTTTTTAATTAATTTGATGTATTATAAGTATAATTTTCATATTGTTCTTTTAATACTGAATCTTCAATTGTAAAGTCATATTCTTTTCTTAATTCTTCAAGTGCTTTATATGAAATATTAGTATCTTGTGAAACTTTTCTATCAGTAAGAGTACTAATTATTTCTTCTTTAGCATTGTCTAATGAATCTTTTTCATATTCTTTTGTTTTTAATATAATATGATATCCAAATTTTGTTTCTACTGGTTCCTTTGTGTATTCTCCAACTTTTAATGCGTAGGCAGCTTTTTCAAATTCTGAAGTCATGTCTCCACTTCCAAATCTTCCAAGAGCACCACCATTAGATGCACTACCATCTTTTGAATATTGTTTTGCAAGTTCAGCAAAGTCTTCACCATTATTTAATTTTTCAATTATTTCTTTAGCTAAATTCAATGCATTTTGCTTTGCTGTTTCTTGTTCTTCAGTAGTTGCATTATCAGAATAATCTGCTGTTATTAATATATGGCTTGCTTCAATATCTCCAATAAATTCATTGTTATAGTAATCATTTATTTCACTTTCAGTGATTTGGCTTTTTGCATAATCTTTTGTTGCTAAATTTCTTCTGTAATCTAACTTGAATATTTCGTCTAATTCATCTTGACTAGTTATTCCATATCTCGCTTGTAAATAATATTCATAAGTATTATATGATTGACTATAAATTACATTATAGTAAGTTTCATCATTTTGTTTTTGTGAATTAATGTAATTTTTTTCCTCATCAGATGTTTCATATTTTTTATCTAATATCTTTTTATCAGTCATATCTAAAAGAATACTTAATGCATATTTTGATTTTAGTTCATCATATAGATCATCTACAGCTATTTTATCATCTTTGATACTTACTACAGCTTCTTTTCCATTCTCTAATTTTGGAATCTTTTTACAACCAGTAATTAAAAATAATACTACTAATGTTGATATTAATATCTTTTTCATATTGTCTCCTTTCTTTCGTACATAAATATAATAGCAAATATTATAAAAATTAACAATAATTTAAAATAAATTAGTTATTTATAAGAACTTTTTTTATAAAAATCCATAAAATAAAGTGATTATGGTAAAGGAGGACATATTATGAATAATTATTCTTCATCTTATGCAATAGTATTAGTTTTATTTGTTTTATTAGTAATAATTATTGGTTCTTGGACATAAGGAGGTGTGCCTATGCAAGGTAATAATGATAATTGTAGAAACAATAATGGATTTGTCATAATTGTTGTAATTTATATTTTATTATCAATAATTATTGGTGGATATTTTTTTAATTAGCAAGTGTTGAAAACTTGCTAATTTTAGTTTATAATACGAATAAATTTGAAGGTGAATTGGATGGATAATAATTTAACTAAAAAAGTATTAAGTTCTATAAGAAAAGAAAGGGTATTAATTAATAAAATAGTATTATCTAACGAAAGAGATGATAATTTGTCATTTGCTGCATTACAAGAAATGTATAAGGAACAATTTATAAATACAAATTCACTTGTTGATGATATAGCTGATAATATAGATTTAAAATCTTTAAAGAAAATGGCAATGGAAGATAACAGAAACATAGAAGAGTCATTTGATAAGTTTACTTTGGTAAAGTTAGTTAATTACAAAATTTTGGATAAAATTAGGAATAATATTACAACATCGGTAGATAATTCTGTTTTTGATGAAGAACATTACAAGTATTTATATAGTGTTTATATGTGGTATGTAAAAAATCATGATTTATCTGAAAACTTAAAAAAATCTCTTCATAATTTTCTCTTATTAAAAGCTGTTGGGTCAAATACTTTAAGAAATTTTTTTGCTGGAAATTATGATAAGATAGATGAGTTAAGTGATCCTTCTGTAAAATATGAGAATATACCAAATGAAATAATAGAAGAGTGTTATTATTTATCTTTTAATAATTTATTGAGAGATTTAGATACATCAGAAGCATATACAATGTACTTTAAAGACAAATCGTTATTTAATTCAAATAAATTATTTGCTAGTTTACAATTTACTGCAATGTCTACCCAAATGTCTCATAAAAATATTATTATTACTGGTACTGAAAAGCCTATATCAAACTATGCTAGAGAAGTTTTACAAGATGCTTCAGAATTAGCTAGTGACTATGCTAAAATCAAAGAAAAATCTAAAATTAAAGTAATATCATTATAAAAGAGTTAGAAAGTTCTAACTCTTTATTTGCTCATAAACATCTTCTAAACTTACTAAAATGTCCTTATTACTATTTTGAACAATTTTGTCATTCGTATATCTTGGTGTTACATGTAAGTGATAATGTTTAACTTCTTGTCCATGACCATTATTTTGTACTAATGTTAATCCATCAATAGCTAATTTCTCTTTTAATAAATCGTAGAGTTTAAGTACGATTTCATGAATGTGTGGTATTAATTTTTTATCAATATCTAAAATATTTTCATAATGTTTTTTTGGTACTATTAGCATATCTCCATTTGTTGTAGGATTAATGTCTAAGAAAACTTTAACCTCTTCATCTTCATATATAGTTTTACTTGGTATTTCACCTTTAATAATTTTACAAAATAAACAATCCATAATTCCTCCTAATACTGTTAACATTATAATAACATAAAAAAGGGATAATTTTCCCTTTTTCGTGAATAATCAAATATCATTTTTATTATGTATTAAAAAAATATATTTTATACTATATTTTATTTATTTAAATATTTATTTTTGTTATAATAATAACGATTAGAGGTGAAACTATGCTTAATATAAAAAAGTTAAATGTAGTTGTTGGAGATAAAAAAATATTAAACGATTTTAATTTAGAAATAAATGATGGTGAAATTCATGCTATTATGGGGCCTAATGGAACTGGTAAATCTACTTTATCAAAGGTTATTTTAGGAAATAAGGATTATGAAGTCAAAAGTGGAACTATTAAGTTGAATGGTAAATCTCTTATCGGTTTAACTACAGATGAGATTGCTAGGCTAGGAGTTTTTGTTTCTTTTCAAAATCCTGTTAGTATTGAAGGAGTTCAAAATAGTGAGTTTTTAAAAACTGCAATAAATGCTAGAAGAGAAAATGCAATTGGTTTATTCGAATTTGTTAAGATAATAAAAGAAAAAGCTAAAAAGTTAGATATTCCTGAAGAATTAATTCATAGATCAATTAATGTTGGAGCAAGTGGTGGTGAAAGAAAGAAAAATGAAGTTTTACAACTTGAACTTCTTGAACCAAGCTTTATTATTCTTGATGAACTTGATTCTGGATTAGATATAGATAGTTTAAGAAAAGTTTGTGAAGGAATTAATAATTACTTAAAAGAACATCCTAAAACTTCTGTACTAATTATTACTCATTATCCAAGAATTCTTGAATATATTAAACCTCAATTTGTTCATATGATGGTATGTGGAAAAATAGTTAAAACTGGAAATTATGATTTAGCATTTGAAATAGAAAAAAATGGATATTCTGATACATCTGTTATAGGTAGTGATATAGAAAATGAATAAAATAGTAATAGATAATAATATCGATGTTAATGATTTAGTAATTGATACGGATTCCGATATGATTGTTGATTTAAATGATATTTCTAAAAATATAACAATACATATTGCAAAAGGAATATGTGTTAGAAGTTTTATTAAATGTATTAATACTAAGAATAAAATTAAGTATTTGATTGATGATGATTGTAATGTAGTTATCAATAAATTATTAGTTAATTCAAGTGATGATATATTAATTAATTTAGATGGTGATAATTCTTCAATTGATTATCATACAAGTGTTATTAATTATGATGATAATAATTATAGACAAGAATTGAATCACAATAGTAGTAATACTAGAAGTAAGATTGTAAATCATTGTATAAACGTTTCAGATAATAATTTCAAGTTTATTATTGATGGTGTAATAAAAAAGGGACTTAATGAAGTTCATCTTTCCCAAGATAATAAAATAATAAATTTAAAGAATGGGAAAAGTAATATTATGCCAAACTTATTAGTTGATTCTGATGATGTTGAAGCAAGTCATGCTGCATATATTGGAACATTTAGTGAAGAAGAAAAATTTTATATGATGAGTAGAGGTCTTACTATAAATGAATGCGATGATTTATTAATTAAAGCATTCTTATTAAATAGTATGAGTTTATCAGAAAAAGAAAGAGATATTTATTGTTCAATAATAGAAAAAATTAATAAATAATGGAGGTGATATATTGAATAGAGAAGATTTTGAAATATTTAATACTGGATTAATATATTTTGATAATGCTGCTACTACTCAAAAGCCTAAAAGTGTTGTTAAGGCAATTACCGATTATTATACGAAATATACTGCTAATGCTCATAGAGGAGACTATAAGATTAGCTTAAAAGTAGATGATGAGTACGAGAAAGTAAGATTTAAAGTTAAAGATTTTATAAATGCAAATAGTGGAAAAGAAATAATTTTTACTAAAGGATCTACTGAAAGTTTAAATATGATAGTGCTTGGCTTTATGGCTAATTATTTGAAGAAGGATGACGAAGTTTTAATAACTAAGGTTGAACATGCTTCAAATGTTCTTCCTTGGGTTGTACTATCAAAAAAAATTGGATTTAAAATTAAGTACATTGATCTTGAAAATGATAATAGTTTGTCAATAGAAAGTGTAAAAAAAACAATTACTGAAAGAACAAAAGTCATATCTATAGCACATATTACTAATGCTATAGGAGATGTTAGACCTGTAAATGAAATTGGGAAAATATGTAAAGAAAAAAATATATTATTTGTTCTTGATGCTACTCAAAGTATTGGACATTTAAAAATAGATGTTACTTCATTGAATGTTAGTTTTCTTGCATTTTCTGCTCATAAAATGTTAGGGCCAACTGGAGTTGGAGTTCTTTATGGAAAAGAAGAATTATTAAATAATCTAGTACCGCTTGAATATGGTGGTGGAATGAATCAGATGTTCTTTAGTACTGGTGATTTTGAATTAAAAGAATTACCATTTAGACTAGAAGCTGGTACAAGAAACATTGCTGGAGTGATAGGATTAGGTGCTGCTATAGATTATTTAAAAGAAATAGGTATGGATAAAATTCATGCATATGAGATGGAATTAAAAAAATACTTGATTGATGAAATAAAGAAAGTACCAAATATTAAAATATATAATGAGTCAAATGATTCGGGAGTACTATTATTCAATGTTGGTGATTATTTTAGCCAAGATGTGGCTATATATTTAGATCAGTTTAATATTTGCATAAGGGCAGGTAATCATTGCGCAAAAATGCTTCAAGAAGTTATATGTACTACTAATACTTGTCGAGTTAGTTTATATTTTTATAATACTAAAGAAGAAATTGATGAATTAATTAAAGCTTTAATGAATCAAGATAAAATACTAGATACACTAGTATAGGAAGAATAGAGGGATAATATGGATGTAAAATTAAAAAGAGATATAATACTAGATAATTATCAAAACCCTGCTAATAGGGGAATACCAAAAGATTCTAGTTACAAGGAAGTAAATTCAAGAAATGAATCATGTGTTGATAATATTACTGTTGCAGCAAAAATAAAAGATGGAAAAATTGAAGATGTAAAGTTTGATGGAGATGCTTGTGCAATATGTACTTCTGCATCAAGTGTAATGACAAAAGAATTGAATGGGAAATCTATTGATGAAGCAGAAAATATTATTGATAATTTTGAAAGAATGATAAATGAGAAGCCATATAATGAAGATGTTTTGGGTGAGCTTAATATTTATAATGAAGTATATAAGCAACCTAGTAGAAAAAGGTGTGCATTACTTCCAATGGATTCAATAAAAAAGATAATAAACTCTAAATAGAAGTTAGAAAGAAGGATGTTCTTTATGGAAATAGTAGGACTTAATGAAGAAAATATAAGAAAAATTTCAGAAATAAAACATGAGGAACAAGAAGTATTAGATTTTAGACTTAAAAGTTATGAACTATTTAAAAAATTAGAAATGCCAAACTTTGGACCTAAGTTTTCTTTAGATTTTGATAAAGTTATATATTATAAAAGCCGTGAAAATGGAATAAATACTAATTGGGATAAAATTGATAACAATATAAAGTGTGAATTTCAATCTTTAGGAGTAATAGATAGTGAAAAATATCTTGATGGTATTGGTGTTCAATATGAAAGTGAAGTAATCTATCATAATATGATTGAAGAATTGGTACAGAAAAATGTTATTTTTACTTCAATTGAAATGGCAATGAAACAATATCCAGATTTAGTTAAAAAGTATTTTTCTAAAATTGTAAGTAGTGCAGATAACAAACTTGCTGCACTTAATGGTGCTGTTTTTTCAGGTGGAAGTTTTATTTATATACCTCCAAATACAACATTAGATAGACCTCTTCAAAGCTATTTTAGAATTAATTCAAGGGGAATGGGACAGTTTGAAAGGACTTTAATTATTGTTGATGATAATAGTCATTTACATTATGTAGAAGGATGTACTGCTCCTACATATACTGATTCTAGTTTGCATGCTGCTGTAGTAGAAATATATGTTGGGAAAAATAGTACTTGTCGTTATTCTACTGTACAAAACTGGGCACCAAATGTGTTAAATCTTGTAACTAAAAGAGCACTAGTTGAAGAAAATGGTGTTATGGAATGGATTGATGGTAATATTGGAAGTAAAGTAACAATGAAGTATCCTGCTTGTATTCTAAAAGGAGATAATTCGAGTGGTACATGTATAACAATAAGTGTGGCAACTCATGAACAACAACAAGATAGTGGAGCAAGAATGATACATATTGGAAAGAATACTACTAGTACAATAATATCTAAGAGTATTGCAAGATTAGGCGGAAATGCAACTTATAGAGGAAAGGTTGATATAAAAGAATCAGCAATAAATAGTAAATCAATTGTTAAGTGCGATTCTTTAATATTAGATAAAGATTCTAAGAGTGATGCTTATCCTACAAATATTTGTAGAACTGCTTTAAGTAACTTGGAACATGAAGCAACTGTATCTAGAATTAGTGAAGATAAGTTATTTTATTTAATGTCTCGTGGTATTTCAGAAGAAAAAGCAACTGAATTAATAATACTTGGATTCATTGAGAAATTTAGGGAAGAGCTTCCTATGGAATATGCAGTAGAATTAAATCAGTTATTAAAAAGGACATTATAAGATTGCTATTATTAGTAATCTTTTTTTTTTGAAAAAAATTTAAAATTGTTTCTTTTTATTATATTTAATATTTTAATAGTTTAAAAATCACTTTTTTTATATAGAATTCTTCTATTTCTCTTTTTTTTTCTAAAAAATATAATATTTTTGTGATTTGTATTCTATTTCTTTTAATGATAAATTACATTTTCGAAAGGAGGAAATATATGTTAAATCAGGTGGTTTTGGTTGGAAGACTTGTTAAGGATCCAGAACTTGTTGAAAGTGAAAACAATAAAAAAATGTCTAGAATCACAATTGCAATTCCTAGAAGTTTTAAAAATATGAATGGTGAATATGAAAGTGATTTTATTAATTGTGTTTTATGGGATTCTGTTGCTAAATCTACTGTTGAATATTGTAAGAAAGGAGACATTGTTGGAGTAAAAGGAAGAATTCAAAGTAGAACAGTAGAAATAGATGATGATAAAAAGTATTATGTTGATGTTATAGCAGAAAGAGTTACTTTTTTATCGAATAAGAAAAGTGAAAAATAGTTTAGAGATAAGTTTAGAGTGAAGTTGTAAGATAAAAGTAGACACAAAAAAGATGTGTTTACTTTTTCTTTGCTATAATTTAATAAAGGAGATGATAAAATGGCAAGTG
>OCVV011159152.1_pt1 | contig 44378 bp, 37 predicted proteins | sample 1539721 | NCBI WGS metagenome assembly OCVV01 (sample SAMN02144230, study PRJEB22623) | gut metagenome | biome: sheep rumen | host: Ovis aries | place: New Zealand | reverse complement strand
ACTAAGAAAACTAAAAAAACTAGTAGTTATTTAGACATTATCCCATAGAGTGATACTCAGATGATAGGTACGGATGATTTACCGTTTACTTACCGTTTACAATCCATCTCTTTCCAATCCCCATCGCAGCAGCGACGATGCCCTGGATATGAAAGCAGAAAACTGACAAGAAGGCGCTGACAAATCGTCAGCGCCTTGCAATCCTTTGCAAACCCTAAAGTTTAACCCGAAAGTCAGACCCGAAAACCGGACCCGAAAACCAGACCCTAAAGTTTGACCCGAAAAAACTTTGGGATACCCATTATACTCCCTTGTATAGATCCATTTATCACAACTCCACATACTATGGACTACCAAGCTTATCTATCATTTTTCTTTCCTTCAGAATTCCGATTGTGCCGTCATCGCTTACAGTATACCAGTCTTTTATGTCCTCGCAATTCTATAGTGTAACAGTAGCCAAATCAATGAAACCGAAACGAATTCGGTGCCGTTCTATAATCAAATGTTTTCACATCATGATTATCAAAATACTCCTTTAATTGCGCTGCATTATATTTTTCTCCAGTCATAAGCCATTCAGGTGCATCAAAGAAGGCAACTTTCGGTTTTACAATATCATAAAAATACTCAGGGAATGAATTATTTCCGTGATGACCTGTTTGAACGTATTCAGCTTCAAGCAGATTACCATAACAACCAATCAAAAGATCGGCCAAAGTATCTTGATGTGCATCCCCGCAAAACAGTATACTATCTTCTTTCCCCACTATTTTAAAGACCAGAGAACAGTTATTTGGCACATCCGGAACTTTGTTATCATAATAAGACTTTAGTCTCTCATCGTATGCGGAAAAAACTTGTACTACCAGCTTATCAATCATAAAAGAATCGTTCCCGTACAATGGGACAATTCTTTCATCTCCATCTGTAAGAGCCAAAAAGTCATGAAACGCAGTGGGATCATCCCAATCTGCTCGTACATTTGCATATGTATCCCAATCTAACCCGGTAACATATATCTTATCTATAGTAATTCCATCCGGTTCATTATAAATGGCATTGAATACAGAGGCATGGTCCCCATGATAATGTGTAAGAAACCAAGCATTTACATGTCCACCATTTTTTTTGATAATACTGCGTGCATAATCTGCATTTTCTGGATTTCCTCCGTCAACCACGATAGTCGTTCCATTAAGCCGATTTTTCAGAATATAAAACATCCCTTGTCTTCCTGATTCGTCTCCATATTGCGTCAAAGTCCATCCCGCATTTCTGACGCAAAAAGTAGAAAGCATTATAATCAGCATAATAACAACTAGTGAAATCCATCCTGTCAGATCTTTACGCATTTTTCAATCTTGCCCTTCAAAGAGAATTAAAGCAATTATATATTTCCGAACAAGATTTGTCAATTATAATATAGTCATGTCAAAAGACGAACACTCAATTATTTTATAATCAGTAGTACCTCCCGGCAGAATTTTATCCTTTCAAGCACTACGATTATCGCTATGCTACCTACAAAACTAATACCCCAAAGCAGTAACGTTTCAACAGACTTAGCCATTGCCGGAAATGTCACATACCAATCAACCAAGCTTAGAATAATTATATGGACAAAATATATACCCAGTGAGATTCGCGAAATATAAGTAATTCCATTCTGCATAAATTCAGGGACTTTCACTCTTCTCAAAAACTCAAACAAAAAAACAGAGCATATAAGCAAAAATGTACACTCATATCCGATAGCAACTCTTTTCGGTGCTGCAAACATAATATACTGATAAACAGAAGTAATCAAAAAGCTTAATATCAATCCTACAACTACACTATGGTTCTTAAGCCCCGCCAACTTCTCTTCGCCGATCCAAAATCCAATCGCAATATAGACCCAATACTGTGAGAACAGATGGCCCTGTGATAATGTAAACTTTCTCTGTCCCTCAATCTCAAATGCATTAAGTGTTTTGATAGCATCCGGGACACAAAATGTAATCATGATGGTCGCGATTATCACGGCGATGATTGCCGGCCATAGATTAAGTCTGTTGTTTTTTATAATAATAGCTACCGGAATAAGAAGGTATACAAGCAGTATCATTCGCATATACCACATGCTGTCAAATGTAATCTGATTAATAAACACAGCATTGCAGATGAACCCCTTTACGACATCAAATGCGCTCATTTTCTCACTGACAATATCTGGGTCCCAAAAACATCTGACAAAATACATAATCCCGTACCAAATCTCTGCTGCAATAAAAAGAGAAAGTAGATTATGCTTAAAAAACTTCCACACATCCTCTGCTGTATCCATATGTTTTTTTAATAACAATACTCCTGACAGCATTAGAAACAAGGGTACTCCTAATCTAGAAAAGACAAAGCAGACTGCTCTGAATGTCTCCGAAAATATCCCCCTTCCAGTATTAAAATCATCATGAGAAAGAGAAAAAATACCATATACTGCTGCCACTGCATGATTCATCGAAATAGATATAATCGCAATAAACCTTGCAAAATCAAGCCAGACAACCCTTCCTGTCGTTGTTTTATTGTTCAATGTATTCTCGTTATCCACCAAATTCCCCCTAAATTTCCCCAAATATTCAAACATGTGTTCAATTTTCTGTCTTTGCTATAATCACCTTACGCCATATTTCCTTTCTTTTAATTATCATGGTTCAATATCACTGGCATCACTATTGTTAACTCAACCACTTTGCCACTACCACATCTTCAGATGCTGACATACTCATCGAGCGGTTCAAATTCACAAATAACGCTGATGGCTTCCATCTGCGGTGTGAGGACTAGCTTATTTCAATATGACGTCATCACAGGTAATTGTCGTCCCTTTTAATGCATGTACTGTCTCCTGTTTATCAATGATAACATCTCTCCCCATCGCAAGCCCGAGCGCTAACACGGCCCACATCACTGCTGCTGCAATAGGTATGCTTATATTTACTACTGCTTGTATCGCATAACACATCACTGCCATACATGGTCCCCAAATCCTCGAATCCGCCAATCCCTTCTTTATCATTTCAGATATTGATGCGACTAAAAACGCGATATAGATAAACGTTGTTGCCGGACCAATTGTTACGTAGTATTGCAAATATTCATTATGCGCAGATTCATAATACACGTTATAGCGCTCTATACTTTCCTGATAGTGGGCTTCAGTAAGTAAACCATACGTATCTGGTCCGGAGCCAAAAACTCGCTGCCAGGATGGAAGTTTCTTATACTCTTCTAAAGCAATTCGCCAGGCATATCCACGCCCGGAGCCCCAACCATCGTTATACCAGATATAATAGCCCAGCCGTCCATACCGTTCAGCATTACCACCTGCGTTAGCATCATAGATAATATATGCAAGAACCAGCAGGCATATCACTAAAACTATAGCCCACGCTCTACGAAACAGAAAGAACGTTCTCTCTTCAGATTCTGAAACTATCTCTGTCGAGGTTCTATAGCTCCAAATCATCAATCCTACCCCGACTACCCACAGTAAAGCTGCAAAGATTTTCAGGCCGGGGATTCTCGCTATGATATCAAACACTCCCCAAAAATCGATAACACTATCTTCGTATGCTGTTTTTATCCATCCTGTAAATAAGATACAACTCAAAAAGCCTGCTGCAAGCAAAGTATACGAAGCAATCCCATTTTTTGACCGAAACAGAAAAAATGGAAGCGTACAGAACAGAATAGCAAAGGAAAGATACGAGTTATCACTCTGTCCGGTCATCATACCCAAATAGAGAATGAGTGTTGCTGCAAAATAGAATACCTTTCGGATCCCCTTATGCTCTATACCGAACAAAACCGCTGCGACACCAAGCGATAAGGCCAGAAACGCTGTATAGGTATTTACATTTCCAATCGTCGAAGTGAACACGTCTGCCGCCGGGTTTCCGACTTCCATAGACTTAAAGCCCAGGATATCCATTCGGAAGAAGTCTGTAATACCAAACAAAGCAATAAATGTAGAAACTCCAAGAAACGCATCCAGAAGCCATCGCCTTATCTCTGCATATCTAATGATAATCAGAGTCGTGATAACATACAGCGATATCATCAGAAATCCGCTGTATCGACCTTCTGAACCAGTGATTGCCGCTCTTCTATGATCCGATAGCCATGTAGAGAAAAAACACCCTGCCCAAAATAGCGTTAGCAGCCAAACTGGTAAGGGTAAATCCTTCCAGTTGCCTGGATGTGTTGTCTTGAGCAAAGCCGATATCCTATCTCTTTCCCCTCGTTTCCAATCACGAAAGCCCTTGAGTATGACAGTAATAAAGATAGCCGCGCAAAACACAATTGCGGCAATAATATAAAACAGGCATTTAAACTCAAGGATATCATAATAATAATCACGAAATACCAACGGGAATACGCAAAGCACAATCATCAAAAACGTTGAACATTCTACAGACAGTATTCCCAGTTTATTCGTTTTCTTCAGAACTGTGTTTTTCTTCCCCATGCTCAATTCTCCTGACTGCAGCCAACCCCAAACCAAGATAAATCCATAGTACCGGTGCAACAATCGGCATGGAAATATTCACCATTGCCTGTGCACCATAGCAAGCAACCGCAATTGCTATTGCGTACAGCCATGGGGCTCGTTCTCCTCTTTTTACAGTTACAATGATAGTACTGACCAACAATGCTATATATGAAAGCATTCCGATCGGCCCCATCGTTACAAGATTCTGCAGATATTCATTATGCATGCTGTCAAAGATAGAATGCGAAGCTGTTGCCGTCTCCACCCGGTATTCCCAAGTCAGAATACCGAACGTCTCAGGGCCGAACCCAAACATCTTGTGCATAAACGGCTGTTTCAGCCAGGACTGAATCCCGATCCTCCAAACCATCCCACGAGAGGAACCCCATTTATCTGCAAAGACCAGGTAAAACTTAAAGTCCCCATATTTCTCCGGGTTTCCTCCAAAATTAGCGTCCAGAATAACAAAAAGGATTCCTAAAAAAACTAAAGCAAGGACTATGCGCAATGCGCGCCGCCATTTCTTCATCACCGTCTCTTCGCAAAATCCCTTTTTCCGCTCACATTTCCTCCGAAGCCAAAATGCAAGTATAGTAATGCCCCATAAGCATATAATCAAAGCATTAATATAGCGTGAGTATTCTCCTAGTACATCAAAGAGGTTTCTTGTTTCGATAACCTTCTTATAATGAGTATTAAGCCAGACAATACCGCCTAATACCGATATAAATAATGACATCTGAACCAGAATTCTTTCGATGCATCTGATATTCCGCAGGCAAAAAAGTGGAAGTAAAAAAAACATACATCCGATTGTAATATATATGCTGTCACTCTGTCCCAAAATCATTGAGGCATAGCCCACACCTGAAAATATCAGATAGAAAACTCTCCTGCGAATATCATCTTCGACAACAAAAAGCACGACCGCCGCCGCAACACCCACACTGAGAAATGCCGTATAGAAGTTGACATTACCAATGGTGGACATAAACTCATTCTTATTCGGGACCAATTCCGATGCTTTTTGGAATCCCAGAACATCAATTTCAAGATAATCGCATATTCCGAGACCGCCGACAATCCCGGTAACTACCACTGAAATATCAACGTACCATTTCTCAATTCTTGTAAACAATGTGACCAACAGTGTTGTTCCAACGTATAGCGTGATCAGGAAAAGACCTGTATAACGGCCTTCATTTCCCCAAAACGATTCATACAAATAGTCGGACTGCAGCGTTGAAATGACACAATTCACCCAAAAAAGGAGCAGCATCCACACTGGGAATGATGCCTTCCAGTTTCTGAGGAACTCCGATAACCGTCCCCGGTATCCTAGAACATCCGCTTTTTTCCTGTTCTTCAGCCCTGTCCAAAGCAGTATGATTAAGCAACATCCGATATATACCAGACTGCTGCCCCAATATAAGCGATACTTGACATCAACAATATCAAAATAATAGTCCCTGAAATACAGGGGAAACACACCAAGAACTATTATAATAAAGATCCCGCTGAACACAGCCAGGGGATCTTTGAAAAATCTTTCTCTCATATCTGCTTCCTCAAGAATTCCGCTCACTGACACCACCGACAGTATAGCAGTTTTTCAGTATGATAGCAATTCGGCCGAATAGCATCCCAGTTCTATCATCGCTTACGGAATACAGTTACTCAAGCCTTGTCAGACTCTTCCGTCTTCATTGTGATGGCTTTTCTTATCTGTGTACTGCTCGTAGTCTGAGTATATGGGAAATACACTATCTCTACACCTTTATCTTTAAAATACTCTTCATACCTTTGGAACCGTTCCGTTCCCTTATAATCCGAACCTACAAACAATAAGTCATAGTGCCACAAAGACCAGGCATCGGAATCTTCCGGGCAGCTATCCACAACCTTATCTACATACTTACAAGCACCAACAATTGCCTTTCTCTCCTCCAGCGGTATAAAGGTTTCCTTTCCTTTCCACTTTCCGCTGTTGTGAACTCCTACTATCAGATAGTCGCAATGCTGTTTTGCCCGTCTGAGAAGATTCAGATGTCCTATATGGAATAAATCAAAGGTTCCCGAAAGATAACCAATCTTAACCCGTTTGCTATTATCAAGTCTGCCGGAATTCTTTTTGTATTCATAACTGTACAGTCCATAGCCGTGCGGATCCTCATGGTACCGCTCAAGAACGCCCTTAAAAATCTCCTCATACTGCGGAATGAACAATGAATCTCTGGCAAACAAATGCTGTATAATCTCTGTAGCCAAAGGTTCCAGCAAATGTAGGTCATTCTGTCCCCCATAAAAATGCGAACCTTTAAAAGCTGCCGGTGAAACATCCAGTATCCTATTCTCTATACCTGCAGCTTCCAACTCAATGTTTACCGACTCAACAAAACGAACCACACCCGCTTTTGCCGCGGCATAAACAGAAGCAGATGGCGTAGTCATCCATCCGGAGATAGAGCCCATAGCTCCGGCATAAAATGGCTTATTTGACGCAATACGGTCATAAAAAATCCGGAATACCTTAATTAATGCCACCGTATCAATGGTAAACATTTTATCGATCTCCGCGATGTGATGATACTGGAAATCTGCAACTCGGCCCACTCCTGCTGTAATGATAAGGATGTCCACATCCTTATCATTTGCAAGAGAAAAAAACAACTCCTCGTCAAAATCCTGCAAATCACAATAATTATAACGATAATGCTCATCCGGAAGCACCTCATCCTCCGGCGCAGTTAAATCGCAAATCTCTAAATAGTACTCCTTCTCGACCAAAAGCTTACTGATTGCAAGCCCTATGCCATTGCTTCCACCAATAACAACTGCCTTCTTCATTCGTATACTCCAATACATTTTTTCTATATATAATCAATAACGATTGTTATTTCCATCCAATAATATAAACTTTACAAATAGATGTAATAACTGTCATCGCAAATCTCAAAGATACAAGAAACATCTAATTGTTTATCATGTCTGATATATGCATTCACAATGGGGTCATCCATGTATTTGTTTTCCTGAATCTTTGAGTTTATCAACTAGACTTTTTATACCCATCCTGTAGTATAAATATATCTGATTTAAGTTCTAAGGGCTTAGAAGTTAAGGCTTTGTGTGCAGATTCAATGATTCCTTAACGTTCCAAAATGACTTCTTAACGCTAACTCGCTTACGGTACAATTAATTGCTGTAACTAAGATCTCCTACCTCGTTTCTGCTCAAGCTACACACACCATCTCTCTCTCTTTCGGCATTAATTGAATCCTACTTATGATATAGAGAGCAATCACGTTTAGAAGTTTCCTTAATGATATAGTTTTTAATCCTTATCATATTCCCCCGCATGTTTTCCTGAAAGATATTTCTCCCTCAGTCTATCTAGCTTCTTGTTAAAGATTTTTCCGTCATTCGAGTGTTTATCAGAATGAATTGCAAATACAGATACATACATCGCTTTTCTCGTATTGTATTACCGCGGAGCTCAAATGCCCATTTCTCATTTCATGCAATTATGTGATATTTTCCATATGCGATAATCTAATGCAATATCACGGGAATCCCAATCTGATTACACGGTTCCAAAGAACCTATCTTCGAGCATTAGGCAGAGACTATGGTAGACAAGAAGGTGTAATTCCTGAATCATATATCTCTTCTTCCGGAACTCTGATACATACATCTGCCACTTTGGCAAGTTCTCCACTTTTCACACCGGTTAACCCAATCACTTTAATGCCACGAGCACGAGCAACTACTGTAGCCGACATTACATTTTTAGAATTACCAGATGTGGATATCCCGAGAAATACATCTCCTGAACGTCCAAAACCGTAGAGTTGCTGAGCGAATACCCCGAAACCGTCCACATCATTAATATATGCGGTTGTCTGAGCTTCATGTGCTACAAGAGGAATAGCCATAAGACCACGTTCTAAGTTATATGCAAGGTTAGAACCACGCTCTGGATCAATGGAAATCAATGTCTTGGCAAAAGACTGTGGTACTGGTCTAGGAGCCCTAAACCTTTTCATAATTCACGCGTCCGCTGCAGGTCCACCATTGCTAGCAATCAGAAGTTTATGAGCATTCATATATGCTTCTTCCAAAATCTCATAGCTTGAGATAATATCATTTTTGCAAACGTCTAGCCTTGGATATTTGCACATTAACAAATCAACGTGCTTCTGAATTCTTTCATCCATAAAAAACCTCACTGGCAGGTTTTCAGCAAACGCAACTGCCAGCAGCTGCTTCTCCTAAATTATGTTTAAGGCGGTCGAGTTTTCTTAGACCAAGGATTGCCGGACTCTTCGCAACCAATAGTAATAATGTTTTTCCGGAACATTGTTCTCGGCAAGCCATTATCGGGCTGTCTGATTCTATGGCCGGGCCTGGCACTGTTCGAAAATGGTTTTCCGACTTACCAAACGAATCTCAAAAGACGTCTTGTCCATCGTGATAGCCTAGTCTAGATAACCAAAAACTACTAGTTTTTAAAGTTTATCGGAAGCTTCACTATCCAGACAGGCGCATGCTTTTACGTTTACTAATTATCTAATCTATAATTATCTACTCTATAATAATATAAACATTTATCGAACCGTTTATCAATCGCCTATCAAGCCAAAAACAAAAATTCATAAGAATCAATCCTATCTTTCCTATCCTATCAATCCAACTGTTTCCAAACGGATACTAAAAAAAGACTTTTGTATACTAACTAAAACTCAACCTACAATTCCAACTCCAATGATATCCTGTAGCCGTATTGTGCCGACAGCCTTATCATTTCTTGTGACAATAAGACATGATACATTGTTCTCTTTTAGCTTTCTTAATGCTTCAACTGCCAATTGTCCTTCAGAAATTGTAAGCGGTTTCTTGGACATTACATCTTCAACTCTAAGGCTATATACATTTACCCCTTTTTCCAGTTGTCTTCTTAAATCACCATCTGTTACGATTCCAAGTAATGTGTCATCATCATCAACGACTGAGACTGCGCCCAAACCTTTTTGACTCAATTCAATGATAGCGTCTTTTAATGATGCACTAACATGTACCTTTGCATTCATTTCACCCGTTGCCATGACATCGTCCACTTTTATTATCAGTTTTTTGCCCAAGCTACCTGCCGGATGGAATTTTCCGAAATCTTGGTCTTTAAAACCATGTACTCCACTAGCAACAACCGCTAATGCATCACCATAACACAATGCCGCTGTTGTGCTTGATGTTGGTGCTAATCCCAAATTGCAAGCCTCTCGAAACTCCGGAAACACCTGAACTATATCTGCTGTCTTTGCCAAAGTAGATTCCGCATTTCCAGTTAATCCAATCAACGTCGCACCAATCATTTTAATATTCGGAATAATTCGCACTATTTCATCGCTCTCACCACTATAACTAATAGCGATTACTATATCGTTTTCTGAAATCATCCCAAGATCACCATGCATTGCCTCTGCCGGATGAAGTCTAAAAGAAGGTGTACCCAAACTTGCAAAAGTGGCAGCAATCTTGGCAGCTATATGGCCTGGTTTTCCCATTCCAGTCACTATCACTTTCCCCTTACAAGATGTCACAAGATCAAGTATCAACAAAAATGTCTCGTCTAAAGCATCACGAGTCTTTTTTAATGCAAGTATTTCCGTATCAAATACCTTTCGTCCTTCTTCTAATCTATTCATAAGCCACTACCTATCCAATTTCGTATAATGTAGATTTTTAATTTTGATGAGACCCTCAGGTCCAATGAAACTAACCCTGCTACAATTGCCAATCCGAGCTAATAGCTTTATTGCCTAAAAGGTAATTAACAAAAATGCTTTAATCCTCGACAATAGAACAGGACGGTTAATTTGCCACATCGCTGCGAATTATGTATGTTTAACACAGTTAGTCAAATTGACAGCGCTTAATGTCCAAATAGTCTAACTCACATTTGCCTGAAATAATTATTATCATACAACTTATATGTCGCTATGAACCGCATCATAGACCTTAATTACTCTTTTTAAAATACCTTCAAACTCGTCCAACTTCACCATATTGGGCCCATCTGATAATGCATTCTGAGGATCCGGATGAACCTCAAAGAACAGTGCATCTGCTCCTACAGCTATTGCTGCTTTTGCTAAATGTTCAGCATAATCGCGATTCCCCCCTGTTTCTGTCCCATTGCCCCCAGGTTTTTGTACACTGTGTGTTGCATCCATCACGATCGGATAACCATATTTCTTCATCTCAATAATTCCTGTCATGTCAACTACCAATCTATTATAACCAAAAGAAGTTCCTCTCTCGCAGAGCATTATTCTATGGTTACCAGTTGTTTCAATTTTTTTTATAATATTTCCCATATCCCAAGGTGCAAGGAATTGCCCTTTTTTAACATTAATAGTTTTTCCTGTTCTAGCAGCGGCTATAACCAAGTCTGTCTGACGACAAAGGAAAGCCGGAATTTGAAGTATATCCGCTATCTCAGCAACCTTTTCAGCTTGCCAAGGTTCATGAATATCTGTACATATTTTTAATCCGAAGGCATTTTTAACTCTGCGAAGAATCCGTAACCCCTCATCAATCCCTGGGCCTCGATACGAATCAATGCTTGTTCTGTTTGCCTTGTCAAAAGAAGCCTTAAAACAATAATCAATCCCCATTTTATTAGTAATGTTTAACATGGTTTCAGCAATTTCCATTACATTTCTTTCGGATTCAATTACGCAAGGTCCTGCAATTAATAGCAATCGCCCCATCATTACACCTCCATAGCCTTGACAAGTGCACATGCCATATCATAGTCTTTTTTTTCATCTATATCAATAGCTTCCATACCCGACACTTCTTGTATGAATGGTCTAAAACCAATCCTGCGATGATGTACTGTAAAGATTTCCTTCTTAAACATAAAAAAACCACTGGTTTCAACCCAAATAGGTTCGAGATCTTGTGTGCGAGGCACATCATGCAAATCATAATTAATAGGTTTATTCTTATACCACGCAAATGTCTGAATACGTTCAGCAGCAAAAGCAGAATCGTAAGAATCGTATAAAATATGATCTAATGCTGTTTGACAAGATGCTACACTAATAAATGGTGAAGTAGTATGTGCAAGTACATATACATCAGCATCAATTGTCTTAATAAACTCTCTATATATATCAAATCCCTTTACAGAATCACCATCAAGCCACTCGGGGCGTTGAAGCACTTGTGTTTTCTCAGGCAGAAACTCTCTAACCTTAACATCCGAACAGTACACATACACCGCATCAATACCTCTAACCTGTAATAATGTATTACAAATATGCCAACACAATGGGTGTCCTGCTATAGGTAATAAGTTCTTATGCTGTAATCTTTGAGAATTAAGTTTTATCGGAACTAACGCCACTGTTTTCATACTAAAGCCCTTCCTTAACAATCTGATATTTGAGTTTCTTTATGATGTCGTTTTATCATCTCGCGTATGCAATACTTCATTTGCAAGTCATAGTTACAAAGAACACTTTTAAGAATAATCCTCATCAAAAATCATTACATATAAACAAACCAGATTTATCTGTAAATTACAAATATGCAAGATGCATACAGCCTTGGATCACATGTTTATTAAACCATCTATAGTTTTAGCCTTCTTGAAACACTGTGAATTCTTTTTTACAATATAATCAACAAATTCTCTTAAAGCTCCACTTCCCCCTCCATAAACACTAACGAAATCACAGTACTCTCTTAACGCTAAATCTGCATCAGCAGGACATCCTACAAGTCCTTGTTCCTCTTTAACAGCCTTCATACATTCTAAATCATTTAAGTCATCTCCCATGTATGCTACTGAGCTTAAGCTAAAACCATAGCGTTTAATAATATCCTTTAATTGGGCAAGTTTGTTTGCAACTCCCTGATATACCTCTCGAACCCCAAGTTCATATGCGCGCAACGCAACAATCTGTGAATTTCTTCCCGTAATGATCACCGGTATGATTCCTTCTGGTAATAATATGTTATGAATCCCATATCCATCTCTAACGTTAAAAGCTTTCATCATTTCTCCATTTGGCCCCATATAGATTTTTCCATCTGTCAGGGTACCATCAACATCCATAACACAGAACCTGATTCGATTATCCATCTGAGTTACTTTCCTCTCTTCATTTCATATAGTTTATCTACTATTGTTTTTCGCTTAATAACCATTATACCCGAAATAAGTATCAGAACAGAATACCTGACAATATAATAATCATAAATAAACAGCATCCCTGCCATGATAAAGAGCGAGGCTGTCGATATAAGCAAAATATACTTCATATCATATATCTCAAAATGTATGTCATTTCTACTACAAATCATTCTATATGCTATGTAGTGTGTGACAGTAAGTAATATGTAACATATTAATGTAGTATACGCTGCTGCAACGTAGCCAAACATACTGACAGCAATATAGTTAAGTGCCACATTCAAAACAGCCGCTCCCCCTGAAGCAAACATAATAAACCTTGTTTCTTCAAAATAAAACTCCACATTGCAAAACAATGGAAAAAGAAACATAAATAGTACTGCTTCAGCTACTGGTGGAACTACCCAACGAGCATCATAGTATTCGGTCGCGGCGAATACCCTTATAATCTCTGGTCCAAACGCCATTGCAATAATGCACGCTGTTCCAACAATTAAAACAAGAAAATTTGCAGTATTCCTTAATTCAGTAAACCTTTTATCGCGAATTGCTTTATATGTATATGGAATGAAACTATTATTAATTGCATTAGTGACAATCGTAAACATCATTGAAATAGTATAGGCAACGCTATAAACAGCTGCCTCTCCTTTTCCAACCATACTCGCAATCATTATTCTATCAGCCTGGTTCAGTACTGTCTGTGCTAAATAATGGGGTATTAATGGAATATTGAATTTCATTGCGAATAACCAATACTCCTTTATATAGAATACCTTCCCCCTATACAAATTTGTAAGATAAAAGTAAAGTCCAACACATACTTGAATAAATACGTATGATAACACCCGTGCTTCAGCTCTATGTACAGACCACATTACTGCGAAACAGCCAAGCAATGGACTAACAACTCCTATTCCAATTGAAACAAGTACCAACTCTCTGTATTTATAATCAAATCTTTGGCCTGCCGCCCAAAAACTAAATGCCGGAACAAATAATGCTTCACTAAAAATGGCGACCACAAATATTGTTGAAAGCCCAAAAAAACGGTTCCAAAACTCTATAAAACTAAGATATATGATAAACCATACAAGTGTTATAGATGTTGATAAGCCCTGTAATGACGAAGTGTATCTCGCCCTATCGTTCGGCCACTTTGTCATACCATTATTGTAAACACCGGCGCTTAGATTTAGCGTTGTGAAAATTAATATGATAGCATACCATGACTGATAAACAGAATACACACCATACTCTGTTTTAGTCAATAACCTAGTGAATAAAGGTGTAGTTAACAGCGAAATACCTTTTTGAATAACGCTACAAATAGTAAACCATATGGTTGCCTTCACCGGTTCAGATAAAGCATTATATTTGACGATTGTGTGTTTGGTTATCGTTTTCATCGATTTCAAATTTGTATTGCTTAAGAATACTAATTAAAGCATTCAGTTCTTAGCTCCTCCTTCATACCATTATTATTCATCATTAAGGCCAAAACTTAATTCAAAGAATATCTCCCAATTCAACTTTTGGTACTGAATCTAATAATGTCTTTCCTGTCGCGTTATATAACTTAACGCCTCTCATTGTACAATACTCGTAGATGCGCGCATAATCATCAAATAATCGTATCGTTGACCTCAATTCATCCCGGAATGAGGTTTGTCTCTGAACCCGTTCCATACGTTTTTTTTCGTTTTCAGTTATGCTATATCCATATAACCCCTGTTCAGCTTTTTGCAAATATGAATTAGCTATAGTAATAATAGAAGAGCAATCGCAACCAAGTAAATATATCTCTTTAAACCCCATATACACTGCGAGACATATCAAATAGTGTACCACTGTTGAAAATGCTGGAGTGAAGCGAGTAAAGTCAATGTCCTTTTGCGGAATAATCTCATACCATCCCTGCTCAAAATAATGAATATCCAATATACTAGCTAGCATATTTTGTTCGATCATATTTCTTGCGGCATATCTATAAAATACTACAGGCCTATTGTCATCGGTATTCACCGCTTTCATAGTCTCCAGTAAATCAATATCTTCTATTCTGTTTACATCAATATCAAAAAAACGATAATCAGACCACATATGAAAATTAGTATGTAATTTTGCAAAGTTCGAATTTCTGGTTAATTGATTTACAGTAAAAGTTATTTCATTTTTGAAAAGAGAAAAATCCACTTCTCTTAGGGATGGACCATTTCCAAAAATAAAACACCTTTCGCCATAATACTTATTCTTAAACTTTGCATTAGCATCCAAAACTTTTTTCAAGTTTGGGTCTTTGTGTTTCCTTATTGACTCTTTAACCGTTTCAATTCTATACTCGCCAATCATGCTTTTGACTACAGGTTTTATTCTCACAGCATTCTCCTTATGATACGCAATCTTTAATGTCAGCTAAGGATAGAAAAATTACCAAAAATATCAAACTAGATGTGAAAGATGGATATAATACGCAAGTTTCCCCCACCCCTGATACTAACCACGCTGTATAGGAAGCAGACATCAATCTAAAAAAATGTCCATTTCTCAATCGCGCTCTGTGAATTCTCATACTAAAAACAGCAAAAAGAATAGTAATTAATGTCACGCCTATGATACCCGTCTCTATAAAGACATAGAGATAATAATTATCAAGTATAGCTCCTGTTCCCTCTCTTCCAAATACCCCAGGACTCATTAAGCCAAGTCCCTCAAAGATCCTCTGCTTATTCATGATAATAGGAATATTAGCTTTTAATCCTTTCATTCTCCCCGATGTTTTGAACATCTCAAGCATTGGTTCAAAAGCAATAAATAGTATAGCCACACTCAACCCAATAAAAATGAGCTTTAAAAGAATCCGTTGCCTTCTCGCAATGCATTTTGATTCCACAGAATAAAAATATAGAATTGAGGCAATAAATACCATTAAGGTCATCATTGCATTTCTACTTCCTGAAGATAATAGGACAATCGAGTCTATAGTTACAGCGATAGCGCAAATGCATATAACGATCATATAACCGAACGTAATCTTTTCATAGGTCCTTATCCAAGCTATATACATGAAGAATACTATTATCAAACATACAGCTATATTTCCTACAGTATTAAAATTATTAAAATTAAAATCCACGCGATACCGTAAAATATAAGTATTAGAAAAAAAGGTTCCCATATGTTTAAAGATCTCCAATGGGCACCCCGCCAAAAAAAACTCATATATCAATAACAGCGACCCTCCAGCAAAGGAGGCAAACATAAGCGCTGAAAACAATTCAAAATATTTAACAAAGAACACTGTTATTGATGTGACAGCTATAAATCTTGCATATGCAAGCAATTCGTCCCATAGCGTACTTTCAGCGCCTTCAATAAACGCAATAGTCCCAAATAGAATAATATACCCCGTGAACAATAGTAGTATACAAAAAGGGCTTTCCGCTGTTCGAATAACAAACGGTTTGTAACTATACAACAACAACAACAACAGTAAAGCCAAAATATAAATATATATATATACTTTCCCTTTGGGAACAATCGGCTCTATTAGCTTTGCATTCAACGTAAGAAATGTATATAGGGAATACAACAATACAAAGCCGTATCTAATAACACCGCTTACCACTACCACCCCTCGTTTTTAATCCATAATTGCTTTCTCAAATTTGCAATATGATTTCTCCCATGCCAATTCTGAAACTGTCTCACATGCATTACGGGATATACCCTCTCGTAACTCTTTGTCAATTATTACTGTCTCAAGGTTATTTCTTAAATCATCTGTTTTTCCTGGTTCAGATATCATAGCATTCTTGTAGTTGATACCAAGTTCTAACAAACATCCGGTATTTGTTCCTACCACAGCACAACCGCATGCCATCGCTTCGACAACTGTCAACCCCCACCCCTCTTCTATTGCTGGAAAAAGAAATATATCAGATTGTTGATATAGGCGAACCAATAACTCTGGTTTCGGGTCTTTAAAATATTCTATATAATTAGGTTTATCAACGAATGCTGTTTTACCAAACATGACTATCCTTATATTCGGATAAACCTTATGTATATCTGATAAAACCGCTAAACCATCTTTAATTCCTTTTTTGGGCAACGGATGATATAGCATTAATACCACCAGTTCTTTATTCTCTCTCTTATTATTTGGCTTAAATACTGAAAGATCAATCCCATTATATATTATAGTACTTTTATCACAGCCATGTTTGTCAACAAGTATTCTATCAATCCAATTTGCAATCACTATATGCTTAAGCGGTAACTTATATGAAGCAATTCCCCTTTTCTCGTCATCCCAAATCTCATAATCTTGAATAAAATAGTACTTTCGCCCCTTTGAACTACTCAAGCTATTCACATCGTATGCTGTACACCATGCAGTAGCTATTACAACGTCAGCATCTCGTATTGTTCTATCATTGATCAAATAGGGCACTTTGTAATTAAACTTCCAGCATCGTTCTTGTGCCACTATTGCATCGTAACTCTTAACTAAACGATGTGCTGCATGAATTGCCTCCTTAATAGTTCTTGGCTTAATATATGGCAATCGTTTAGCGTAGCACATCACATCATGGCCAAAATCATTCAATGCTTTCGCATACCTTAAAGCAACGAGGACTCCACCACTCAATCCAAATTCAGGAAAAATAATATTGATTTTCATTATAGTTCACACTTTTCTTAGTCTCATAGCAACTTATTTGAACAATATTCACCATGAATTCCCTTACGGAAATCCATTTTGGCACGTTTTATAAACATCCTTCTCTCCGTACTGTGATCAAGAAACTTAACATGTAGATAGCTTCTAACATAAATCATAAGCACAAAACGGACTTTATACTTTAGTGGAACGTATTTAGCTTTCAACAAATACATGCAATCCCGAATCTGATAGTATTCTCTAACTGGATTGGTTACTTTTAAGGAAAGCGGTCCTACTTTTTTTCTTCCAAGTCCTAAGGTATGTTGAAGTATGACAGCCGTTGTTAAGCAACTTTCCTTGCCACTCTTTTGAATTCTCCAACACAAATCCCAATCGGCCATATCAAGAAATAGTGCTTCGTTCCAATACCCAACACTCTCAAGTGTTTTATAGGTAGTTAACATAGATGATGTAATTATGCTGCTCACAATATACGTTTGCTCTGATATTTGTCTTTTAGATCTTGGTAGTTCAACTTTCCCGCTGCTTGTATCAAAGTATATCGGTCCCAAGCAGCCAACTCTGATATTCTTTTTCCTCAATGCCTCAAATTCAGCGATCAAACTTTGAACATGTCCTGCTTGAACTCTTGAATCTTGATCAAAAAATAACACCCATTCATCATCCGCGCTATCAGACCAAAACCGTTTATCTTTTAATATCCTATTAAATGCACCTGGTAAACCAAAATTCTTTCTGTATGGTATATACACCACATTTAAAGGACATTTGGCAAAGAGCAGAGAATTGTCATCATTACTATTGTCGCATAAAAAAACACGATTAACTTGTTCTGCAATTATGCAGGCATTCTCTACATTTTTTTGTGTTGGATTAAACAGTGTTATAAGTGCTGTTACCATTGCTATCTCACCAATACCTCTTCTCCCAGAACATGTTAACCATATACTTAAAAAGTGTTTATGTCTAGTTCTGATGCGATTGCCAACTCTACTACAAGACAGGAACATCACTTTTCCTCAAGAGGAGTAACTTAATAATGCCTTCGCTCAGCCAGAACAGACCTGCCATGCTTTTCTAATACCAGTATAACAAATGCGATGCCTTTCATTTCATATAACACCAAACACCGTCATTGCCTATCTGACCATTCTTGCTTCTAAAACAGAGGAGAAAATCTTAATATGCTTATTTTCGATGCTTGTAGGTTTTGCAGATTCGTCTTGAAATGCCTCACCGGTCGATATTTTAACAAGCGAAATTGCCTAAAAGCAGCTTCACCAAAAATACCTTTATAGTGGTCGAACTTTCTTCAGCTTGAGATTGCCAAACTCTGTAGCCTAAAGAAACTCTGTATTTCTGAAACATTGTTTCTACCAAGCATTTGTCAACTATCTGATTCTTACGCCAGACCTAGCATTGTTCTATAATAGGTTTCCAACCTATCAAGCAAATCTCAAACGTCATTTTGCCCATCGCAATAACCTGCTCGATAATATTCTTAAAAATCTATTAGTTATTAAATCTATCAGAGTCTTGGCAATCATAACAATTGCAAGGCTTTATCTTTATGCAAAAAACCACTCCGTTATTATCAACAATCATCTTGTTTCTCTACATCTCTCGCATAAAGTGCCTAAACAATAATGTTCTGAAGCTATTAGGCATTAATGAAGATAACAACCTAATACTTATACTTTTATAATACTGTTTTCTCCCAATAAACCCACTTTCACACATATACTTAAAAAGCTCTATTTGACTTTTGACATATCGCCAACCAGCTCGGCGCTTGTATAAATCCCTCCCCGCTCTCATCCACAACAAAGGTTCTTGGATATTATACCCCTTAATTCCCTTTTGAAGCATCCTCACCCAAAGATAATAATCTTCAAGCAGAAAGAAGTCTTTATACCCCCCAGCGTTCTCGACTAAGCTCTTTCTATACATCACACAAGGATGGTTAAACGGATTCCGTTTTTTTGCGAAGGCGAGAATTTCTTTTTGTGTTTCAGGCGGGATTCTTCTAGCTTCAATCACATCAATTGATTCACTGAATTCCTCAACAACACCCGAACAGATTCCAATATCTGAATATGTGTTAAATACTCTTAGTTGTTTTTCACATCTTTCAGGTCTACTAATATCATCACTATCCATACGCGCAACTAGTTCATGCTGACAATATTTAAGACCAATATTAAGAGCCTTGCCAAGTCCTAAGTTGTTCTCAAGTCTGACCACATTTAAGTCATTCATGTGACGTCTTTGCATATTTGCAATCACTTCATTTAACCCTGGGGTAAGTGGCCCATCACAGACTAATATAAAATTATCAGTTAATACTGTTTGTTGCCAAATGCTATTCATCGCAGACCAGAGATATGAAGGCTTTTCTTTTTCATACACGCTCATCAACACTGAATAGCTACAATAATTGTCTCCATCTCTCATTATATCCCTCTCAAATAAAAGCATACGACATTAAAAATACTTGAAAATAGCTATCGTAATATTTAATCGCAATTACAATTATGATAAAGAGTCATAATAATAATACATATTCCGTTCTTCATTCTAAATACTATCTAGTTACATACATCTTATCTCTAACCAATAGCGAGAGCGCCTCACCCTAAGACTTTCCTTTACCATTCTCTCTTAGCGCTGTAGTCTGCCCAGCTGCAATTCCCTCTGTGCTTTCAGGCATAAAAAGAATCTTAACTGTTGCTAACATTATTCTTAGATCTTCTATTAGGCTAGGATTTGTAATGTACATCAAATCAAGCAAAAGTTTATCATACGGTGTAGTACTATATTTCCCATAAACTTGAGCGTATCCTGTAAGCCCTGCCTTGCACTGTAATCTGAGACGAAACTCTGGAAGAATCTGTTCATACTCTTTGGCAATTTCTGGTCGTTCAGGTCTTGGCCCGACCAGTGTCATATCTCCAATTAAAATATTAAACAACTGAGGCAATTCATCTATCCGTACCTTTCTTATAAACCTTCCGATAGGTGTAATTCTTGTATCATTATCACCAGATGACAATCGTGCAACTCCATCTTTCTCCGCATCAACTCGCATACTACGAAACTTTATAACATTAAACACTTTTCCGTCTTTGGTAAGTCTGCTTTGCTTATAAAACACCGGCCCTCTGTCAGTTATCGTAATCGCTAAACTAGTAATAAGAAATACAGGCGCGAGAATAATAATACTCATCAATGATATAATTATATCGAGGCTCCTCTTAAGAATTAAATACTTGACAGATGGGCTATATCTTTTCACTTTTAAAATAGGCAAGTGAAGCATATGTATTCTTTCAGCTCCACTCATAAGTACATCCCCAACACGAGGAATAACATATACTTCAATATTATTGTCAATACAATGCTTTAAAATAATATTTCTTTCATGACTATGAATACCACTCAAAAATACTGTATCTAATTCATCAAAACTGCCAAGATCTTTTAAGCATTCATCTACTGAGACATTCTTCTGAATATCAAACTTAATCCCTAGCCATGCTTCCCTGAGCTGTGATGCAAGTTCTGCTCTTTGGTCGTGAACAACTATGGTCTTTTTACGGGGAAACATATGAAAATAACTATACTTTGCGATCATGACCCAAACAGTAGAAAAAAAAAGCTGACTAGCAAATGTCAAAATGAGAGGGATTGGATTCGGTAAATGCTTAGCAAGCAACCATATAATCATATACATAAGCAAATCTGCGAATAGTGCCGAAAGGCCCTGGCTATACACCATCTCAGAAATGCGATTTAACGACACTGAAAACGCATCATATACTCTTCCAAAAACACTGTATAATACAAAAAATATCGCAATAACCAGCCAATTTCCCCTTCGATAATAAGGGGCAATAATATCTCCAGCATAATAAGTATACCAAGTAATAGCAAAAGGGACAGTCAAAAGAATAGCATCCACCCCTTTTATCAATTCAAGCCATATGTTCCTATTTAACTTCATTAATACACATCCTTTAGTAGAATTAATTCCTTATTAATTATTCTCAATTAAATGATAATCCAAATCATAATGAAGTTCGTTCACTATGTTCCCAGTTTCATCATAATAATACTCGATTATTGCATACCCCAGAGCAGTCATAACGGTTGCTCCATTTAAATCGGTATATGTCTGCTTAATCACTTGGTTCTTCGTATTATAGTCGCGCTGTATTCCACAATAACCTGAAGACAACATCGTTCTTTGGCCTTCCCTGTCTAGATAATACTCTTCGATGATATTATGATCGGCATCATAATTTCTAATCATACATGCATATTGATTCCACGCCAAAGTTGGATTTCCATTTAAATCAAAATATGATAGTTTGATTATATTACCCTGATCATCATATTCGTATTCTTCTGTAGTATATCCTGCCTTGGTAAGAACCTTTTTATGGCGAACATCTACAGCAGTTTGAAGAATTCTTTGTTTCTTCTCATTGTATGTATATATCATCCCTGAATATCCTTGCTCCAACATAAATGCCTTTTCATTAATATCATAGTAGTATTCACTTATAATGTTCCTACTATCATCATAGTCTCTTTCCACGATTGCTATTCCATTCTTCAACGTTGTCTTCTCCCAAGAAGAATTTAAGTAGATTGTTCTGATTACATTACCCGACTCATCATATTCTTTTCGAAGACCACAACAACCATTTTCAAGTACAATTGGTCTTCCTTGCGTATCTAAATAGTGTTCTTCTATTATACGGCCAGTGGTATCATATTTATACTCAATAGTAGCATATCCCATCTGACTGATAATGAGATTATTATCATTATCAAGATACGATTCTTTTGTTTTTTTCCCTTTCCCCTCATACTCTCTTAAAATGCCAGAATATCCCTTATTAAGAAATGCACGAGCCCCATCACAATTATAATAGTATTCCCGTATTACATCTCCGTTTTCATCTCGATTGTATTGAACTCTTGCACACCCTTGAACTAAATTTGATGGTTCTCCAGTTGGGTCGAGATATATTTCTTCTGCAATGCGACGATCTTTATCAAATTCCCACTGTATTCCGTAATACCCTTTTTCTACTTTTACTGGATTTCCTTTCTCATCAAAATACTGCTCCTGAATCTTATATCCTTTATTATCATAACCATAGATAACAGAAGCATATCCTTTTTTGTTTCGTGTCAAATTTCCATTCTTATCGAAGGTCATCTCCTTCAGAATCTGATGTTTTTCATTATACTGTCGTTTTATCCCCGGAATATCCTGCAACCAATAAATAAGATAATTTGCTGTCTCCCCAAAGAGTATCTGTCCCCTGCTTTCAAAGGCAATCCGGTTATTATCATTCCTGTTGACAACCACCATATTACAGGCATTAGCGGATGCCAGCAACAGTGAATTATCAGGATCCGGATTGGTTTTATTCAGTTCTTCTCTCAGTCCGTCTGTTCCACCGGTTCTTCCATATGGCATCAGGATGGATGCATCGTATTGCCGGATATATGTGGCCAATTCAGAAGGTGCGGCAAGACATACCGTTACGTTTAGGTGGTGAACCTGCTGACACAAGTCAACGACATCCGAACGGAACTTTACTGCGTTCTCCGCCTTCTCCATCCATTTTTCGGAATAGATACTGTATCCGCCGCTGATAATGATTATCCCAAGTGCAACAGTAAGAATAACCTTCTTCATCCCTGTCAATCGGCTGCATAACAATGTTCCCGCATAAGCAATGATGTATGGGATGGGCAGAAGGGCAAATAAACGGCAATAATAATTAATATTTTCTCCAAAGAACAGACTGCAAAGATAAAGTACCAAAGGATTATATATAGTTAGCAGTACAAGCACAGAATAACCGAAAAATGTGACTTTCCTGTTGTTCCTCTTCTCCACTAGAAGAATAATCACTAGACTAATATAGAATAATGTCTGGAAGCAACTATCCCCCCAAAACTTCAGAATAGCCTCCTGCCAAATGTTTGAGATTCTCTCCATAATACTCCGCTCGTATCTAAACTAATCTGTTCGAATCCTTGTCCGCGGTATCAAAAACGGAGCAGGATATAAACAATAGCAAGCATACTAGGAACACATCCACCATAAAGAAGATAATTCAATATCTTAATATTTCTGTTTTTGACGACACTGCATAGAACTGCCGATCCTAGGACAGCCGCATAAGTGTAGATGCCTGCCAGACTAAGTGCGCATGCCGCAACGGATAAAACCAGAACTTGCAGTCCTATTTTTGCCCTATATCCACTTTCCATAATCTGGTACATACATCCCAGCATCAAAGGTGTCATTGTCACTGCTAGGATAGCCTTGCCTTCATAATTCACTCCTAGAAGCCGGAATACAATAGAAAAAACCGTATGAAGGCCGAACTGATAAAACAAAGCTACAAATACTAGGAAAAGAATCTGGTCCTCTCGTTTATCAAAAAGCATCGAACCAAGACTGCAGTACACTCCATACGCCATAATCGTCAGAAGAACCGCTTCTACTGTGTATGCTACCGTCGCTGGGTGCAGGCCGGTAAGCAGGGCTATATACCCTGGAAAGAAATTATAAGATTGAATAATTCTCTGCATCCATGCTGCATTCCGTATCTGATATAATCCAGTCTGCGGATCAGTCATGAAAAAAGCATTATCTTCCAGTGCCTGTGTTGCATAAACCACATAACCATCTGCCGCCATATAGGTTCTGCTGTAAAAGAAAGCATAGTACAGTTGAATGAGCAGGAGAAGCAAAAATATACCACCAAATAGCATAACAGTTATTGACAAACGTTTTTCTTCTCCCCTTGTCTCCCTTTGCTGCTTGCTTTTCAAATTTCTATATATCCAACGACATGCAAGCACGCAGCACAGGAGCAACAAACCAGAATATACCACCATACTTCCGCGAAACGGCATATCCAACAGCGCTGCGGGGAAGGAAACGACTTCAAACAGTGCCAGCATACAGAAGAACCCTATCGCATAAGCCTGTCCACTGTACATCCATCCTCTCTGCGGCAGGTCTTCAATCACCCAAGGCAGCCCCAGCAAAATCGGTATCGCAACCAGTAGAAATAGAACCGCCAAGGTCTGCAAACACAAAAGTATCTCTCTACTCATGAGGGATAAACCTCTATTAAACCAAGTATCCTCTTATCCGCCATACGTACCGCATCCACTTCCTTCGCAAATGCTATACCGTTTGTCCTCACCATATCTTCTACAAAGACAACAGCATCTATCTGCGGAAGTGTGCGGATCGCTGCTGGGTCATGTAGGATATCTCCACCTTGTATCAGAACACAGGTATTGTCATTAAGGCTTCTCACCATTTTCTCATATGCTAAATGCATCTGCTGGGCAGAGACAGAGCCTGCAAGGAACACATTCATTCCTCTCTTAGTACTGGCAATGATATTCGCCCCAGCCACCGCATATGCCTGATCTACATCATATTCCACTGGTCCTGAATTTTCCAGCTTTTCTATCGCTCTGTCAATAATAGAAAAAGCGCCTCCTGGCTTTCGTTCCCGATAGGTCCCTAGCACCCGTACATTATAAATTCTCCGAAGGGTCTCACCATCTGGAATTGTGTCTTTTGCAGCATACCGAAAACAAATCCACCCACAGGCAAGCACCCCGCCTAAAAGACATCCCAGTATCCCATGTCTTGCAGCACCTTTCATCACAGAACCACGGGTCAAAACAGATCCGCTTGGCGTTTCAAGCTCATTCAGTTCCTTCTGTTTCTTTGCCTGTACCTCCTGCAGTTTAGAGATACTGTCATTATGGTTCGAAAGAACACTCATAAGCGTCATATCTACTGTGTATCCGCCGACCCTTGCCGTTTCCTCTATAGAGTGTTCATGAATGGCAGCCACAATCTTTTCCTGGTTTCTGATAATCTGCTCTCGAATCCCGTTCATTATAGCTTTCGCCATTTCCTCATCTTGCCCCATTGCAGAAATAATGAATAGTCCATTCTCGGGATCTGTTGTTACCGTAACCAACTCCCGCACTGATGCCGCATCTACTGGATAATGATGCTCTGCAATGACATTACGATAAATGCTGACATCATCGATGCAAACCTTGTATGCATACAGTATAGCTGACATAGGATTGATGTTCTGAAAAGACATATCCGGCATAATCTGGTAGTCCGTTGAAACATAATAAGTTGCAGTCTCTTTATACACATTATACGGATCTAGGTTTAAATAGATCGAGGACTCTCTATACGCTTCTTTTACTTTGATTTCTTTTGTAATATTCTCCAGTTGCGCCTCATAAAGAGATTTTGTATCAGAGTACTTCTTATTTGCCTCATGAACCGTTTCTGTCTGCGTTTTCATATACTCAGCATCCTGAAGTCTCAGGAATCCTGCAGCAGCCTTTCCCCCGCCAATCAAAATGCCAAACGCCAGGATCATGCAGAGCACAAAACGCCATTTTTTTAGAATCTCAATGCCAAGACGGATTAAATCAATCTCCTTGTTATACTGTTGGTTCATCTTCTCTTCTCCCAATCATACTGCCAGGATAATCAAACGATTCTTAATGCAATTTTTGAACTTCGCGCAGTATCTTTTCCGCCACCGGGCCCTGGTTTTCGGGTGCATAGAACAGGTCCTTCCAGTCCTCTACCTCATCCATGTAGGGATAGTCCTCCGCCAAACACTCCGTGATGGCTGCCATCAGTTCATCAAAGTTCCGGGCTTTGGGACCCGGAGTTGCCTCTTCATAAGGGAAATACATCTCCCGGTCATTCATGATATAGTGTTCATAATCATAACAATAGAACACGACCGGACGCTCCAGAAGCAAATAATCAATGTAGCAGCTTGAATAATCCGTGACCAGAATATCCGCATTATACAGAAGTTCCTGCGCATCAACATCTTTCTGAGTATAATCCACAATATTCGTACACCCCGTCAGATCCGTGTACTCATCCTTATGACAATAATGCTTCTTAAACAGGAACAGAAGCCGATTCTGCCTGCAGAAATCATCCAGACGTTTCAAGTCCAGAATCTCCGGTATGTTGATGACATCCTTTCCCATATTCCGATGTGTCGGCATGTACACAATCAGTTTATCATACTCAATATCCTTGTATTTTCGTTTCGGTATCGAGCCATCATAGAAGCAGTCATTTCTCGGCTGCCCTAACTGAAGGATGTGCTTCCTGTCCTTTCGGAATGCACTCTGATAGATTCGGGTGATCTCATCGCTGGTAGAAACCACATATTCTTTTGCATACGGTATCTGAATCACCTTCTGAACCAATCGCTGGTACAGACTCTCTTTTCCGGTGTTATAGTTATACGTGTCATCGTACATTATCTTCTTGAGTGTCAGTCCATGCCAGAAGTTAATGAGAACTGCTCCTCCTGCATGATAATAGGGAATATCCTCCAGTGAACAGCAGTAGAAAATGTACTTTGCCCGACGCGTGTAACGAACTGCCTTCTCTGTGTCCGCCATCAGTACGGGAAGATGTTCTTTTCGCATTTCCTCATATACCTTCGGATTCTTTGTGATCCAAACGGCCCTCATTTTGTTTTTAATCAGATGAAGATACATATACCGCGGATTATCTCCGAACTTGTCGCCATACCACGCTCCGAAGACATACAGGTTTCCGTCTCTTTTCCCAAGCATGGACGAATACAGCCAGAACAATTTCCTCGTCTTATCCCATACCTTTGTAACTATCATGAACTTGTTTCCTCCCAGGTGCCACTATATGACATCAACTCATTTTTTCAGACGTTTTCCGATGAGCCCGAACTTCTTCTCTTCATAAAGTATAAAAAGACTCCCCGCAACCACCGCAATAACAATTCTGCAGACTAGGTGCTGAATCAGCCCAATGGAAAGGATGATCGCGACCGAAAGACCGATGACACAGCTAATTAGTGTTTTGTTCGAAAACAGGAATCTTCCTTCAATTTTCCGTGCCAGCGCATAGTGAAACGTGAAGTATGCTGCATATGTAATCAGTGTCGTATAGGCTGCGGCTATGTAGCCAAACCGCCGAATTCCGATATAGTTCAGGCCAATGTTGAGCACCGCAGCCATCGTGGTTGCCGCGGCAATATACCGTGTCTTTTCATGGTAGTATTCCACTGCTGCAGGCATATTATACATGAATGCAAAGAACCCGCCGGCCACCACAGGAATCACACACCAGGCAGAGTCCCGATAGGCTTCCGGACCGAGAATCCTAACGATCTCGGGACTCAGCAGCATCGTCTCACTGCACATGAAAAGCAGAAACACCATGTAGATACTGCTCGCCTTTCGAATGGCTTCATAGTCTCTGCTGTTTCTCCTCTCATAAAACCACGGAGTCCATACAGTTTCAATCGAAGCTGCAGTTACCACCACGATAGAATAAACATTATAAGCAAAGCTGTAAATACCTGCCGCTGCAGAACTCACCATTCGATGAATCATGATGCGGTCAAAGGAATTCAGGATTATCTGGCTGATACCGTGCGGCACAATAGGGAGACTGTACCGCAGTCCCCAACTGAGCATCCTGCCCGCTCCGTTTGGCCTTGCCCTGAGAAACATGGAACGGATGATTCCTGCTGCGATAAGCAGAAGAGGTATAACCACACCGAGAATTCGCCCCATATATCGGACATCACGGAACACCGTCAAGATCAGCAGAATGGACAAAACGGTATTCCCAACAGCATTGACCGCCGCTACGGCAAGGAATGACTTATACTGATACCGCAGACTGACATCCGTATTAAAGCATATCAGAACCGCCGAAGCAAAACTTTCAATCACCAGAAGATTCAGGCACAGTCGGTCCAGTCCCAGGAGTGGTGATGCCCATTCGGCTGTCATATTAGCCAGCAGCAGCCATATACCCCCACTCAATATAATAAATAGCAGTGTGTTAGAAACATAGGTATAATAATCTTCGCCCGGAAGTGCCCCCTCTTCCCTCAGACGATACTTATACCTGGCATTCTTATAGCTGGAATGAATAGCGCAGCCAAGGATGACATAAAGGATGCTTTCATAGGCACCGAAAGTATTAAAGATACCATAGTCATCCGGACTGAGCAGCCGTGAGAAAACGGGTATGGTAAAAAAGGACAGCCCCTTGAGCAGATAGTTCCCGATGGTATAGCCGATTCCCGCCTTGATTACCTTTGAATCACTCGCCATCCTGCACCTCTGCCCTGCTGCGCTCCACGGCTCTCGTTTTCACTATCCCGGAGAACAATCCTGCCGCCATCCAGAAGAACGTCCCTTCAATCGGTTTTTTCATATAAAAATCTGATTCAAACAGGTTAATTACAATAAGTCCTAACAGCATTCCGAGAACCGGAGCCAGATCTCTGTATACGGACACCTTTCTGCTGATAGTATATATTGCATGCACCAGATTGTTGGCAATGGCCGCAAGCAGCAGTCCTAAACCGATTATCCCGTAACTGACAATCGTCTGCATGTATATGCAATGCATATTATTAAACAGGTTTTCTTCCAACGATAACGGTGCATAACGTGCAATAGCATCCTTGATGGTTGCACCCACGCCAAAAACAAAGTTTTTCGGATTATCAAACACAACGCCGATTCCGCTTCTCCACAGCTGCAGTCGCGCATTGGTACTTCCTGTCATCTCGGCAGCACTTCTTCCCGTAAAGTTAAGTCGTGCCGTCAGATCCAGATTTCCATCTAATAGAATGAGAAGGATGGAACCAAGCATGACAATCAGTCCAACTGCCATCATTCCGGCATAAACCCACTGTCCGGTCGTATCCCTGTGCAGCAGGTCATAATAATCCAGCATGAACATAACAAACACAATCATGACCAGACCGATATAACCGCCTCGGGAATATGTAAAAAAGAGAGCCACCGTTCCGAGCAGTGTGCACAGTATATACAGCCATCTGTGACGCAACGAACTTCGAAACATATAAAGAGCCATGGCAATATATATCACACAGAAATCGCTGGTAATATTAGCATTTCCGAGAATACCGACCAATGCATTCGTACCGCGGCTTTTCCCGAGATGCAGCGCTGTAGAAGTAATACTTGGATAATAATAGTCTTCCATGACCCCGGCCATATATAAGGCCAAGGATATCAACAAAATCACAGTTCCCATAGAAAGGATAATCTTCGCGAGTTTTCGAAGATCCCGAACCAGCCCGGCCTCACCCTTTTCAAAAGAACAATATGTCATACAACCAACAACAACCACCATATATCCGAGAGCGATACAGGAAACCAAATTAAAGGGATTAAGAAAAATTGTACATGCTCCGGATATTCCAATCAGTATTGCAAGATATGTATTTCGGCGAAGGGGCTCTTTCGAAATCATGATTTTGACAAATATCGCCATCGCAAATAGCATGAGGACGTTAAACAGCACATCCATCATGGGCATAAAACCATACACCCAGTAGAGAATACCGGCAACCAGCATGATCTCTTTTAAATAAATCTCATCATTTATCAGGGCACCCCTGTTAAATTTCACATTCAGATTCATATAACCATCTTCTTTTAAAACAAGCCCAACACAACTTTCATCATAAATGCGGGTTTTGATTCTCCTGTATACTGCCGCAATATATCCGCATGCCGGCAGAGGTAAAGCCGATTTCTGAGCTTATCTGCATTTGCACAGCGATACAACATCGGGTGTTTCTGCGGATCCGGGTGAAATTTCCCCGTAATTTCCCTGGCAATACGGCTTCGTCCATTCCTCTGTTCCGGTGAAATCAGCTTTCCCAAAATTGCTTTCATGCGTTTCACAGGTGTTTCCTCTGCCGCACCCACTACGTTATTCTCATGCTGCCGGTATTGCATAAACGACTCTTCATCATAGACGATTCCGTCCAGAACGGAAGCCGCCATCGCTGTCCACACATCATGAATCCTATTTCGCAGAAGTCCTTCCGACGGTCTGTGCTCCGGAAACACCAGAACCTCATAAGTTCTCTTCGGAAAAACCATTGTACATCCTGCCAGCATATTTTTTGACATAATGCTCAGTGGGGTAAGGTGCAGGTCTTCCTCCTTTGTATAGCGGAATCCCATGGAATTTCCTGCGGCATCTACGCATTCCTGATTGGAAGCATATAACGATGCCCCACTATATTGCAGCAAATCTATAGCTCTGGACATCTTATAGTCGTCCCATATATCATCCTGGTCTGCAAAGGCATAATAATCAAACTCTCCTGGTATCTTATACAATAAGCGATAGAAACTATTGCCGACACCAACATTCGTTCCCTGCAGGAGATGAATATTATGATTCTTTTCTCTGAATGTCTTGATAATTTCTATCGTATCATCCCCGGAACCGTCATCCCTTATAAACAGCTCTATCTGTACGCCTTTTTGTGCCAGTATGGTTTCGATCTGCTCCTGCAGATACCTTGCTCCGTTATAGGTACTCATCGCTACAGCAACACGATACATCAGTGCCTCCATAACTATCCTGACTATGAATGAGTTTCCTGCGCAAAACGAATCATTCTGCGATATGCCTCTGGAAGTGAAACCGTTGGTTTCCAGCCGAGGTCCAGAATCTTCTGGATATTAAGTTTCATATACAGAGTGTCTGCATACCCTAAAGCAGCAGCTGATTCCGCAATATCATAGCTCACATTGATTTCTCCCTCAGCCAAATCAGATGCAACTATCCCCGCCATCTCGGCAATCGAGCAGTAGGTTTCCGGGTTAGAAACAGAATATGCCTCTCCGGGTTCTCCTTTCTGAAGTGCGATAAGAATAGCAGATACTGCATCTGCGGTATACAGGTACTGTCGTTCTGTAAGTCCCGGGGTCTTAAGCACAATGTCTTTCTTTTCCATAGCACAGCGCATAAATTCGGCGAATACTCTGCCATCATCATACTGAACTCCCGGGCCGAAAGTTTGTGTCAGCCGAAGGCTTACGCCTGGAACCTGATATTCTTTCTGGTATGCAAAGCACAGTGCTTCACTTGCAATCTTGCCAAGCGGATAGCTGTTTCTTGCCACCGTCGGATCAAACCCGTAAATATCCTTTTCTGTCACTTCCGTTCCCTTTTGGGGATGTCCGTAAACCTCCATGGTTGACGTGTATAGAAACTTCTTCAGCGGACATCTTCGAGCAAACTCCAGCATATTCCTCATTCCATTAAAATTCTCGCAGAGAGTTTCAACCGGATTGTTAATAAAGTACTTACTGCTGGTCGGACTTGCCATATGCACAATGTAATCCACGTCCGTATCATAGGAAAATGGGACCGACAAGTCCATGTTTATAATACGAATATCATTATTGCTTCTATTCTCCTCTGCAAAAAGCTTCTCAGCGCGCTCCACCGAACGAACCGGAAGTACCAGCTTCAGTCCAAGCTGAAACTCTTCATCCGCACAGGCGAGTGTCTTGACCAAATTACTGCCGATGAGTCCGGTAGAACCGGTAATAACGACCTTTGTTCCACGAAAAGATTCCCAATCAATAAAAGGCATTGCAATGACATTCTTGCAGTCTTCCAACTGTACCCGCGTCATGGATTCTCCTCCCTGTATTCTGAAATCAGCCAAATATCTGCAGGTTCTCCCGGGCATCAATCAGGGCCCGGAAGATATAAAAGTCCGTCGGAGTCGTTATCTTAATGTTCTCAGGGGAGCCTTCCACAGTATAAACCGGGAACCCGTAATGCTGCATCAGATAGGCCGTATCAATACAATCTGTGATACCTTCTTCTACCATTCTTTGATGCGCTTCCAGCATATCTCCCAGGTAAAAGGACTGCGGCGCCTTTGCAAGCTGACATCTGCTGCGATCAATAATCTTTCCTACTTTATTGTCTGCGTCTTTTACCGCTATGGTTTCTACAGCAGGAGCTACCGTTACACCGGAACCATATGTCTTTACACTCTCGATATTCTTCGTGATAGTATCATGGTCAATCAATGGCCGCACTCCATCATGCATAAGGCAGACGGCATTCTTCTCATAAAGTTCCGACGCCTTCTTTACTCCCTCATAGCGTGAAAGCATACCTGTCTCCCCGCCCGGAATCACCGCGTCCACTTTGCTGATACCAAACTTGCGGATAAGGTCTTCACAGTAAGGAATCCATTTTTCTACACATACCACGATAATCCCGTCAATCAACTCGTGATTATCGAACTGCTCCAGTGTATAGATGATGATCGGTTTCCCATGCAGCTCCAGAAACTGTTTCGGCTTTGTTCTGGTATTCATTCTTTGTCCGGTACCACCCGCAAAAATAACTGCTACATTCATCACGCTCTCCCAATCGTATTCACAGGCTTATCTCTGTGATAAAATGACTCTCGCGTTTGCCCTCTTTTGGAGGAATCATATAATCCTCCCCGTAGTTTCCAGTCAGGTAGCTCCGATATTGACTCGGAGCATAAAACATATGGTCTCGGAAACGCAGTTTTGTCAGCGGGAGAAAAACATCTCTGGCATACATTTCATGAAAATAATGTCTTCTGCCCGTCGCGCTGGTTACCGTATCCGTATGCTTACGATAGGCTATTGTTCTGTCAACAATGTCAAACCATTTTTCCGGCGGCAGGAAAGAGAATACTCGTCCTGTAATCCGTCGAACAAACAGGAATAGTTTTCCATCCTTACTATTTTTCAGAAATCTGGCATATGCTTCATCCATATATTTGCTGTCCATCACACAGGAAGCAATAAACATTAGTCCATTTGCGATGTATCCCCGCATCAGCCTGGATGCCGGATGAACCGGCACATAATCATAAGGAAAAATATCGATATATACCGCCTGTGGCTGCAGAGGATTTTTCTCCCCTACGGTCTTCAGTACTGTTCCTTTTTTGAATATCTGCATGAACCGATTTCCATTAGGCCAGGGAGAATTCGGGCATCGAAGAAGATACTTGTCTCCGAATTCCGCATCAAAAATGTACTTCAGCCTCTCATAATCGCTGCGCATAAGCCCGAGATCCATATCATCATCCCAAGGAATGAAACCTCCGTGCCGCACTGCTCCGAGAAGTGTTCCTCCAACCATAAAGAGGTGAATCTTATTCTTCCTGCACCGCCGGTCCAGGTCTACCGCCATCTCGTAGAGACAATCTTTAAGAGCTTCCGACTCTTCCTGTGTTACCTGTCTTGCAACACCTCCCTCACGAGCCGCCTCGTTCAGGATGTCCTTATAATTAAAACTGTTCGCCATATGCCGAACTCCCGTCCTTGAACAATCCTTATTACAACTACGCGTTAGTGATACAACTCTTCAGTGCAATATACGTTCGTTTTCTATCGAATCGTTCTTCTGCACATCGCCGCGCATTCTCTCCCATCTGTTTTCTGAGTTCCGAATCCCGTACAAGTCTTTTCAGCTTTTTGGCCAGGTCCTCTGCATCATTATTCCGACAGTTAAATCCCATGCGATAATCCCTGACAAGTTTCCGATACTCTTTATTCTCCTGTGTACTCACAACGGGCAGTCCGCTTGCGGCATAATCTGCATGTTTATTAATAATACTCTGTGCCGCATGGTGTGTTATCGGATTGACAGTAATATCGCAGGCCTTCAGCAGACTGCACATCTGATTGTATGGGAGCCGACCGACAAATGTCGCTCTGACATGTCGGTCTTCTGCGTATTTTTTAAATTCCTCAAGTCTCGGCCCGTCTCCCATAGCAATAAGTCTCAAAGGTGTTGCCGGAATGAGAGCCAAGGCATCAATGACACAGGTCAAATCATAACTGGAGCCAAGTGTACCGCAGTAAGCCAGCCATACTTCATCTTCATCTTTATCAATAATCGGTTTTTCTTTTGCGTATCTGTCAAATGTCTCCAGTTCCGTTCCCAGAAAAACGCTTGTCCCATTCTGACACTTTCGGCTGACCCTCAATGCTCTTTGACAATAGGTGTCGGACACCGCACATATGGCATCAGCCCGTTTATATATTCCATTCGCCACCATTTTAAACGGAGCAAAGACAACATCTGTCAGTACCGGAACCTGCAGAATCATCTGAAAAGCCTCCGGCCAGAGATCCTGTACATCTATTACAAAACGAATATGATACTTCCTGCAGAATCGTGCGGCGAGATATGGTCCGGTGAGGGACGGAACCGCACAGTAAACTGCATCCGGTTTTTTTCGTTTCTTCAAATACTTCTCAACATTCCTGCCCCAAATATAATGACTCGCAAACCTCCTGAGACAAACATTTTTCGGATATCCGGGTTCTTTAATGAATGTAACCCGGAACGGCCAAACTGCAGCCGGTTTCGTCCGCTGACTTTTTGTTGTATGTCGAAAACTGCTTGTTACAATCTCCACATTATGGTGAACCGCAAGCATCTTCGCAAGATATAAGAACCGGTCATTATCTGATTCAGAAAAATCCTCACAGAATTCCGAGATGATAACAATATCCATCTGATAAACCTTCCTCTATCCCCTATATACCGGAAAGAAATTCACATTTTCAATGGTGTCGGCCCGCATCATTGTCAGTTCTCTATAGACATCCGAAGCAAAGACTTTTCTTCCGATATAGAATCGGCGGGCATCTCCTTTGTAGAAGGACTGTTTGAATTTAAACAGACTATCTTCTCCTGAGCCTACTCCTCCTCCAAGATACAGAGTTCTTAATCCATGAGCATTTCCCCACAGTGCTGCCTTATACAAAAGCAGGTTTGTCGGGGCCAGTGAGCTGTATTCTCTGACGCTGCCGGAAAGATGGTAATTCATAAATCCATTGCACTCCAGCATAATCGATGCCGCTATTACACTGTTATCCTTTACAGCATAGAATACCTCCGCGTTTTCCGGCAGATCCTCCAGAAGTGACGCATAAAATTCATCAGAAAAATAATAATATGCATCTGCCTCATCTTTATCCATGGTAGCATCATAAACGTCCTTAAACCTTTGATAAATCTCCGGATACTGACCATGATAGATCCTTACGCCGTTTTTTATTGCTTTACGAATCATATTGCGATTCTTAGAACTCAGATTATTCCAGATCATCTCCGGAGAACTCAAATCCATCGCTATCGTTTCACCCAGCGGGATTACGTCATAATATGGCTCCAATCCGGTTTGATTCTCCAGCATCGGATGAAAGCGAACAAATTCTGATACGATATTGTTTCTGAGACACCAACGTTCATAATCCCGGAACAGCTGCTCTTTTCTGCCCTCAATGACCCATCCGCCATAGCCGTATGGACTGGAAAAATCATAGTATCTGTCATCATCCAGGAGTCCCTTGAAATGCGGATCATCGATAATACTCCGGCGCATTACTACATTCATCCCACGACTTTGCCCGTCGTTATAATAGAACAGGAATGGTTCTCCGTCTCCGTGAATCCGGAAAGCATTTACATAACCGGACAGATAATAAGTATCATACATCGGAAAGGATTTTACAATCTGGTCCCATTCCTCGCGTTGTTCAATACGAAAAACCTGTAGCGCAGGTTTACCCATAGCTGTACTCCTTTCCTGAATATAGTCAGACTACTATGCAAGCATCACCGTTGTATTTCCATACTGTCCGATCCCCGCTCTATATCAAGATATGTTTCGACCTCATCAGTATTGCTTGCAACATCTTCTCTGCGGAGAACTTTTCGAATTGTATCCAGCACAATCTTCACATCTCCAAGAAAAGAGATATGTTTGACATATTCAATATCATATTCCAGACGTTTATCCCATTTCACATAATTCCTTCCATGCGTCTGTGCAAGTCCGCTCAATCCCGGCCGGACATCATGCCGATGCCGCTCTTCTTTCGTATAATACGGCAGATATCTGCACAGCAGCGGTCTCGGTCCGATCAAACTCATATCCCCTCGGATAATGTTAATGAGTTCCGGCAATTCATCCAGTGAAGTTGCACGCAATGCATTCCCGAAAAGCGTCATTCTCTTTGAGTCCGGAAGAATTTCTCCTCTTTCATCCCTTGCGTCCGTCATGGTTCGAAACTTATACAGCTTGAATACCTGCTCGTCTTTACCCGGACGTTCCTGGGTAAAAAGCACCGGCGAACCAAGCTTTATTCTAACCAGTAATGCTGTGATTCCCAAAACAGGAGCTGCTGCCACAAGAGCAGATGCGGCCGCCAGGCAGTCCAAAGGCCGCTTCAGATAGCGCTCATAGAGACCATATGGCTTATGATCATTCTGGTAGCCGGTAGGCTCTGATTTCGGTTTTGTCACATTCAGCAGGATGATCGTCCCCGCCACTGCAGCTCCATAAAGTTTCAGAACGCCTGCAAGAATTCCTCTCTTTTTCACTGTACTTCTCCTGAATAGCATACGTTACAGGAAACAGCGGTGGATAATCTCCACAATCCTGTCTACCTGTTCCTCTGTCATCTTATTATCGCTTGGCAGGCACAGACCTCTCCGGAAAATATCTGCTCCGACATCCGTCATTCCGGTTTCCTTGATATAAGCGTTACTTCTTGCCCTTCCATATCCGATTCGAGTGATAAATGCATGCATCCTGTAAATCGGCTGCATATGCATCGGCTTCCAGATCGGTCTTCCCTCTGCATTGAATGCTGCCATCGCTTCCAGTATCTCCGTCGGACAACTTTTCCCTGATGTCGGAACATAGATCGCTTCACTGTCCCCGCGCATCGTCGGACACATAGCCTCCTCGTTGATAGTCAGACAGCTGAGCCAGTAATTCGGCTCTGAATTGACCTCATCGAACGGATTCATCTGAACCGGCAAGTCCTTCAGTCCCTCTTTATACCGGTCGTAAATAGATTTTTTCTGGCTTCGATGTTCTTCCGCATAAGGAAGCTGTCCCCGTACAATTCCTGCAATGATATTGCTCATTCGATAGTTGTATCCCAGTTCTTCATGCTGATACCAGGGGGCATCCTCTCTGCTCTGCGTAGACCATTTTCTTGCTTTATTCGCCCATTCACCATTATTGGTGAGAAGCATCCCGCCGGAAGAACCGGTAATCAGTTTATTGCCATTCCAGCTGACGACGCCGATATCCCCAAATCCGCCGGTCTGCTTTCCCTTATATGTTGCGCAGAAAGATTCTGCTGCATCTTCAACAATCATAGCCTGATGCCGGTCTGCAATACTGCGAATCTCGTCAATCTTACCGGGTGTTCCGTACAGATGAGCCACAACAATAAGACGAACATCCGGATACAGTTCAAACGCTTTTTCCAACGCCTTTGGATCCATATTCCAGGTATCATACTCCGTATCGATAAATACGGCTTCACCGCCCTCATAGGCTACCGGATTGATCGTGGCATCAAAAGTCATATCCGTACAAAATACTTTTCTGCCTTCCAGGGTACCATGTCCAGGCTTCGCCTGCCCATACAAAACCTCTGCGCACAGCTTAATTGCCAGATGCAGGGCAGCAGTACCCGCAGACAGCGCTACTGCATGTTTTACACCAATCTTTTCAGCTGTCAGCCGTTCAACTTCATTAATATTCGCTCCAACAGTCGAAACCCAATTCGTTCGTATCGCTTCATCGACCCAATGCTGCTCTTCCCCATGCATCGTCGGACTCGACAGCCAAACTTTTGATGGAAATGGTTCCATTCCCGTAAATCTTGGATCCTCCAGATACTTTTTGTTATCCATGCTGCACTCCTCTTATCAATTTGCCGGATGATACGTTGCCACGACTTTTTCTACCCGTTCCCGAATGTCATCTTCATTTGAATACGCTGCCTTCATGAGCCCCTGAAGCTCCTTCAGGAATTCATCCGTATCAAAGGGGATCGGCTGGCCAATATGAATCAGCTTATTGTCAGTCTTTTTCAGCCCTTCTTCTGCCATAAGCTTTTCTTCATACAGTTTTTCTCCCGGCCGAAGTCCGGTATACTCAATCTTAATATCGACATCCGGTTTAAGTCCTGACAGCTTAATCAGATTTCTCGCAAGAGTATCAATCTTCACCGGACTTCCCATATCCAGAACAAAGATCTCTCCGCCCTTCGCAAATGTTCCGGCTGTCAGAACCAGGCTGACCGCCTCCGGAATCGTCATAAAGTAGCGAATAATATCCGGGTGTGTCACCGTAACCGGACCGCCTTTTTCGATCTGTTTCTTGAAGATCGGTACAACGGAGCCATTGCTGCCAAGAACATTCCCAAACCTAACCGCCACAAAATCCGTATGTGCCTCCCGGAACACGCGCCCTGTTCCGTCTTTATCCGCATTTTCCTCGCCCACATGAGTAAAAAGCTGCGGCATATCTTCCGCTTTGCCTGCTTTAATCTTGGCATCGAAGCTCTGAATGATCATCTCACACAGTCGTTTTGATGCGCCCATAATGTTCGTCGGATTTACAGCCTTGTCCGTTGAAATCAGAACAAATCGGTCACAGCCGTGAACCATTGCGGCATATGCGGTCTTATACGTACCAATGGCATTGTTCTTAATCGCTTCGCAGGGACTGTCTTCCATTAACGGCACATGTTTATGGGCAGCCGCATGATAGACCACCTGCGGATGATACTTTTTGAACACCTGAAACATCTTCCGGCTGTCCCGCACGGAGCCAATCAAAACTATCATATCCAGTTCAGGATACTTTTCTTTAAGCTCCAGTTGAATGTTGTACGCATTATTCTCGTATATGTCGAATACAATCAGTTTCTTCGGCTTATGACTTGCTATCTGACGGCACAGCTCCGAGCCAATAGACCCGCCGCCGCCGGTAACCAGAACCACTTTCCCGTTAATGTATTCAAATACTTCTGAAAGATCTGTACGAACCGGCTCTCTTCCGAGAAGATCCTCCACTGACACTTCTTTCAGACTGCTGACGGTGAGTTCTCCCGTCACCAGCTGGTACATTCCCGGCAATTGTTTCAGTTCGCAACCTGTCTCATTGCAGATACTGAGAATATCCCGCCTTTGTTCGGCCGTCGCACTGGGGACTGCAATATAAATTTTATCAATCTTATACTTTTCCACCGCTGAAAGTATATCATCTCTTCCGCCTACCACCGGGATACCATCAATGTAGCGGTTCCATTTGTTCGGGTTGTCATCGATAATACAACGAACCCGGTCCTCTACCTCCGGTGACCTCTGCACATCCCGCAGAATAACCTGACCTGCAGACCCGGCGCCGATCAGCATAACATTTTTCGCCTCTGTATCTTTTCTTGATGCATTGCTGCTTCTTACAAGCAAAACAAAGCGATAGGAAAACCTTATACCCAAAATCAGAACAAACTGTATAACCGCTCCAACCGTATAATAAGATATCGGCATTCTCTTAAACAGCACCGTGATTGCTATGATATGGAATACCGCTGTAATAATAGAAGCCTCAATAATACGATAAAGCTCGGAATAGCTGGCGAACTGCCAAATACTCTGATAAAGCTTCAAGACATAAAATACCACCAGACAGCAGACCGTATATATCGGTATAAATGCCTTCCATGCATCAATATACGCCGGCGTAATCAATGAATATTTGCAGTCAAAACGCAGCCATAGAGCAAATATATATGACAGATTTGCTGCCACAACATCATAGACCATCAGCAAAAGCATAATTTTCTGCCAATGTTCTACATGAATTCCTTTATGTTTATCTTCACTTGCATGAAGTGGTTTTTGCTGTTCCACCGTCTTAACGCACTCCTTGATTACTCAATAATCTCAATCAAGCCCAGAATTTCTTTTTTCTGCGCTTTGATAACATCCAGCATCTTCACAAACCGTTTTCGTGACGTCTTTTCAACATTCTCTGCCAGCACCACTGCATCAGCCGATACAAGTATCTTCGCTTTTCTTGTATCTGCCAGCGCGTCACCACAGGCAATCAGTTCAACATCGTCCAGACTTTCCATGCTTTCGAGTTTTTCGCAAAGCATCTGAATGGAATTAATGTCACTGTTTCCTACAAAAGCTATTCTTCCTGCACCTTTCGTGAGAGTGCACAGCGCCGCTGCAATGGAATCAAGATGCTGTTCCGCACTCTTATTCCAGGAATCTATATCTTCCATTTTTAGAATATGACGATCAATTGCATTCGTGGTACTCTTAACATGAGGAGCAACGAACTTGCCCAAAAGACGAATGCCATACTTATCACGAAGCACTTCTTCGCCGGGAATAGCGTCTTTGAGCAATAATGCACCGCTCAGTCCTACAATTGCAAATGCTGTTCCTAGAATAAATCCTATAATTCCAAACAGAACAGCATCCCGAACTGCCTTCTCTTCTGTAAGCTTTTCTTCTTTCGGTTCCTGCAGGGCTTCCTTAGCAGTGCGTTTCTGATTCAAAGTTGTCTGCAGCGTATTCAGATTTTTGTCGAACTCAGACAATTTCAATGCCAGATCTTCATCCACGCAATACTCTGTCACATGAAACACATCTGTAATCTCATGGTCCGCAACAGACTCTGCAATTTTATCGTGACTGTTTTCTATATCCTGGCGGATTCTTTTCATCAGGTCGCCGACCAGCTGTTCATCGCTTCCAACAACGCTGATAGTCAGTAATCCCTTGTCATATTCTTCATCGGCGGACACCAGTTCACGCAATGCCGAACCCGGAACATTCAATCCAGCACTCTTTGCGATTTCCTCATATTTCACGGAGTCATCCAATGTGAGCGCATATGCGTTTATCAGGCTGATGGCAGTATTGATCCCATGATAAGGAATGCCCTCGAGAATCGGCAGCTCCGTAGAAACATAGTAGGTCACCGTCTCTTTATACTCGTTATACGGGTCAATATTCATATATAAAGAGTTTTCCCTATAGGCATTCTGCGTCTGCATTTCTTCTGCAATGGTATCAATCTGTGACTGATACGTTGCTTTCTGCGCTCTGTAAACGCTGAACGCACTGTCGACTTCCAAGGCATTTTCAGCCATAAATGCTTCATCTTTCAGATTACGAAATCCCAAAAAAGCCTTCAGCCCTCCGAGTAACGCCGCAAAAACTACAGCCCAAAGCAGAATGGTTCTCCACCGCTTAAACACCTTTACGATAAGCTCCCTCAGATTGATCTCTGTTTCATAATACTGGCTCATGTGATTCTCCTGTTTTCCTGTATTTCCCTCTAACTTCTGTTTGAATTCTAAAAGTACAAAAAATACCAAATTACAGTATAGCATCTGCTCTTTTTGAATTCAATCATTGCCTCTTAACAGAAGGCCTCGAATTCTATTGAGAAAGTATTAAGAATGTTATACACCAATTAGAATATGTTCCAGAAACTATATTCTTATGTTTATCGATATACCAGCTTTGAAGCAAACCCTATATTCATCGTCGTAGATACCAACATGATCCATATATCTAGTTATTACTTCATCCTCAAACTCCCGGATTGAGCCATCCTCATCGGCAATCCCTTCCGGCAGCCTGTAGCGGGTCATTTTGAAGAATTCCATTGCACTATAACAGGCTCCTCCGTTATCATTCGCAATTATTCTATTCATACTGCCTTTCTCTGCAATAACATCCAGCAGTTCAAGAAGCATTCGATTATCGTTCATCCGGCTTGTCTTCTCCCGAATCTCCACGCGATACTCCGGCAGTTTTCGAAAAGCCTCCAAAATAGCCTCTTTAACTTCTCCGTCCGGCACATGGCGGCAATTGCAGGAATATGTTCTCTCTATTCCAGTCTTCTTTATATATCTGCGTGTTCGACACCTCCATTCGGGACTTGTTCCATCCGTTCTCTCATATTTCTTTAGTGTATTCCCACAACAACCGCAGATTAATCTCCCTTGCAGAGCATTCTCCGAACCATATCTCAATTTGACCGGCTCATTCTTCAGAGCTGCCCTTCGTTTCATTTCTTCCTGAACCTGCCGAAAAATCTCTCTCGGGACAATTGGCTCATGATGGTTTTTCACATAATACTGCGGTAACTGCCCAGTGTTCTTTACAATCTTGTGCGTCAGAAAATCCTCGGTATAATACTTCTGCAGGAGTGTATCCCCCGCATACTTTTCATTTTGCAGCATACGCATTATGGTCGATGGATGCCATTTACTACCGCCTGTCTTTGTTCGAATACCATCTTTTTCCAGATGTTTCGCAATCATCGCCGGACTATATCCATCCAGATACTCCCGAAATATTCTGCGTACAATCTTTGCCTCCTCCGGGACTATGAGCAATTGGTCCGGCGACATACCGCTCGTAAATCCCATAAATCTTGTCGTATTCACCCAACTCTTTCCCTGCTGCATCTGGTACTGTATACCCATCCGAACATTCTGTGAGATGCTTTGGCTTTCCTGTTGTGCAATCGAGGACATAATCGTAATTAGCACTTCCCCCTTGGAATCCATAGTATTGATATTTTCCTTTTCAAAAACAACCGGTATACCCAGCTGCTTAAGTTCACGAATGTATCTGATAGAGTCCAAGGTGTTTCTTGCCCACCTGCTGATTGACTTCGTAATAATATAGTCTATCTTTCCCGCTTTACAGTCAGCAATCATGTGCTGAAACTCAGGGCGGCTCTTTGCCTGCGTCCCGGATATTCCTTCGTCAGCATAGATCCCCACCAATTCCCACTCTTCATTCCTATGAATATAATCTGTATAGTATTGGCATTGTGCTTCATAGCTTGTTCCCTGCTCATCCGAATCCGTGGAGACACGGCAATACGCAGCAACGCGTAGTTTTTGCCCGTTGCCGTTCAAGCTGTTCTTTTTAAGTTTTTTCGTTGCCGGTATCCTTTCTACAGCCATAAAGTATCTGGTCCTTTCCTGTCTAACTGTTTATGTCTGCGTGCATGTCTCCGCCTGTTTTCTATTCCTCCGAAGCATCGCTGCAGCATATTCAAATTCTTCGCGGCTAACGATTGGAGGATGATGACCATTAATTCGAAAAGTGTCGAGTTCTCCGCAATTTGGTCTGACCTTATACTCATCATCCGTGTACGTTTTCTGAAAGACCAAATCACCGACGTATACGGGATTCAAAAGGATCTTTCTTACTGCACTGTGAGACCATCTATACCCTCTGGGGCTCGGAATTCCCTCCGTGTTCAACACCCTCGCAATAGTTCCGGTTCCTTCCCCCTCTATACATAATTCAAATATTCTAGTTACTACTGATGCAGTTTTAACGTCAGGAACCAATTTCTTTTCCTCATAACAAAACCCGTACGGCGCAATCGAAGGAAGATACTCTCCTCTTTCAAATCTTTTTCGAATCCCCCATTTGACATTCTCAGAAATATTTCGGCTTTCCTCCTCTGCAAAACATGCCAGCAATGACAAAAACAATTCCGATTCCATATTCCCGGTGTTTATATTCTCCTTTTCGAAAAAAACTTCCACACCAATAGAAGACAAATACCTTACCATTTTCAGACAATCCATCGTATTCCTGGAAAACCGCGATATTGACTTCGTCACTATCAAATCAATATTACCTGCCTGGCATTCTGCAATAAGTTCCAAAAGCACCGGTCGTGTCTTTGTCTTTGTGGCAGAAACACCAATTTCAAGAAATATTCCCGCACACTCCCATTTCCGATTTGACTCTATAAAAGTCTTAAAATGAGTATACTGAGATCTTACAGAGTTTTTCTGTGTTTCCATGTCCGTCGACACACGGCAATAGGCAGCCACCCGTCTCCTCGTATGCCTACACTTCTTCACTTCAATTCTATGAACATCCCTGAACATGGGATCCCTCCTTTGTTTCAGTAAACGCCGCAATCGGAAAACTTGTTGCAGTGCTCTCTGCAGCAGCACTTCTCGCTCTTGGTGCATCCATGACATCCTTCGCCGCTGGTTGGGAGAAGGACGAGGCTGGAATCTGGCATTACTATGATTCCGACGATGACATGGTTACCGGCGAGTGGAAGAAAGACGGCGGAAAGTGGTTCTATCTTGAT
>OCVV011354103.1_pt1 | contig 44394 bp, 42 predicted proteins | sample 1539721 | NCBI WGS metagenome assembly OCVV01 (sample SAMN02144230, study PRJEB22623) | gut metagenome | biome: sheep rumen | host: Ovis aries | place: New Zealand | reverse complement strand
CGAGCGGCTGCTGCTCACCGAACTGCTGTGGCTGCCGCCACCGCTGCGACCACCGCCGCCGCGCTGGGCCAGCGCCGGCGTTGCGCTCAGGGCCAACGCCATCATGACCAGGGTGATTGCTTTTGAAGTTTTCATATCGTTACTCCTTTCTTTTTATTGTTTGTCTTGTTTTTCTGGTGCAAAAGTACGAACATTTCTCAAGGGAAATTCCGAAACAATCACGTAATTTTCCCAACACGACCCCCTATTTGCACGCATGTCATTCTAAATGAACGGAATGGAAGCCATCCCAAGGGGGTAAAAAAAACAGATGAACACCTCGGGGAGGGATTCATCTGTTGGTGTTTTGCATGCCGTTGGCTGTCGATCAACCCACGTTGCAGCCGGGGCTGACGAGGTCGCTGGGGGTGAGGAGCACCAGGCGTCCATCCTTATCCTCGGCGCTGAGGATCATGCCCTGGCTCTCGACGCCCTTGAGCTTGCGCGGCGGGAAGTTGGCGATGAAGCACACCTGACGGCCCACGAGCTTCTCGGGCTCGGGGTAGAACTTGGCGATGCCGCTGACGATGGTGCGGGGCGTGCCGGTGCCGTCGTCGAGGCTGAACTGCAGCAGCTTGTCGGCCTTGGGTACCTTGCTGCAGGCCAGGATGGTGGCCACGCGGATGTCCATGCGGCCGAAGTCGTCGATGGTCACCGAGGGCTTCACCTCGGCGGGCTGCCAGGCATTGAGGGCGTTCTGCTCCTTGGTGGCCTGCAACTTGTCGACCTGGGCCTGGATGGTCTCGTCGCTGATCTGCTCGAAGAGCAGTTCTGGGGTGCCGATGGTGTGACCTTCCATCAGCAGGTCGGCCTTGCCGGCGTCCTGCCAGCCCTTGGCGGGCAGGTTGAGCATCCGGTGCAGCTTGTCGGCCGTGAAGGGCAGGAAGGGGGCACAGAGGATGGCCAGGTTGGCGCAAATCTGCAGCGAGAGGTTCATCACCGTGGCGGTACGCTCGGGGTCGGTCTTGACAAGCTTCCAGGGCTCGGTGTCGGTGAGGTACTTGTTGCCCAGACGCGCCAGGTTCATCATCTCGCTGAGGGCCTCGCGGAAGCGGTAGGTCTCGATGGAGCGGCCGATGCGCTCGGGGAAGGTGGCCAACTCGCTGACGAGTTCCTGCTCGGCACTGCCGAGGGCACCGCAGGCGGGCACGCGACCTTGGTAGAACTTGTGGGTCAGCACCAGGGTACGGTTGACGAAGTTGCCCAGGATGGCCACCAGCTCGGAGTTGTTCTTGAGCTGGAAGTCCTTCCATGTGAAGTCGTTGTCCTTGGTCTCGGGAGCATTGGAGCAGAGGGTGTAGCGCAGCACATCCTGCTTGCCGGGGAAGTCCTTTAGGTACTCGTGCAGCCAGACGGCCCAGTTGCGCGAGGTGGAGATCTTGTCGCCCTCGAGGTTGAGGAACTCGTTGGCGGGCACGTTGGCGGGCAGGATGTAGGAGCCGTCGGCGTGGAGCATCGAGGGGAAGATGATGCAGTGGAAGACGATGTTGTCCTTGCCGATGAAGTGCACCAGCTTGGTGTCCTGGTCTTTCCACCACTTCTCCCAGTCGTCGCCCTTGAGCTGTTTGGTGAAGCTGATGTAGCCGATGGGGGCATCGAACCAGACATAGAGCACCTTGCCGTCGGCCCCCTCGACGGGCACCTTGACGCCCCAGTCGAGGTCGCGCGTGACGGCGCGGGGCTGCAAGCCGGCGTCGATCCACGACTTGCACTGGCCGTAGACGTTGGTCTTCCAGTCGCCCTTGTGCTCTTCCAGAATCCACTGGCGCAGCCAGGGCTCGTCCTGGTCGAGCGGAAGGAACCAGTGCTTGGTCTCCTTCAGCACAGGCTTCGAGCCGCTGAGGGCGCTCTTGGGGTTGATGAGGTCGGTGGCGTTGAGCGAGGTGCCGCAGGCTTCGCACTGGTCGCCGTAGGCGTGCTCGTTGCCGCAGTGGGGGCAGGTGCCGGTGATGTAGCGGTCGGCCAGGAACTGCTGCGCCTCCTCGTCGTAGTACTGCATGGAGGTCTTCTCCACAAACTTGCCCTCGTCGTAGAGCTTCTTGAAGTAGGCCGAGGCCGTCTCGTGGTGTTCCTTGCTGCTGGTGCGGCTGTAGATGTCGAACGAGATGCCCAGCTCGGCAAAGCTGTCCTTGATGATCTTGTGGTAGCGGTCGACGATGTCCTGCGGCGTGACGCCCTCCTTGCGGGCCTTGATGGTGATGGGCACACCGTGCTCGTCCGAGCCGCCGATGAACATCACCTCCTCGCCCTGCGCACGCAGGTAGCGCACGTAGACATCGGCTGGCACGTAGACACCCGCCAGGTGGCCGATGTGCACCGGTCCGTTGGCGTAAGGCAGGGCCGAGGTGACCGTATAACGGTGGTATTTCTTGTCTTTTTCTGTGTATATCATACTGTTACTCTTGATAAACATACTGCGTCACGAACCCCTCCTCGGTGGTGATCGTCTCGGGGTAGCCGGCCGCATTGTAGGTGTAGGTGTTGCTCTGCGACTGCGAGGGGATGGGGTACGGCAGTGTGAAGGGGATCGTGGTGAAGGACGTCACGATCGAGATGGTGATCGTGGCCGTGCCGCTGCTCACACTGGTCAGCACATTGTTGGCCGACAGCGCCGAAGCCTGCAGCGCACCCAGGAAGCCCTGCAGGGGGTTCGGGTGGTCGTCGTAGGTCATGCTGACCGTGTCGTGCACCGCCACGGTGAGGGGGAACGACGTGGTGTCGTCGATCATGGACAGCAAGCCGGCGAAGGCACCGGCCAGCGAGTCGAGGTTGACCATCGCCCTCACCTCGCCCAGCGTGACGCTGCCGTTGACCTCGGCCGAGATGATCTCCTGCACCACGTTCTCGCCCTGCCACACCAGGTCGACGTTGACGGCGGTGCCGTCCAAGGCCAGCTTGGAGGGACGCGCCTTGCCGAAGTCCTGACCCAGCAGCTGCGACAGCATGCCCAGCAGCTCGCTGTTGACGTCGAGCGTGAGGCGGCTCACCTTGTCGGACGCATTGCGTTCCAGCAGGATATCGGCCATCGGCGTGCCGTCGCTCGAGGCGCTCACCGACGTCAGCAGGTTGCCGTTGTAGTTGAACGTGGCCGTGATCGGCATGCCCTGCACCTCGCCGCTCAGCGTCTGCAGGCGGCTGTTCGTGTAGGCAAAGACACTCGCCGGCACATACTCGCCCATCTCGACCCGGTCGATCGACATCAGGAGGTCGCCCTCCCAGTTCCAACGCTCGGTCTCCTCCTCCTCGTAGATCACCTTGGCAATCTTGGCCGAGGGCATGTAGACCCCGTCGCCGGTGGGCACTTCGGGGGTCGACGGTTCGGAGTTCGACGGTGTCACTGGTTCATCCTTGCAGGCCGACAGCATCAGCAGGCCCGCAGCGCACAGCGCCATCAATACTTTCTTCATAGCTTATAGGGTTTTATTGGTTTTGTTCTGTCTTTACTGCTCCTTTGCTTCCTCCTCGGGCTTCTCCTCCTCGAGGTCGATCTTGCCGGCGGCCAGCAGCACGTTGTACCAGGCAAAGAGTTTCTTCACATCCGAAGCGTGGACACGCTCGCGGTCGTAGTCGGGCAGGGCCTCGCCCAGCAGGTCGAACATCTCCTTGCTCTCGGCCTTCTTGGGCTCGAAAGCGGTGGGCTTCCCCTCGAGTTTCTTGAAGATAGCCTGCATCACCTCCTGCAGCGGGCGCTCGTCGGTCTCCGTAAAGATGCGGATCTCGCCCAACGAGCTGATCCTGTCGTTCTTGAACACGGGGTACTTCTGGCCCGTCACGAGGTTTTTCACCACGGCGCCGCCCTTGGTCTGCGACACCAGTTCACTCAAATCCGGCTTGCCGGCAATCACTAGGATGTTTGATAAATCCATTGTAGTCTTCGTTTGTTTTACACTATATTTAGGAAAAGATAACGCCTCATCCGGCACATTATTGTGCATCCGGAAACTTTTTTACGCCCATGCGGATCCAACCGCCAAACGCATGGCCGCGGCACGTGGACGGGGTTGACTCCCTGCTGCCGCCCTGACAACTACCTGACAACACGCTGCCTGCATGTCGAAAACGCAGGCAGCATCTGGCTTGCAACCGGGCTCCATGAGGGCGGCATCAGGGTGTCACCATAGACTTGGTATAGAGTTGGTATAGACTTGGTACAGGGTTGGTACAGAGTTGCCGCACGCCGTCGGGGGCGACATGCCGAGGATGGGAATATAATTTATATAATAAATTATATTCGCCCCTCCCTCGGCCGGGCTGTTTCCGCGCCCGGCAGTGCCCCTGCAACCGGCGGCCGGACCATATTGTTCCCGTTCATAACGGATTTATTTCGTATCTTTGTACCCTAAACTCTTTATATATGACACACCTTAGAACACTGCGAAAACTCTGGCTACCTGCTGTTTGCATGGCCACATGTCTGTTGGCGGCCTGCGGCGGCGGGGGCCACAAGAGCATCGAACTGAAGTCGGAAGCCGACTTGGCGGGCCACAAGGTGGCTTTAAACTCGGGCAGCATCTACGACATCCTCCTGTCGAAACGCGACGACATCGAGAAGCTGAGATTCAACATGCAGACCGACTGCATCGAGGCGGTCCTCCGCGGCCAGGCCGACCTGATGGTCGACGACGACACCTTCCTGCCGCCCGAGGAGATGAAGCGGCTGGGCCTGAAGCTGGCCTTCCGGGGCGAGACCAAGTTCGCCTGCGGCTTCGCCTTCCGCAAGAACGACAAGGAGTTGCGCGAGCGGCTGGACTACTTCATCGACTCGCTGCGGAGCACCGGCGAGTTGGAGCTGATGTACGAGAAGTGGTACCACTGCGACACGCCGTCGCGCGTGCAGCTGCCCGACCTGGGTCCGGCGCCGACGGGCAAGCCCGTCCGCGTGGCATTCTCGGCCAACCTGCCCCCCACGTCGTTCCCGGTCGAAAAGGAGTGGCGCGGCTTCGAGCCCGAGCTGCTGGAGCGCTTCTCGCGCTATGCGGGCGTGCCGTTCGAGTACGCCTTCATCCCGTCCAGCTCGTCGGTGGCAGCCCTGCAGGCCGGCAACGTCGACATGCTGGGCGGCGGCATCTTCATCACCGAGGAGCGGCAGAAAACGCTCGACTTCTCGTCGGTCCACTTCTACGCCTACGCCGGCTACTTCGTCAAGGACACCCCCGAGCAGGGGCAGCTGGGCTTCTGGCCGCGCATGAAACAGATGGTGCAGAACAACCTGGTGGTCGAGAACCGCTGGCGCTACATCACCGAGGGCCTGTGGGTGACGGTCAAGATATCGCTGTTCTCCATCCTGCTGGGATCGATCCTCGGCGCGGGGGTGTGCTGGATGCGCATGAGCCGTCGCCGGTGGGTGAGCGGCATCGCCAAGGTGTATGTCGACCTGATGCGCGGTATCCCGATGCTGGTGTTCCTGATGATCATGTTCTACGTCATCCTCTCCGGCACGGGGCTGAGCGCCACGGCGGTGGCGGTGGTGGCCTTTGCGCTCAACTTTGCGGCCTACGTCAGCGAGATGTTCCGTACCGCCATCTCATCGGTCAGCAAGGGACAGACCGAGGCGGGCCTGGCCATCGGCTTCAGCCACCTGCAGACGTTCTTCTACATCGTCGCCCCGCAGGCGCTGCGCAGCGTGATGCCGGTCTACAAGGGCGAGGCCATCTCGCTGGTGAAGAACACCTCCATCGTGGGCTACATCGCCATCATGGACCTCACGCGGGCGAGCGACATGATCCGCAACCGCACCTTCGATGCCTTCTTCCCGCTGCTGATCGTGACGGTCATCTACTTCCTCCTGGCCTGGCTGCTGGGCAAACTGCTCGATCTGGCGGTGAAGAAACAGTCTTAGACTTCATTTCAAACCAGTTGCACACACAGACATGATAACGATAAAACATCTCAGCAAACGATTCGTCAACCCCGACGGGTCGATATTCCAAGTGTTGAAAGACGTCAACTGCGAGATCGATCGCGGCGAGGTCATCAGCATCATCGGCCCCTCGGGGACCGGCAAGAGCACGTTCCTGCGTGCCATCAATCTGCTCGACCCTCCCACGGGAGGCGAGATCATCTTCGACGGCGAGAACATCCTCGCCAAGGGCTACCCGCTCAACAAACTGCGCCAGAAGATGGGCATGGTGTTCCAGAGCTTCAACCTCTTCGAGCACCTGAGCATCCTGGACAACGTGACCTTCGCCCCGATGAAGCTGCGCGGCCTCGGCCGCGAGGAGGCCGAGCAGGAGGCCATGGCGCTGCTGCGCAAGGTGGGTATGAGCGAGAAGGCCGCCGCCATGCCGTCCGACCTGTCGGGCGGACAGAAGCAGCGCGTGGCCATAGCCCGCTGCCTGGCCATGCATCCCGAGGTGATCCTCTTCGACGAGCCCACGTCGGCCCTCGACCCGACGATGGTGGGCGAGGTGCTGAGCGTGATGCGCCAGCTGGCTTCCGAGGGAATGACGATGCTCATCGTCACCCACGAGATGAAGTTCGCCCGCAACGTGAGCACCCGCATCTTCTTCATGAACGAGGGCATCATCTACGAGGACGGCACCCCGGAGCAGATCTTCGAGAACCCCGTGCACAGCGCCACCAAGCAGTTCGTGCAGCGCATCCACAAGCTGGTCTTCGAGGTGGACAGCCCCGACTACGACCTGCTCAGCGTGCACTCGCAGATCGCGGCCTTCTGCAACAAGTACAACATCGCCGGCAAGCGCGACGCCGCCGACCGCGTTATCGACACCATGAGCGCCTCGGTGGCCGCCTCGCTCCACCCCTACACACTTCGATTCACCTACAGCGAGCAGACCGATGTGACCGCCATCGACTACATGAAGGAGGGCGTCGGGCAGTCGTTCCTGTCCGGAGCCGACCCCTCGGTGCTGGCGACCCTGCGATCGCTCTGCCAAGAGGTGGTGGAAGAGCCCACTGCGCGCGGCTTCCGCGTGAAGTTCATCCTGTAACAAGAGAGGGAGGAGGCGATGCCTCCTCCCTCTGTTTCCCACCCTCAGTGCGGCGAACGGTCTCGTTCGCCGCACTGTTTTATGTATCAATCGAAGAAACGCTTGGACAGCCGATGGATATAGACAGCGAAAAAGAGCTTCTCGGCCAGCGAGATTTTGGAGTAGATGTAGCGGAGCATAACGTCGAGACAGGCGAAGCGGGCCGCCTGGCAGTCGAACTCCGTGTGGTCCTCCCGCTCGGTGTAGGCTTTGGCAAAAGCGTCCCAGAAGCGGTGGAACTGCTCCAGCGTCATGTGGAAGATGTCCTGCACCCTTTTCATGGGGGCGTACACGTTGCAAATCATGTACAGGTGGCCGATGTCGAACATCGGGTCGCCATAGCCGAAGCGGTCCAGGTCGATCCAGTAGTGGCGGTTGCCCGAGAGGATGAGATTTCCGCTCTGGAAGTCGCCATGGACACACGTGGCGCGGTCGGGGACGGTCTGAGCAAAGGCGGAAATCCTCTGAAGGTCTTTGCGTCCGACGAATTGCACCTTCGCCAAGGCGTTCATCAACTGCTGCTTGCGGCTCGGGAAGAACGAGGTGTCGCACGGTGTGGCGAACATCTCCTTCCCCCGGAGGCAGAGCAGACGGGCCATCTCCTCTGTCCGGTCGGGCTCGTCGCAGCAGATGCGGGAGAGCGACTGCTTGGGCTTGATCTGCTGTGCGATGGTGGCATAGGCGTTCCCCACCCGGACAATCTCCCTCATGGCAGGGGTGGAAATGCCCAGCGCACTCACGGCACGGGAGACGTCGAACTCCTTTTTCACTGCCTCCAGGGTGCTCAGTCGGGCACGGTTCACCTTGAGAATCACCTCGGGATCCGCGGGGTTCACATAGGTCTTCCCATTGCCACCCTCGCCCACCTGGTGCCATGCGGCAAGGTCAATCTGTGGATAATCAGCGTGTGACATGTACGTACAATGTATAGATAGGAGGATTAGAAGACACTGTCTATCAACGAAGTGAACTCCTTGTAGGGTTCTGTGTCCGAGAGGTCGGCAAGCGAAGAGGCCAAGCCCCGGTAGTACCACTCAATGTCGCGCTTGCCATCGGGGGCATGGAAGCGGCTCCAGAGGCCGTCGCCCAAAGAGCGATAGTCGAGTGCTATGGCTCGGAAATTGGAGAGTTTGTCGCCCAGGGCCACAATCTTGCTGTCGCGACTGGCGGCAGCGAGGCGGCCAAGCTGGACCTCGCGCTTGGCACGCCACGAGGCGCCCTTGGGAGCGGTCTCGGTGTTCACCAGGAGAGCCACCCGAGGGCCGAAAAGTTCCTCGATCTGTTCAATGGTGGTATCGGTATCTTCCACCGTGTCATGGAGGATAGCTGCGGCGAGCATCTCAGGATCGTTGGTGATGGACGAGACGATAATGGCGGCCTCCATGGGGTGGAGGATGTAGGGGAAACCCTTGCCACGACGTTCGGTGCCGCGGTGTGCCTCGATGGCAAACTGTGCCGCCCGGTCGAAAAGCGTGGTGTCAAGTGGATTGTTCATGGGTTTGTCGTTATCAGGTTGCTCCTAACGGCCTGCTGATAGATACGCTCGGCACGGGTGGCGTTGTAGTCGCTCTCACCATAGATGGCTTCGAACATGTGGATGAGGCCTGCCGTTCCGTAACCCATCTTGAGGATCTTGACGATACAGAGGTTCTGCAATGCCACCGAGTAGGCCACGATGTCGAGCCCGGTGCCGGCCAGCTGAATCAGGGCCAGTTGGTAGGCGCCCTCGCTGCATTCTGCACGCATACGTTCCACATCGCCGATGGTCTTCATGTTCAGGCGCAGGAGTATCTTGTAGTATGGCATGGGGCTGTCCTCGTAGAGCTCGGCTTGGTTGATGGTGGCGATCTTCTCGGCCAGGCGTTGGAAGGGGCGCAACTCGCAGTAGCTGCGGAAGGTGTCGCCATCGAGGGGCACCTCGTCGAAGTTGCCGCTGGCCACCAGCGACTGGACATTGCGTCGGTAGTCGTTGATCTCCTTGCGGATGCGGCTGAACTGCTCGTCGGCAAGTTCGAGGATACCCGCCAGGCGGTTCAGGCTGCGCTGGTGCTCGATGGGGATTTCCACCTCGCTCTTATAGCCGGTGTCGTGCTGCATATTGGCCCACACGTGCTGCAGAGCTGTCCGCATCTGCACCTCGAAGCGGATCTGATTCACCTCCGGATGCTCAGCATCGCTGTAGAGCGCCGCGGGAATGCGGCAGATGTAGTGGAGCGACATGTAACCGAAGCGGTCGATCTCAAGCATCTTACGCTTGTCGACCGAGTTGTCCCAGTCGATGTCAAACAACTTCTCCACCAGGGCGGCTATCTTGTCCACCTCATCGCTGAAGAAGGTGATGATGCGCACACCCACGATATCGGTGATGTCATCGATGGTGTGGTACTTGTTGCCCTTCAGTTCCAACTTGCCGGAGAGGCTCTTCTCTGTCTTGACACGGCCCTCGATTCCGGTGACCACCATGCCGTTCTCCTTCAGCGTCTGCTGCAGCTGGCCGAGCACCACCTCCCGTATTTTCCTGTACAGAGGCAGACGCTCGCGGTACTCGTCGAGAATCATCTCGCAGTGCATGTCCAGTTTCATGGCTGACTAGCGGATGGCGATGATATTGGAGAAACCGGTAATGTCGAAGACCTCCTTCACCTGGGGGTTCATGTGGAGCATCACCATCTTGCCGCCACGGGCCAGGACGCTCTTCTGCAGCGACAGGAAGATGCGCAATCCCTGCGACGAGGTGTAGCTCATGTCGGTGCAGTCGATGTCGATATCAGGCTTGGGCATAGTCATCAAGGGCTGTATATCGGTCTGGAACTGGTCGGCGTTGGTAGTGTCAAGACGCCCGTTCAGAGTCACATAGGTCTTCTCGCCTTCGTTCTTTATTGTTACTTCCATCTCTTTATTTGTTAATGTTCTTTGTCATAGTGAGGATATTGTTGCCATCCTCATAGCGGTAGTTGATGCTGTCCATCATCTGCTTGCAGAGGAAGATGCCGAGACCTCCGATCTCACGATCCTCGGCCGAGAGGGTGATGTCGGGGTCTTCGCGGTCCAGCGGGTTGAAGGGCACGCCGGCATCGCGCAGCTCGACGGTGAGCACCAGGTTGTCCTCGTCGAGCGATGTGCCCGCCTCGAGCCACCCGATGCCGCCCTCGTAGGCGTAGCGCACCACGTTCTCCACAGCCTCCTCGATCGAGAGGCGCAGCTTGAAGCGCAAGGCCTCGTCCTCAGGCATGTCGGGCGACGACATGAGAAACTCGATGATCTCGCTGCTCTTGTCTTTGATTGGATTGAATCTTTTATGCATGGATTGATGGTTTTAGACTTTTATGCTCATAATGGTGATGTCGTCGTTCTGCTGATTGCCCTCGGTATACTGCAGCACTTCGGCATACAGACCGTCCACCACCTCCTGCTCGCTGGCAGCGCGGCGCACCTTGTCGCTCCCGGCCCAGGCCAGCAGGCGCTCGTTGCCGAAGAGGCTCTGGTCGGCGCGCTCGGCCTCGTTGACACCGTCGGTGTAGAGGATCAGGCGCGTGCCAGCCTCCAGATCCAGGCTCTCGGCCTCGTATGCGAAGTCGTCGAAGAGACCTATGGCCAGGTTGGGCTTGGCCTTGAGGAAGTAGGCATCGCCCGCGGGCGGCACCACAATGATGGGATTGTGCCCGGCGTTGCAGAACTCCATGTGGCGCGTATCCATGTTGATACGTCCCATGAAGAGGGTGACGAACATATTGTTGGCGTTGGTGTCGGTGACGCTGACGTTCACCCGTTCCAGCAGTTTGTCCATCGGCTGGTTCATACCGGCCACAAATCGAAGGCCGGCACGCGTGATGGCCATCATGAGCGACGCCGGTACACCCTTGCCCGACACGTCACCGATGGTGAAGTAGAGGTAGTTATCTTTCTGCACAAAGTCGTAGAGGTCGCCGCCCACCTCCTTGGCCGGCACGAGCATGGCCGCCACATTGTCCGGGAAGTCGGTGCGGAGCATACCCATCTGTATGTTGCGAGCCACCCCGAGCTCCGACTCCATGCGCTCGTTGGCCGCCGTGGTGGTCTTCAGCTCCTCGATGTACTCGGTGATGGAGTTCTGCATGTAGACGAACGAGTCGTGCAGGTGCATCATCTCGTCGCCGCTCTTGATCTCAGGCAGTTCCGTGTTCAAGTCGCCCTTGGCCATGCGCAGGGCGGCGTCGGAAAGCTGCGTGATGGGCGACGACATGCGGTGGATGATGATACGGCAGACGACGTAGAGCAGCAGCAAGACTATAATTCCTATTATCAGCATGTTGATGTGCATCTGCGACGAGCGCTGCAACACCTCCTTGTATTGGCACACGATCGACACCATCCACCCGTTATGCAACGGCCCGTAGACGACATATCCCACCTGCGACCCGGAACCGATGCGGCGCATGCTGTCCACCCCCTTCTTCATATCCTCTTGCAGTTCCTGCAGCGACTTGTCCTCAGCCACAGCCTCTTGGATCTGAGCCATCAGGATGCTGTCGCGGAGTCCGATGATGGAAGTTCCGCAGACGACGGTGGTGAGCGCATGGGGGTAGGGGCGCAGCGACTCGCACTTGCGCTCCATCCAGTCGACCGGCAGCTCGGCCGTGACGACAGCCGTCAGCACACTGTCCCCCCCCACCTCGCGGTAGATGGGGTAGCAATAGGCCGTAACACGCTGGTTGCGTTTCCCTTCAGCCATATAGGGGGGAACCCAGAACGGCGCGCGGTACTGGTCGACATACGCCAGGCACTGCATCACCCACGAGTCGTCAGTCCACCCGCCCCGCAGCGAAAAACTGTGCACCGCGCCGGTCGAGTCCTCGTAACTCATAGTGGCCTTGGCTCCATCGCTTGACGGATAGATCACCGAGCCGCCGCAGATGAGCGTATCCATCTCGACCGTACGCTTCATAATCATCTCAGTGGTTGCCACATTTGGTGACGTCATCACGAACGACGACACGGCACGGGTGGCAATCTCCACCTCGCCCAGCGGCAACTCCAGCTCGCCGATGGTGCCGTGCAGCATGTGCTGCGTCGAGCGGGCCGCCTCCTCGGCAATGATTTTGCTGGACGTAAGCCCCACCATAAACATTTCCGCCACGAAGATGACCGCAACAAACAACGTCACCGTCCAGCTCAACCTGCGCGAAAACGATTTCCTCTTCACCTTTTTACTAGTACTTCCCATGGTTGTTTTTAACATCGAGACAATTTGCAAAGATACGAACAAAAAATGGACTGACAATTATTTTTCTCATATAATCACACTTTCCTTCACACCCAGCCTCACATCCACCCCCCGTCCAACAGGCATCCGGCAGGCATCATCTAGGCATCATCCAGGCATCATCTAGGCATCCCCTCTGCATCATCTCTGCTTATCGGCATCAAAAATGCTACCCTAGTGGGTCGCTGATACCGGGTGTGTGGCCTGATGATAGCGGCGCAGCCCCTCGATCGGGTCGGCCACGACGCTATCCACCTGTATACCATTGTTTTCCATAACCGCCCGCAGCGTGGACTCAACAGCCTTGGCATAGCCGCCTATCACACAGAGTGCCAGCATATCGTCGCAACGGCGGAGCGGCAGCAGGGCATCGAAGAACCAATCGTCCAGCGTGTGCTCAACGACGCGGCGGCAGTAGTCGTCCTCGATGTGCTGCACCGCGAAGGGGGCCAGCGAGGCCAGGAAGCGGTTGGGGTTGGGCTGGTGGTAGACGGCATCCATCAGCTGGGCGTCGCTCATCGGGTAAGTATCATGGAACATGTGCCTTAGCTCCTCCGGCATGTGGTGCGTCAGGTAGCCGTTCAGCAGCACACGACCCACATGGTTGGCCGAACCGCGGTCGCCGAGAATATAGCCCGTACTGGTGGCTTGGTGCACTATCTTTTCACCATCGTAAAGGCAGGCGTTGCTCCCGGTGCCGAGGATGCCCACCAGGGCAGGCCTCTCGCCCGCCGTGGCGCGGCAGGCGGCCAGCATGTCGGTCTCGACATGTATCTGGCATGTTCCAAAGGCTTTAGCGAGCCACTCGGCCACCTTCTGGCGCTGTGCGGGCAGACCGCAGCCGGCGCCGTAGAAGAAAAGTGGAAAGTGGAAAGCAGAAAGTTGAAAGTTCCGACGAACAGCATCGCAGGCAGCCAAGAACTGCTCCTCGCTGGTGAAGTGGGGGTTGAGCCCCTCGGTAACTATCATGTTACCAGACTCTACCTCCATCCACGTGGTCTTGGTGCTCCCGCTGTCGGCAACAAGGGTCATATAATGCCTATGATGTCGTTGATATCGCTGATACCATGGCGCTTGCACCAGGCCTCCATGCCGTCGATGATCTTGACGGTGACAGCCGGATCGATGAAGTTGGCGGTGCCCACCTCGATGGCCGTGGCGCCGGCCATGAGGAACTCGATGGCGTCCTCGGCGGTGCATATACCGCCCAGACCGACGACAGGAATCTTCACGGCATGAGCCACTTGCCACACCATACGCACCGCAACGGGCTTCACCGCCGGGCCGCTCAGGCCACCGGTGACATTGGCCATGCAGGGACGGCGGCGCTCGATGTCGATGGCCATGCCCAGTAGGGTGTTGATGAGGCTCACGCTGTCGGCTCCCGCTCCCTCGACGGCCTTGGCTATCTCGGCAATGTTGGTGACGTTTGGCGAAAGCTTTACTATCAGCGTCTTATGGTACACCTTGCGCACCGCCTCCACCACTTCGGCCGCCATCGCCGGCTGGTTGCCGAAGCCCATGCCGCCATGCTTGACGTTGGGGCACGAGATGTTCAGCTCGATGGCGGGAATCTTCTCCAGCGCGTCGATCTGCTCGGCCACGGAGCAGTATTCCTCGATGCTCGATCCGCTGACGTTGACGATGATATTGGTGTCTAAATGCTTGATTCTATGGTACACTTCGCTGCAGAACTTCTCCACACCGCCATTCTGCAAGCCCACACTGTTGAGCATACCCGAAGGGGTCTCCACCATGCGGGGATAGGGGTTTCCTTCGCGGTGGGTGCCCGTGGTGCCCTTCACCACGAAGCCGCCCAGGCGGTTGAGGTCGATGAAATCGGCGAACTCCTCGCCGTAGCCGAAGGTGCCGCTGGCGGTCATCACCGGGTTTTTCAGCTTGAGATTGTGTATTTTGACTGCGAGCATAACGATTGTCTTGACTGGTTTACTACTTTAAATGCTGATCTTCCTTACTCTGCATACCACGTTTTCATGGTGCTGATGTCGAACACCGGCCCGTCCTTGCAGACGCAGCGGTGGCCCTGATCGGTGTTGGTGACGCAGCAGAGGCAGGCGCCCACACCGCATGCCATCATGTTCTCCAGGCTCACCTCGCAACGTGTGCCGCGCTCGGCAGCACTGCGCGCCACGGCTTTCATCATCGGGGTGGGGCCGCAGGTGTAGATCATGTCGTACTGCTCGGCAAACGCCGGATGGCTGATAACAAGACCTTTATGTCCAAGCGAGCCGTCGTCGGTGGCAATGCAGAGGCGGCCGAAGGGCTCGAAGGCATCGCGCACGGGAATGAGGCTCTCGGTGCGTCCACCGAGAATGATGGTACAGTCCACTCCATTTGCTTTCAACACCTTGGAGAGGTGCAGGAGGGGTGCAATGCCAGCCCCGCCTCCGACGAGGAGAGCCCGACTGCCTGCGGGCAGGTCGGTCGTGAAACCATGCCCCAAGGGGTAGACCAGATTGAGGCGGTCGCCCACGCTGAGGGTGCTGAGACGCCGAGTGCCCTGGCCCACGATCTGGATGAGCAGGGTCAGTGTACCAGCTTCACTATCAACATCGTGCACCGAAATTGGGCGCCGAAGCATCACCGAGGGCTCGTTCTCGACGAGCACTTCGACAAACTGGCCCGGAAGCACCTCAGGCATCGGGCCGCCGTGCTTCAGCAGCAGCGAGAAGTAATGCTCGCCGTATGAGCGACGCTCCAGGATGGTAAAATCGTGTATCTCTTTCATAATGAACATTTATCACAGTTGGTCAATGGCATCGTCTTTCGTCGTTGCCTTTCGATGAAACAGGCGCTGGAGGCGCTGTCGCCAGACGCCCCCGTCGAAGAGAGAGCTGTCGGTTGTGGCCTGGAAGGTGAGCACCAGGCCAATGGGCAGCATAGCCAAGGTGCTGATCCACATGCCAATGGGTCCAATGGCACTCTCACGGACAGCCTTCTCGGCTATCATTCCAATCACATAGTAGATGACAAAGAAGAGCACCGAGGCCACCAGGGGAAGTCCGAGGCCACCCTTGCGGACAATACTGCCGAAGGGAGCTCCGATGAGGAACATGAGCAGGCAAGCCACCGAGAGGGTGTATTTGCGCTGCCACTCGATCCGATGACGGTTGATATATTCAGAATCAGCCTGTTGGAGGTCGGCCTGCATCTTGGCATCCTTGGCCGTGGAGCGGGCCGTATTGAGGGCAAAGCTGACGGCAGTCCGGCGGCGGTCGGCGCCAAAGACGTCGTTCTCCGTTGGAACGACCGTATCGTGCGCCACCCAATGCTGCCACGCGTGGAAAGGTGTCAACATCTGCTGGCTGCCTTGCTCACGACGGGTCTGGAGCGACTTCTCCAGCTTGCGCACGGTAGTGTCGAGCTGGGCAATGTTCATCATTTGATAGCTACCCTTGAAGAGGTCCTCGCTGCTGCGGTTGAACGAGAAGGAGGAGATGTCGAACGTGAGCACCTGCTCGTCGAAACCGATGGTGGTGAACGGGCGTTTCACATGGTTCTCGCCGGTTGTCTGCTCGCTGTAGGAGTAACCGTCGCGAAGGATGAAGCGGAGGTACTGGTTGTCGGCCGAAGCCGTCATCACCCCACTGCGGGCCACAATAACATCGGTCTCGCTGACACCCTTGGAATGGTCATAGATGATCACGTCGCGCAGGGTGTTTCCATCAGGGTCCTTGCTTCCGACACGGATGACGTAGTTTTCGATCTCCGAGTAATACTCGCCGGGACGGATGTTGACCGCCGGCTTCTTGCGTGTGATGTCATACAAGGTCATGCGGTACTTGAGCATGGCCGTCGGCATCACATTATTGGCAAAATAGAACGCTACGCCCGTAAGGAGCAGTACCACCAGCGCCATGGGCATCATAATGCGGCTGACCGAGATGCCGCCCGCTTTCATGGCTACCAGCTCGTACTTCTCGCCGAAGTTTCCCATGGTCATGATGGAAGCGAAGAGCACAGCGATGGGAAGTGCCATGGGAACGAACGTGGCTGAGGCGTAGAGCAGCAACTCGGCGATGACACTAAACTCCAGTCCCTTACCGACCAACTCGTCGATATACTTCCACACGAACTGCATCAGCAGCACGAAAACGGCAATGGTGAATGTCAGCACCAAAGGCCCAATAAAGGAGCGGAGTATCAGACGGTCGATCTTCTTCATAAAAAGGGCATTAGAACAATCCCTCCAACCAGCGCATGACGTCGTTGCCGTTGGCAAGAATCATCAACGTCAACAAGAGCCACATACCCACATTTTGGGAAACGGAGAGGAACTTGTCGGACGGTTTACGGCCGCTGACGATCTCCCACAAGGTGAAGAGGATATGGCCGCCATCGAGCCCTGGGATGGGAATGACATTCATAAACGCCAGGATGAGGGCCAGGAGGGCTGTGATATTCCAGAAAGCATGCCAATCCCAATGGTTGGGGAAGATGCTACTCATCGTTCCGAAACCGCCCAGGCTCTGCCATCCGCCGGGCGAAAACAGCACCTTGAGCGACGAGACATACTCCACAAGGGTCTTCCAGCCGTAACTGACACCTGCCGGTATGGCTTGCCAAAGGGTGTAATCGATATGATTGACTACAAAGAACTTGGAAATATCGGTCTCCAACTGTACACCAATTTTGCCCTTTGAATTGACCGGAACCTGGAGTGAATCGAGTCGCCCTTCGCGGTAGAATCCGATTGTAGCTGTCTGGTCGGCACATTCTTTGAGCGCAGCAATCACCTCACTACTGGCGGTCAACTGTTTGCCATTGACGCTGACCACACTATCGCCCGGGAGCATACCGGCACGTTCAGCAGTCGACCCTCCGACAAAATCCATCACTACGAATGGCAATCGATAGGTCATCAGATGCTTTACATGACCTTGGTTGACATTCTCCAACAGGTGCCCACTCATACGTATATCGACGAGCGAATCGCCACGCATTACCGTGACATTCTTTGGATTATCGATCAACAATGCCATGTTGGCATCGGAGAATTCGTACATCTCCTTCCCATCTACAGCGTAAATAACATCACCTTGCTGGAATCCCTCGTCGAGCATTACCTGATGATAGTCATAGCCTAGAGTGGCATTTCGCAAGGGTAACTCATCCTTTCCCCAATGACTGAATATGATTCCATACAACAACAATGCCGACAAGAAGTTAACCAATACACCACCACTGATGATACATAGGCGCTGCCATGCTGGTTTCGTTCGATACTCCCACGGCTGTGGCTCGCTCGCCAAGTCTTTCTCATCTTTGGTTTCATCGATCATTCCAGCGATGTCACAATAGCCTCCGAGAGGAATCCAACCAATACCCCACAGCGTATTGTCTTGATCCTCTGGGGCCAGATTCTTCTCATCCCACGAGTCTGGTGTCTTGGAATTGAAGAAAAGGAAGTGCCACTTACCGCCAAACTTCTTGGCCTTCAGGATAGAGAACTTCCAATTAAAGAAAATATAGTATCTGCGCACGCGCGTACGAAACAACTTAGCGAACCCCAAGTGCCCAAGCTCATGGGTCATTACGAGTAATGAAAGGCTAAGAAGGAGTGCAATCCATTTCATTGTTTACGAATGGTTTTATCGGTTAATAAAAGGTCTTCAAGCGTGGGGTCGGGAATAAATGGCGCCTTTTGCATGGCATTTTCTACATGATCAGCAATATCGAGGAATCCTATGCGGCCGTCGATAAACTGTTGTACTGCCACTTCATTGGCAGCATTCATTACGCACGGCATATTTCCCCCACGTGCGATGGCCTGATACGCCAGGTCGAGACAACGGAATGTATTGCGGTCTGGACGCTCAAAAGTGAGGTTCGGATACTGCATAAAGTCTAGCCTTGGCAAGAAACTCTCGATTCGTTCAGGGAACGAAAGCGCAAACTGAATAGGGGTTTCCATTGTTGGCACACCGAGTTGGGCCTTGACACTGCCATCTTGGAACTGGACCATGGAATGGACTACCGACTGGGGATGGACCAATACCTCGATATCATTGGCATCTACACCAAACAACCACTTGGCCTCTATCACCTCCAGGCCTTTATTCATCAGAGTTGCGCTATCGATTGTCACCTTACGGCCCATACTCCAATTCGGGTGGTGTAACGCCTGTTCCAGACTGACCGTAGCCAACTTTTCGCGCGTCATACCTCGGAAAGGCCCCCCACTGGCTGTGAGCAATATTTTGTCGATCGGACTGGCTTCTCCTATCAGACACTGGAAGATGGCCGAGTGCTCGCTGTCTACCGGCAAAATGGGAGCGCGGTAACGTTCAGCTGTAGCTGTAACAATTGCTCCAGCAACCACCATTGTCTCCTTGTTTGCCAATGCCACAGCCTTCCCTTGTTCCAGTGCATGTAGCGTAGGCTTAAGGCCAGCAAACCCAACTATTGCTGCCAACACTATATCTATTGCCGGCAGCTCCATCAAATCTATCATCGAGCTTTCGCCAGCATAGACCTTGATGTCGCTGTGGGACAATGCTTCCCGGACAATAGGATACTTCCCCTCATCAGCTATTACAACTGCATTAGGCTGGAATTCCAGCGCCTGCTCAATTAGTAGATCTGCATTAGACCCCGCACAAAGTACCTCTACCCCAAAAAGATCTCGATGGCGACGTATGACATTCAGAGCTTGAGTACCAATAGAACCCGTCGAACCTAGTATTGCTATTTGTTTCATGTAGTTATTTAGAAAGAAATGTACCCTTCGGGATTGACAGCAGCCCCTCCTACCCATACTTCAAAATGAAGGTATGGTCCCTGACTATGGCGCCCTGCATTACCCACATAAGCTATTGGCTCTCCCGCACGTACAACATCGCCACGATGTTTCAATACAGAGCTACAGTTCTGATATACCGTAATCACATTACCTGGATGTTGGATCGTTATCACTTGACCCGCCTCCGTCGTGAAGCCAGAGAATACAACTGTACCACTATAAGCCGCACACACAGCTCTACCCGCATCTGCCGCTATATCAACGCCTTGATGAGTATGATCATACGGTGTAACAATAGATCCTTTGACAGGTGTGAAAAACAAGTGTGTAATGACAGGAGACGGATCCGTCGATGGAGAGGCCGGAGTTGTTACCGTCTTAACCTGATAACGATTATCTTCTCGTTCCACATCAAGACGCAGCAGACTATCCTCCTTTGAGCGACGGTAGACCGATGTCAATTGTTGTAGTGTAGTACTACTGTCTTGCACCGACATCTCACCGACTGTCTCTCCACGTAATACTGCCTGCATCGTCGCTACCACCCACTCCTGATTCTCCAGTTGCACCTGCAGTGAGTCCAGCTTGCGACTGTTTTCGTAGGTTTGCTCCACCGCAGCATCATTAGTGTAGCCCGGTATCCACTCTCTCAACGGTGTAAAGGCAATTAACACCGTAGTGAGCAGAATAAGAACAATTATGGTGATACCGATGGTAACAAAGAGATTGATACCCGATAACTGAAAGGAGAATTTCTCCTTAAACGTATCGGTATCCATCACTACAAACCGATGTTTTCGCTTGATTACATCGGAGATGGGGCTCTCTTTGATCCTATACCACCAGTCCTTTAGCGACATGATATAATAAAGTGGCCAGCGCTCAGTGGTCAGTGGGCCACTATGCGCTGGCCACCGACCACTGGCCATCAACCGTTAGGTACTAGAAGAATTTGTTACGTTGATCCACAATCTTGGCGGCATCGCGCAACACCTGCGCCACCGGCCAAGGACGACGGCTGTCGCGAATAGTCTTGTACTGGTACATCTGCGCCATACGGGCACCCTCATAACCAGTCGTCTGGTGAGGCATTTTACCGTCAACCTGCACCACATAGACACCATTAGAACCCTTCACCGGGCCAACCACGCCATTTTTCGCAACAGCAATGGCGGAAATCACCTTGGGTTCCATGCCGAACTTTTGCAGGTTCATATCACCGAAGACGACGCTATCAAGAGTGTCCACCGGAGTCTTCAGAGCTACCGCTATCGACTGGATGTCCTTTGCTGCATTGACAGCAGAGGCGGCACGGTCCATCAGCACCTTGGCTTTCTTTTCCAGACGAACCTGTTGTTCAATCATCGGACGAGCCTGATCCAGCGTGGCATAACCCTTCTTGTAAACATCCTTAAGAGCCACCACGACAAACATGCCATCGCACTCATACACCTGATCGGCCACAGCACCCACCTTGGTGTCCTCATTGTAGGCCCATTGCACGATACTACGAGCGTTGGCAACACCCGCCATGCGGTCATCCATCATGAACACCTGGGCGTTGCGGACCTGCATATTCTGCTCGCGTGCTGCAGCATCGAAAGCATCAATGGTACGATTCTGTCCAGCGAAACGATTAGCCTCGTTATACACAGCGCGGTTGGTGCTGTTCGAGGGAACAATCTCGCGGGTGATCATAGCCACACGATACTTCTTCGTAGCAGTGGTTTTACCCGTGACTTTCACCACCATGTAACCCACACCACGGGGATCTTTCAGTTTGAAATAACCATCCACCGGGGTCTCGAGTATCTTCTCATTGAGAGGGCCATAGATGGTGCCGTCAAGCTGCCAACCCATATCAACATTCTGCTTGTCATCGGCAAACTGCTCCACAGCGGCATCAATACCCAAGCGGTTGGTCTTCAACAGACCCATCACACTGTCGGCCAAAGCCGAGGCCTGGTCGTCATTGCGGGTTATAGCAGAACCAGCAAGGTTATTAGCGATGAACAACACACTGGCACGCACACTGTCGGGACGGACAGCGGAGCCCAGCACTTTGGCCATCATCCACTCATTACCCACCATAGCAGGGGCAATCATCTGACCCGCACTGGCGGCAGCAATCTGTTCGTCAAAAGGAGCGCGGAAGCTCGAAGCCTTCACATACGTCGAATCATAGCTGCGGTCCGACTCTGCATTGACAAAGAATGCCAACTCATCATCCTCCACCGTCTGGAATTCTTCCCACACTTTCTTGACATCCTGTTCAATCTCAGCCAGATCCTCAGCCGTAGGATTCACCGGGAAGGTAATGAACTCCACTTCGCGGATCTCCTCGCGAATACGGAATTCAGCCTTGTGCTCGTCGTAGTATGCTTTGAAATCAGCATCATCAATCGGAGCCTCTTCGTCAGTGACACTCATATAGGGGAGAGCCACCACGCGGACGTTTGATGCCTCCGAAGCAAAGGACGTTATCTTCTCATTGATAGTCTTGGGCATGTAGAAACCAGCCGTCAGCAACGTATTGTACTTCTGCTGCTCACGGTCCGTCTTGACAGCCTTTTCCATCTCTACCCACTGGCGACGGCGCATCGTGTCAATATTGCTGAAGTTCTCAATCCAATAGTTGACCTGCTGAATGTCATAGACACCCGTCTGAGGGTCGGTGAACGACTGGCGAACAGCCGGATGGATGAACTGACCGACATACATATCGTTCAACTCGGCAGCCGAAACCGTCATACCCAACTTGCTCATCTCCTCACCCAAAAGGGTTTCCTCCACAAACTGCTGCCACACCTGGTCGCGCAGCTGCATCTCCACCTCCGAAGGCACCTGAGCCGTCTGGTACTGCATCTTGTAGTTGTCCTCCGCTTCGGTCAACAACTCGTTGTAGCGCTGCGAGGTCATCGTTGCTCCATTGACCTTACCCACATCCGGGATGCCGCCATTATTCTTCGTCAAGTCACCGAGAATGAAGGCCAAAATAGCCACACCCACGATGGCCACAGCCACCCACGAGTGTTTTCTGATACTTCCAATGATTGCCATTTTCTTGTTAGTTGTTTGTTATTTTTATGCTATTATTTATTCTTCTTTTAAGCGTGCAAAAATACGAAGAAAAAAAGGAGTGGTAAAATTTTTTTTACCACACGCTTCCTATACCGAACGTAACATTCACGTAATCAAGCACAAGAACATAGTACTTTTTATAATCATCCCCACACCGACCGCCCTGCACTTCGAACCCGTCGTCTGCTCTCCTGTCTAAAATTGGAAAGCGAACGGGAGCAGATCGGCAACGCTCTGAAACACACGGACGCAATCATCTTTCACATAGCAGACCACCCGCATCGGATGTCCCTGCCTCTGCTCGTACTCCGACAGCACCTGTCGACAGGCACCACATGGCGATGCCTCGCACCGATGCCCTTCGCTGTCGACTCCCACGATGGCCAGTGCCTCATAGTCACGCTGCTCCGGGTGCTGCGCCGACGCTGCAAAGATGGCGGTACGCTCGGCGCAAAGGCCCGAGGGATAGGCCCCATTCTCCTGATTGTTACCCACCACAATCTGCCCACTCTTCAACCGCAGCGCCGCCCCCACATGGAAGTGCGAATAGGGTGCATAGGCCCCCTCGGCCGCCTGGAAGGCTCGCTCCACCAGTTCTGCATCCGCCGCCGGAAGCGATGCCACTCCGTCATATTCCTGATAGTTGATTGTCAGTGTTCTATTCATATTCTCATTAGGTATTCATGGGCCTCAGGGCCAAGGTTCATCAGCAAGTCGAAAACACTAAGATTGGGCACAAAAGGCAACCGATCCTCGAAGACCTGATAGTAGGGCTCCCACCCCGACGCATCGAACGGCACCTTGGGCGAGAAGGTCTGGCGGTAGTCGTCGGGGGCGCCTGTCGCAGGGCTGTAATCCTCCGTCAGCCGCACCCGACAGTCGATCTTCAGCTTTTTCAACAGCCACTGGAGTATATTCTGGTTGAGCTCTATCAACCGCTCGTACCGTGCCGTCAGCAGTGCCTCCACTTCGTCCTTGTAGTAAAGGAAGTATGGCGAGGCAGCGTAGGCTGCTGTCAGGGTACGCAGGTGCACCACATTCCACCGCTGGCGGTAGTCAATACCCACTTCGTCGGTCCTGCTGTGGTTCGTCCGCACCACCGGCACTGTCAGTGTCCGCACACCTCCGGCCGTCATAATCTCCATCCGGTTGCGGTAGGTCTGTTTGGGAAACGTCTCCTTGCACTCGATCGCCACTTCGTCACAGCGCGCCACGGCCGCCATATAGGCTACCGGTGGGAAATAGGCCGTTCCGAACAGCGCAACACTCATGCACCCAGTATGATGGACATCAACTCGTCGTCCTCGAAATAGAAGTCCACATTGGCCTCGGGGAAACTCACACGGCGCTCGCCCCAGTCCTCGTCGTCGACGTCTTGCTCGGTGTAGCCGTTCTTGACCATCAGCTCCACCACGGCGCGCTCTCCCATGTCGAACACCTCGGCCCCGAACAGCGTGCACTCTTCGTTGCAGGTGTCAATGCAGGCCAGCACCGGGTTTTCATCCTCGAAAAAGAGCGTCAAGCCCAGGTCGTTGTAGCGCAATACCGTCGTTGGCTCGTCGGCAGCGTTGTCGATGTTCTCCACTTCGTCGGCGGTTCCCAGCTTGGCAACCACCTCTTCTACAGGCATCCGGAACTCGATGTCTCCTATTCCCTGCTTGATTTTTATCGTTTTTTCCATAGCTTTTTACATTATCTTTCCGGCTGCAAAGATACAAATCTTCCGCCACATGGCCAAAAAAATCATACTCAACCCGCGTTGACGCAGGCCGCGATGGCCGTAGCCAGCAGCAGAACCGAGGCCAGCACCATCCAGCGCCGGGGGCGCATGTCCACCTTTCTCCGCCCGAACATCAGTCCCATGTAGCCCAACAGGAAACCGGCCACCAGCAGAGGCCACAGCAGGGCATGCACAGCCACCTCCGAATCGGCAAAGCCCACGCCGATACCTACCAGCAGCACGTTGATTCCCGTGGCCACCGCCATGGCCAGCACCGACCCCGTCCGGGCCAGGCTGAACACCGGCAGCCGGGGCTCCCGACGCAAGTAAGGCACCAGCATCTTGATGATCACCACCAGGACTATCCCCAGGAAGATATAGGCATTCACGTCGTCATACATGTGACTGTCCGACGCCGAGTCGAGGCGCATCAGGTTTCCCAGCGCCGCGCCGAGGTAGTAGAGCACCGCATGGACGGCACTGACACCCAGCACGATCAGCAGTCCGGCCGAGAGGCGTACCGGCGTGGCCTCGCCGCACCGGCGAAAGAGAACCATATTGACCAGCCCCAAGGCCAGGGCGATCACGATATAAGAGGCTATTAACATGATTGTATGGCGTTTGTGATGTTGACAAATTCCTCGACCGCCAGCTGCTCAGCCCGCTTGGCGAGCACCTCGTCGGCCACCCCTTCGAGCGGCAAGCCCAACTGGCGGAGGGCGTTGCGGAGCGTCTTGCGCCGCTGGTTGAAGCCCGCTTTGACCACCCGGACGAACAGCTCCTCGTCGCATGCCAGCCGCTCCACCCCGTTGCGACGCAGGCGGATGACGGCCGACTTGACCTTCGGTGGCGGGTTGAAGACGCTCTCCGGCACCGTGAAGAGGTACTCTATGTCGTAGAACGCCGACAGCAGCACGGAGAGTATGCCGTAGGTCTTGCTCCCCGGCACCGCCGCCACCCGCTCGGCCACCTCCTTCTGGAACATGCCCACCACCTCGCTCACATGGCTGCGGCTCTCGAACACACGGAACAAAATCTGCGACGAGATGTTGTACGGGAAGTTACCTATGACGGTGAACGCACCGCTGAACAACGCACCCAGGTCGAGCTTCAGGAAGTCTCCCTCGATGACGTGGAGCGTCGGGTAGTGGTCATGCAGGTAGGCCACACTCTCACGGTCGATCTCTATCACGTGGAAGTCCGTCTCCGGCCGGTCGATGAGGTACTTGGTCAACACCCCCATGCCGGGACCGATCTCGAGGACGCTGTGCGACTCGGCCGACAGGCTGTCGACTATGCGCCGCGCAATGCCCTCGTCGGTGAGGAAATGCTGCCCCAGAAACTTTTTGGCTTTTACTTCGGTCATCTTGCTTTCAATTCGTTGTAGCGCTTGCGTGCGCGATCAGTATAGAGACTCGACGGGTAGTCGATCAGCAGTTTTTCGTAGCATTCGAGGGCCGTCTGGCGGTTGTCGAGGCGCTCCTCGTTCAACTCGGCGCGGAGCATCAGGGCGTCGTCGGCCGTGATGTCGTAGGGGTAGAACTCCACCAGGCGCTGCAGCAGGCTGTCGGCGTCGGCATAGAAGCCCTGCTTGATGCGGATCTGCGCCTTGCGCATCAGCACCTCGTCGAAGAGGGGGTGCGACAACACTGCATGTTCCACGGCATCGAACCCCGCCCAGGCCGAGTCGAGACGGCCCCGGTAGAGCTGCAGGTCGGCGTCGGCAAAGAGCTCCAGCATCCCGTAGGTGCTGTCGTCTTCCATGTTGTCCGAGATGAGCAGCGAGAGCTCCATGGCGTCGTTGGCGATGAGCTTGCTGGTCGATGCCCGCAGCACGTTGAGCTGCGACTTGGCCCACTCGAAGTCGTGTGTGTAGTACGAAAGCTTGGCGTTGCGGAATTTGGCCGCGGCTCCCAGCATGTCGTTCTTGTTGGCTTTCTCCACCTGCATGTAGAGCAGCGAGGCGTCCCACGTCTGCCCGGCAAAGAGCAGCAGGTCGCCCAGTTCGAGCTTCACCTCGTCGCGCACCCGCTCCTTCAGGCGCAGCAGCTCCAGCACGTCGTCCAGCGTGCTGACCGCCTCCTGCACGTCGCCGCCGTGGTAGGCCATCAGGGCCGCATAGTGGCGCATCAGGGGCACGGTACGCTCGTTCTTGCCCAACTCGGCGAAGGCCGAGAGGTACTTCTCTTTCAGCGCCTGGAGACGCTTGCTGTCGAGGGAGTAGTTGTGGTTGATGCGGGCAAAGTCCACCTCCAACTCGCCCACGCGGGCCTCGAAGTAGTGGGGCGACTCCGGACCCTTGCGCTGCAGGTAGCGGTAGGCGTCGGCCGCCACGTCGAGGGCCTCGTTGTTCTGGGCGATCTGTGCCACCCGCATCAGCTGGTCGGCCCCCACCTGCGGAAAGCGCGCGTCGACGGCCTCGGCCTGTTCCAGCGCGAAGCGAAAGTCGTTCTGCTGCAGCGAGAACCAGATCATCATCTCGAGGTAGACCTGGTTGTCCGGGTGTTCGCGCACCCTGCCGACCAGGGCGCTCCGCACTCCGTCGGCCAACCGCCCGTCGGGCGCCTCCTGCAGCGCCCGCTGCATCGACACCTGCACGCTCTTCATCATGCCGGGATGCCCGTCGATCAGGGCAAAGTACTCGCCCGTCATGGCCTCGTAGTCGCCCGCCTGCTGGTAGACGGTCACCAGTTCGTTGAAGTATAGCGTGGGGTTCTGCGTCTTGGCGCGGGCCGTCAGATAGGTGCGCGCCGCGTAGTCGGGACGCCGGATGCCGAGGAAGGCCTGCGCCAGCTCCTGCACCGGCTGCTGGTTGGTGCCGATCTGTTCGATGGCCTTGTCGAAGCACTTGAGCGCTTTCTTCTCGCGGCCCTGCCGCTGCTGCACCACGCCCTCGTCGACCAGCAGCGTGAGATCCTTCGGATAGTCCTTCTGCCGCCGCTCCACCAGCCGCAGGGCGTCGCGATACTCGCCCATCTCCACATAGGTGGACAGCAACCGCTGGTAGTGGTACTTGTTCGTGCCCCGCTGGTAGAGGCGCTCGTAGAGCTGCGCCGCCTGGGCGTATTCGCCATGGTCGTAGTAGTATGCCGCCAGCTGCTCGTCGCTCTGCTGGGCACACACCGTCCAGACGGACATGCAATACAATATTAATAATGCAACCCTACGCATCCCTATAGACGAAAAAAACCGGATTCTCTCGGATCCGGTCTGCTCATTGTGTGACCCAGCTGGGGCTCGAACCCAGGACCCCAACATTAAAAGTGTTGTGCTCTACCTGCTGAGCTACTGAGTCATCTTCGGCCGCCCTCCGACGGCGTCAAAATGATTTGCAAAAGTACTACTTTTTTTTCATCCGACAAAATATTTCTGCATTTTTGCGCACATCAAAAACGTATCTAACAACTACACAGCAAGATACGATCGACGCCTCCAACCCCGTTTTCGGGGGATCGGAGCCGCAGCAGAGGGGGTCAAAAGGGGTTTTCGAGCCTTTTTCAGGGCACTTCCGGCGGGTCGCCGAAGAGGTCGATCGTGGGCACACGGCCCTCCGTCGGCGCCTCGGACGGCCCCGTCGTGTGGGGTTCAGCATTGGCCTCGTTGGCCATGTCCACAAATTCGCTCCAGTTCTTGTTCAGCGGCACGAAGGCCCCGTGGTACTGGTAGTGGTCCACGCGACCCATGCCGATATAGGTGGAGCGCGACGGCCGCCCCTCGCGGTCCACCACGAAGCCGTAGAGGTGCACCTCCAGGCCGTTCCACGTCTCGGGAAGCCTGATAGCCACCGACTTGCGGCGCCGCGGCACCGGCGCCGACAGCAGCCCCTTGGCCAGCGACGGCGCGTAGGCATAGAGGTAGACCCGATCCTCCGACGAGCTGTGGAACAGCGAGCCGTTCTTCTCGAAGTCCACCGCCACCGTCTCGTCCTCCTCGAAGCGCGGCGTGCGGAAGTAGACGTCGGCCGCCGGCCCGTCGGCCAGTTGCAGCTGGCTGTAGTCGACCTGCACGCTCCCTTCGTAGCGCACAAAGTGCTGCTTGTTCCTCATCACGAAGTAGTTGCCCTCCGTCATCTGCGCCTCGGCGGCCTGGCGCGCCAGCCCCAGCTTCAACACCTGCCGCGCCTCGGCGGCAAACCGCACCATGCCCACAAACCAGTCGCGTTCCTCGCGCTGCTGCGCCGTGTTCGGGTAGCGTATGTGCTCGCGGTAGGAGCGCACACAGTTGCGCCGCTTCCACATGTAGCCCACCGCCGGACCCAACCGGCCGATGAAGGGGCCGCTGAAACCTTGAATCACTATTGCCATGTCTCTTCCGTTCTGTTGTTTCTACTCTTGTTATCTATCCGCGAGGCCCTTGCTCCGGAGCATCCCCGCATCGGGACCGCACCCTCGCCGCCTCACTGCATACCCATAACGAGGCGGGTGCATTTTTATTGCATACCCATAGCAAATTTATTAAGGAGCGCACAAGGAGTATGGAAGAAGAGGGTACCGCTTCAATACTGAACGAGAGGTTTTTACACCGGGGAAAAATTTTATGTTTTCCCGAGTTTTTTTTCTTTTTCCGATCGGGCACTCCTCCCCCACCCCCGGCCGAGGGTCGGACGGCTCGGTTCGGCACCGGTTCCGACTCCGTTTCGGGGTGGAAAGAAGGGGAAAAAAGATATCAAAAAAGGGGGCGGTCAGGCCGGGTAGATCCGCATCTGGCACTGGGCGCAGTCGAACTCGAGGCGCAGACGGCGCCCGTTGTTGAGCAGGAAGAGGCGGTCGGCAGGCTGGATGGGCCGCTCGAGGCAGGGGTGCCCCGCCGCGTTGCCGCCGGGGCGGTGCTGCAGGCAGGCGCCGAGCTCGTAGCGCAGGCAGTAGCGCGTGGTCATGAGGGCTTTGCCGTCGAAGTCGCCGGTCTGCTCGAGGCCGCGTTCGACCTGCTGCACGCCGTGGCGGCGGTAGAAGTCCTCGGCCCGCTGGTTGACGACGTTGGCGCGGTAGTCGAGCACGGGCTGCGGGTAGGGCTCGCCCTGGTCGGAGCGCGGGGTGTCGGCCGGGTGGAAGTGGTTGATGCGCAAGGCGATGAGTTGCTCGACGGCGTCGCGCCGCAGCTGGTTGAGCACAGCGGCTGGCAGGAAGTAGCGGCCGCCGGTGGCGTCGTCGACCCGCAAAGCTTGGAAGGGGGTGTCGCCGAGTTTGGCGAGCTGCTTGACGATGAGGGACGAGTTGGCGGCGGCGTCGCGCGTGGCCGGCTGGTGGTCGGCGTCGAGTGTCTGGCTGACGGCGAGGCCGTCCTCGTCGACGAGGCGGAGGAGGTAGCCGGAGTCGGTGGCGTCGAAGTGCAGCTGCAGGGCCAGCCGCCGCTCGGCGCTGCGGCCTTGCAGCAGGCGCTCGAACTGCTGGTCCTGGTTGCGCCAGAGGGGGGTGCCGACGCGCAGGTCGGGCATCCGGTTGGGGACCATGGTGCGCCCCTGGACGGCGTTGACCAGGAAGCCCTGCAGACGGCCGTCGGCGTCGAGGTAGCAGAGGCCGTCGCCGTTGGCGAAGGGCTCCGATCCGCTGACGGTGAGGCTGTTGCGCCCGATGGCGACCACTTCGCCCACCCGCTTGCCGAGCGACTTGGGGGTGGCGGTGTTGGCCATGGGCTGGCGCTGACGGAGGAAGTAGTCGGTGTAGCCCCGGTTGAAGGTGCGGTCGGGGTCGGGCACGAAGTGGAAGGTGCTGGCGCCGGACGAGGCCCGAGTGTGTCCTTCGATCACGCTGTCAATCAGTTGACGATAGTAGGCGGTGATGTTTTTGACGTAGGAAATGTCCTTCAGGCGGCCCTCGATCTTGAAGGAAGAGATGCCGGCGTCGACCAGTTGCCGGAGGTGGGCCGAGGCGTTGAAGTCGCGCAGCGAGAGCAGGTGGCGGTCGCGGACCAGGGTGCGGCCGTCGGCATCGACGAGGTCGTAGCTGCTGCGGCAGGGCTGCGAGCAGCTGCCACGGTTGCCGCTGCGGCCGTTGAGGGCGTGGCTGAGGTAGCACTGACCGCTGTAGCTCACGCAGAGGGCGCCGTGGACGAAGGTCTCGAGGTCGACGGTGGTGGCGGCACGGATGGCGCGCATCTGCTCGAGGGAGGTCTCGCGGGCCAGGATGATGCGCTTGAAACCAACGGATTGCATGAAGCGGATGCGCTCCACGGTGGCGTTATGGCACTGGGTGCTGGCGTGCAGTTCGATGGGGGGCAGGTCGCACTCGAGGAGGCCGAGGTCCTGGATGATGAGGGCGTCGACGCCGGCGTTGTAGAGCTGGCGGATCATGGCCACGGCGGGCTCCAGTTCGTGGTCGAAGAGGAGGGTGTTGACGGTGGCGAAGACCTTGGCGCGGTAGAGGTGGGCATAGCGCACCAGGGCGTCGATGTCGGCGATGGTGTTGGTGGCGGCGGCGCGGGCGCCGAAGGCAGGGGCGCCGATGTAGAGGGCGTCGGCGCCGTGGTTGACGGCTTCGCGCCCGAAGTCGAGGTTCTTGGCTGGGGATAGGAGTTCTAGCGTCATTGTCGGGGGTCGGGGTATGAACACAGGGTATAACGCCGTGACGTGCCGTTTATTGTGTTCGGCCGCCGACGTTCAGCGTGTTCCGACTCACTCGACCACCACGCGATGGCAGCTGACGCCGGTGGCCGTGGTGGCGACGACAATGTACACGCCTCCAGCCAACGCCCTGGCGTCGATGGCGTGCTCCAGGCCCGGATGGTTCCAATCGCCCACCAGACGACCCTGAATGTCCATCAGCGAAAGCCGGACCATGGGCTCGGAAGCGCTGACGGTGAAGCTGTTGGAAGCGGGGTTAGGGGCGACGGCGAGCGTGGGGGCTGTCGGCGTGCCCTCGTCGATGCCAAGCGGACGGCAGGGGTAGGCGACGGTGACATCGGCGGCGTTGTAGTAGGCGTTCACGGCTGCGGCCAGCGTGTCGCCAAAGCTGTTGGTGACCCAGTAGTTGTAGTAGCGGTCCTGCGGTCCGCCGTGGTGGTACTTGATCAGGAGCGTGCCCGGCGCCACACGGACGGTGGCCGTGGAGGTGCGGTCGGTAGAGGTGTGGGCCGCGGTGCCGTAGACGAGGCCCGAGGGCGACTCAAAGGAGAGGTGCGCGTTGTTGGCCCAGCTGCTTCCCGCGCGGGTGCACTCCATGACGACCGTCAGGGGGCAGTAGTCGCTCTCGTCGTAGGCGGCCTGGGTCACGGTGAGCACCGCAGTTAAGCCCAACTGGCTGAAGGTGACGGTGGCCGTGCGCTCGGCGCCGGTGGTGTTCTCGGTGGCGGTGACGCTCACCTGTCCGAGGCGCTGGAACGCGGTGTCGCTCAGGGTGATCCAGTCGGCAGAGATGGTGGCTGTCCAGGGAGCGGCGGTGGTGTCGCAGGTGGCAAGCCACACCTGACTGGTGCCGCCCGGGCGGGCAATACTCAGCTGCGGGTCGCTCAGGTAGAGGCCATACTCGGGATGGATGCCCATCACGCAGTTGTTCTCCATGTTGAAGTTGTACGACGAGCCGTAGTTGATGGCGCCGATGGCGTAGAAACCATCGCCGGAACCACCGTTGCCGAGGTTGAAATGCAGGTAGCGGCGGCTGTCGAACCCATCGCAGATGAAGGCATGACCACCGGCACTGCCACGCCCATTGTAGAGGATCGGGCGCAGCTGCCGCAGCTCTTCGACCATCAAGTCGGTCCAATCGTCGTTGCTCATCATGCCTTTATCACGGTAGATGAGGTCCTGACGGTTGTACCGGAAGTAGCGCCACAGGGCGTTCTGGGAGCAGTAGGCGTTGGTGTCGCCGGCATAGTCGCCGGCCACAGCGCCGCTCTGCATAGGATTGTAGCCCATCTGCACGCTGACGCCCACGTGGTACATCAGCGTGGCTACCGCTGTACGTTCGGCGGCAGTCGAGGTGGCTGAGAAGTACAATGGCATATTCTCCCAATCGTAGAGCGTGTGAGCGAAGTCGGCCGAGAGGACACCATAGCCGCCATCGCTGGTGTAGCTGTGGCTGCCTCGGCCAAAGGCGGGGTAGCTCCAGTAGCGCATCACCTGCGCAGCCGCCGTGGCAACGCAGCCGGTAGGGCATCCTGCCGGGCAGAGCTGGTTGTAGGGCGACAGCTGAGACCACTGCGTCTGCACCAGCGGACCGAGGGAATCCACCTCGCCATCCTTGGCGCTCCCCTTGATAGCCAGGCCGTTCGCGAGGCGCTGCCAGTCGGGATCGGCAGGGGTTGAACCCTCCCGTACGGAAGCGATCTCGAGATCGTATTGCTCCAAGATGGGCACCAATGCCATCGGCGGGTTCTCCGGATCGAAGGTACTCGAGGCAGAATAGGCCAGGACCGGACGGGCCACGTCGTTGTCAGACATCAGCACAAAGCCTCCATCCGCCATCGTGAAGAGGAGCAGATGGTCGTACGGCCACTTGTCGCCGCTGCGGTCGCTAAGCTGAGCACCACCGTTGAGGCCCAGTGTATATTCCCAAAAACTGACCGCTGCACGGGTGGCCGTCTGACGGTCGACAGGTTTTGCCTGCGCTGTAATGGCAAGAGCCACAGCCACTATAACCAGAAAAGAACGCTTCATGGCAGTAATACTACCGGGTTTGCATCAGGGTGGTGCGGCCGCCGAAATAGGTCTTGTTGCCGGTATCGTCCAGTTCGAGTCCGAAACGAAGGCTGTCAACCTCCATCGCCCGATTGAATGCGTCGATGGTGAACGTCATGTGGTAGGTGTTGTAGTCGAACGTGCCGGTGTTGTCACCATTGTATACATAGTTGGTCATCGGCATCTCTTCATCAATAGAACTTATGGCGGGACTCTCAATGTGCAGATACACAAGGCCTCGGCTGCCGCCGTTGAAATCGACTGTCCACTCCATCACCATCGGATAGCTGGTGCCGTGGGGCGAGGTGATGTAGGTGTTGTTCACCCCATGCCACGAAGTGTTGTCGATCGTCTCGTAGGTCATGTCGCCGATGGTGGAGCTGCTGTTGCTCTCTGGTTCCTTTTCACAACCGGTCACAAGCATGGCCGCCATCAGGATGACTGCTGCTACATAATTGATTTTGCTCATGTTGTTTTATGTATTTGTAATTAATATTTTATGACTTGCATCACCATGGAATGTCGCTGTTGAACCAGCGGACGAGGAGTGCGGCCTCGTCGGCCGTGGCGCAGAAGAAGCAGAGGATGGTGTTGGTCTCGTAGTCGACCCGGATGATGTACTCCGCGCTGCCGCTCGTCTCGCGGTTCTGATCGAACTGAAGGTGCTGCGAAAGCTGCGACTGCAGGTCGGACGGTATGGTGGTGTCGCTGGCCATGACCGTCCCCACGAAAACCGAAGAATCGGAAATCTCGTATTGTCCAATGGTCTTGGAAACAAGATCTTGCACCATGCTGTCGATGTAGGCCTGCTGCTCTTCGGGCGAGTTGAAGGTGAGGCTGGAGTCGATGTGGAGCGACAGCATGGTGACCCCTTTGCTGGCCGTGACCCCGGGGGTGAGGTCGTCGGGGTCGATGACGCCGAATTCCTGCTTCAGCCACTGCCACTGCGCGCTGTCGTTGGCGCGGAACATGACCGCGTTGAAGACATGATCATAGGCATGGTAGTCGCCGACATAGGCCACGGTAACCCCCTGGTCGTTGTGCGCATAGCGGCCATAGAGCTTCATGGCGGCCGACTCGGCGCGGTCGACGCCCCGGCTGCATGCACCACACATCAGCATGATAATCAGCAGTAATATGGACTCATACCACTTCATGTTGCACTGTTTTTCACAATATAATTGTCCAGGTAGGCGATGGCGTTCTGGGCGTCGCAGTGGTTGTTGCAGATGAAGCGCACCGACTGGCCGCCGTAGGCCACCGACGCGGGGCGGGGCGAAGCCTGCAGCTGCCCGATGCCGACCACCAGCAGCGCCACACTCGCCGCTACGGCGGGCACATAACGCCTCAGGCGGGGCCACAAGGGGCGCACCGAAGGCGCTGGTTCCATGATACTTGACTCGGCAGCCCGCCGCGTCATCCGGGTCCACTGCTCGTCGGTCAGCGGACATGACGCACCCTGCAGGGCCTGGCGCCGACGGTTCATTTGTATATCGAAATCACTATTCATACATTATATCTACTTGTTCTGTTCATATTCCTTGCGAAGACGCTTCTTGGCCGAGGCGAGGCGCCGGCCGACGGTGGCCAGCGAGAGGCCCGTGATGGAAGAGATCTCATTGTTGCCGAAGCCGTCCAGGTGGGCCCTCAGCACCTGCCTCTCGCTCGGGTCGAGCTGGTCAATCAGCTGGAGCAGAAAGCGATAGTTCTCGTCGCTGGGCACCGTCGACGGCTCGTGACCGTCGGCCTGTGGCAGGGGCGAAGGCCGGTTGCTGGCCTTGCGGTAAAGCATGAGCATGGCATTGGTAGCCACCTTGTAGACCCACGTGCGCTCGCTGCTGCGGCCCTCGAAGCTGTCGAAACAACGCCACAAGGCACACAGCACCTCCTGTACCCCGTCCTCCACCTCGTATGCAGCGCTGAGCGAGTAGTCGGAGCAGACGTGCCATATCATGTCGCGGTGGCGCTCCACCATGGCGTTGAATGTAGCTTCCCGGTTCTCTTTCATATTACACCCTATTAGATGCAATAAGAACGCAAAATCGCTCACGAAAACTTCATTTTTCTTCTATTTTTTTCTCCCCGGCCGCCAATCCGGTGTCCGAAACGGCCCTGAGCAGGCGTTTTGCCCCGACGGAAAGCGAGGCTAATATAATTTATAAATAAATTATATTCCCCTGCCCGGCATGTCGACCCCGACGGCGGCCACCAAGGCTGTACCAACCCTATACCAAGTCTATACCAACTCTATACCAAGTCTATGGTGATACCCTGATGCCGCCCTCATGCCGCCCGGTTGCTGCCCAAATGCCAGCAACGTAAACAACACGAAGCCAGCATGAAACCAGCGACTCATCACGGCCGCACCACGGCGATGGCAGGGCGGTGACCCCTGACGACCGTCACCTATCGTACAATAATTCAAAGAGAAGCGCGTTATCGTTGCATGTTGAAACAAAGCAAGATACTCTACGGAGGCCTGGCAGCACTCGACCGCGAACTGCGCAAGGAGGCCTGGACCGGGGCCCACTACACCATCGTGGTGGACGAAAACACCTTCCAGCAGTGCCTTCCACTGCTGATTTCCAGCGTAGAAGCGCTGCAGGAGGCCGACTTTGTCGAGGTGCCCGCCGGCGAGGAGTGCAAGACGCTGGAGGTGGCGGCACAGGTGTGGCAGACGCTGCTGGAGGGTGGCGCCGACCGCAGCGAGGTGTTGGTGGCGCTGGGAGGCGGAGCGGTCTGTGACCTAGGGGGTTACGTGGCCTCGGGCTACAAGCGCGGCATCCGCCACGTGCTGGTGCCCACCACCCTGCTGGCCATGACCGACGCCGCCATCGGCGGCAAGACAGCCATCGACCTCGGCGGCGTGAAAAACAGCATCGGCCACTTCTACCCCGCACAGCTAACCATCATAGAACCAGACTTTCTAGACACCCTACCTTCGATGGAACTCGGTTGCGGGCTGATGGAGATGGTGAAGACCGCCGCCGTCACCGACCCCGTGCTCTACCAACGGCTGCTGGCCATCCCGGCGGGACAACCTGCCGCCAAGCAGGACATCGTGGCCGCTGGCCGGATCAAGAGCCGCGTGGTGAAAGCCGATCCTTACGATCATGGAATCAGGAAGATACTAAACTTCGGACACACCTTTGGCCATGCCATCGAGGTCTACCGCCAGCTGCCCCACGGCCTGGCTGTCGGCATTGGCATGAAGGCCGCCATGTACCTCTCGGTGCGCAAACTCGGACTCAAAGAAGAGGTGTACAAGTCATACTCCCAGTGGCTTACGTCCCAACTCGCCGCTCTCCACATACCGCTCGCCGCCTTCACCCTGAAGGACATCGAGCAGATGCTCCCCCTGATGCATCAGGACAAGAAGTGCGCCGAGGGAGAACTGAACTGCGTCCTGCTGCAGGAGATCGGTGCGCCGGTGATCGACGTGACGATCAGCGACAACGAGGTGCGCGACACCCTGCTTGCACAAAAAAATATCTGCTAATCCGTAAAAAGTTGTATACTTGCAGTTGCTAATCTTGACTTTATATTTCTCATTAATAGACAATAACGCATAAAGAAAATGGATAATCTGATAAATCTTCCGGACCTTTTGGTGCTCCGCATCGGGAATCCGCTTGGGCTGACGCCTTTGGCAATGCTGATTGTCATCGCTGTGGTGGTGGCGGTCATGTCGGTGTTCAACTACCAGATCCGCTACCGCGACGGCGGCCGGTTCTATCCGGTGCTGTACTGTCTCTTCGGGCTGTCGCTGCTGGCTACGTTCTATTACGTGTTCCAGTCGGGGCTGCCCGTTGTCGACGGTGTGCCGTGCATCGGTTGGTTCTGCCGTCCGGAGCACGCCGGAGGGATGGCATGGGTCATCCTCGCCATCGTGCTGACGCTGTTTGTCTCGCTCGAACTGATGAACGCCACCATGCAGGTTGTGGCCCAACTCTCGGTCGAGGCCGGCATGTCGCTGGAAGAGAAGCGCTGGAAAGAGTGGAAATGGCTCCTTTACATCGTGTTGATCGGCGTTTCGGTGTCGGGCGTAGGCTACGCCATCAACCACACCTTCGCCGGCTGGGCACTGGCTATCACCGCCGTGGCGACGGTGGCATTTGTCGTTTTCAAGGTGGTGCGCGACACCCTCTACTGCGGCAAGTTCCTCCCCGCACTGCTGATCGGTGTGGTGGCGCTGCTGGGTAGCGCAGCGTCGATGGTCCTCTTCTTGGAACTGATACATGCCTACTTCTACCTGACGTTCTTCCTCGTGGCCTTCCTTTCCATGGCCAAGGCCCGAAAGAAAAAGCCCGCAAAGAGTTGAAATTATGTAAGTTCTCGTGTCGATTAAGCCTAACGAGAGCCCGGTGAATATAAAGAGAGAGGCCGCAGGATCCCTGCGGCCTCTCTCTTTTGTGCTTCGCTCGGCGGGCGGTTAGTCGTCGTAGCGGAGGAAGTTGCCGTTCTTGTCGAACACCATCTCGATGGTGCTGTTCAGCTCGACTTCGTAGTTCTTCCCGTCCTTGCCAATCTGGACCACGTACTGCCCCGCGTGTTTCGCGGCGACATACTCGTTGATGGCGGCGGGGATGATGGCCGTGGGCACGCCGTCGGCGTCGCGGTCCTCCACCTCGTCCCACTCGCCCTGGCGGGTGAAGTCGACGTTGGCTCCATCGGTGAAGATCACCTCGTAGTCCTTGTCGGCCACCTCTTGGTCATGGTAGACGATCCATATCTGTTTGTCGGCGAAGTGGGTCTGCACGAAGGTCTGGGCCGCAGCGGGCAGCTCGCTGAACTCGATGGCGACTTTCTCTGCCTTGTGGCAGGCCGTCAGGGTCATGGCGACCATCAGGGCCGCGCTCAGAATGATGTTTTTCTTCATAGTGTTTGGTATTTTTATTGGTGAATACTCTGTTTGCGTGAACTGTCGATCGACTCGGTGACATTGATCACATAGTCGGCCAACTTCTCGTACTGGGCATACAACGAGCTGTAGGCGTTGCCGACGGCATAGTCGTAGACGCCCGTCTTGAGTGCCTCCAGGTGCTCGGCGCGCAGACGGTCGCGGCAGTTGTTGACCGCCTGCTCGGCGTCGTAAGCCCCGCGAAGGTCGATCTGATCGTAGTCGACCAGGTTGCCATCCATCACCTTCAAGGCGTTCTCCACCAGGGCATTCATCTGTGCCAGGTTGGCATTGAGGTGATCGCTGAAGTGGACGGCGTCGGCACGTTTGCTCTTGCGTGTGAGGGCGATCTGGAGAATGCTGTCGCCGATGCTTTCCAGGTTGTCGATGATGCGGAGCATGGTGCTGACGCGTTCTGAGCCGTGAGGGCTGAGGCTGCCGCCACCGACGGCGGTGAGGAAGCGCGTAAGCTCCATCTCCATGCGGTCGGTCAGCTGCTCGTAGCGCTCGATGCGCTGCATCACTGCCTCAAAATCCTTCTCGTTCTGTGCCTTGCGCAACTCGGGCAACAAGGCGTACATGTGCAGCACATGCGTCGAGAAGAGCTGTATCTCGCGCTTGGCACTCTGCAGGTTGAGCTCGGCGGTGTTGACCTGACCGCCACTGATATAACTCAAGTGGTACTCCTCTGAAGGCTCGCCCTCCTCGCCGTCGCTCTTGGTCTCCGGCACCATGCGCTCCACAAGCCACATGATCTGCGGGATGAACCATACCAAGAGCAGCGTGTTACCCACGTTGAAGAGCGTGTGGAAGAGCGTGATAGCCATCGGCACATCGGTGGGGAACACCGAAAGGATGAAGTTCACGATGGGGCGGAAGAGCACGAGGGTGACCAGCACGCCCACCACGTTGAACACCAAGTGGGCACGTGCGGCACGCTTGCCCGAAGTGTTTGCCACCATAGCGGCAATGTTGGCCGTAATGGTTGTACCGATGTTCTGTCCCATGACCAGGGCAATAGCCATCTCGGTGCCCAGCAGACCGTTGTAGCACATCAGCAGGGTGATGGCCATCATGGCCGACGACGACTGCACCACACACGTGAGCACCGTACCGATCACAATGAATAACAGGATCGACCAGAAGCCATAGCCGCTCAGCGAGGCAATCCCATCCAGCAGGGCGGGATACTGCTCCAGGTTCGGCATGGCATCCTGCAACAGGTCCATACCCACCAGCAGCAGGGCCAAGCCGATGACCGTCTGCCCTACGGGCTTCAGCTTCTCCCGCTTGGTGAAGAGGAAGAAGAGGCTTGCTGCAGCCAGCAACATAGGCAGGGAGAACTGGCCCGAGCCCTCGCCGAGACCCAGCAGGGTGATGATCCACGCCGTGGCCGTGGTGCCGATGTTGGCACCCATGATGACCGCCACAGCACCACTTAACGACAGCAGGCCCGCATTGACAAAACTCACCACCATCACCGTGGTGGCCGACGACGACTGGATGACGGCCGTCACCACCGTACCGGTCAGAATACCGCTCACCGGATGGTTGGTGATCTTGCCGAGAATGGCGCGCATACGGCTTCCCGCCGCCTTCTGCAACCCCTCGCTCATCTCCGTCATGGCAAAGAGGAATATGGCAAGCGCGCCTAGGAATTTGATAGCAATAGATAGAATTTCAACTAGTTCCATATTCGTTACTGTTTGTTTTCCGACCGCAAAATTACAGTGTCGATGTTACAAAACCGTTACGAAATGGTTAAGTTTTTGTTACGTTTTTGTTACGAAAATGTTAAGCACTCCTGCATTGTGCTGATACACTGCACGATGTACCTTTCATGGATTCTCCTCGACGTTCGCCGGTTCCGCCTCGTCTTTCTCCTGTTTGAGGGGGGCGGGGATTTTGCGATCGGGCCAGAGGATTTGCCATATACTGATATATTTACCGTTCTTGGCGGGAAGGTAGAAGCGGCCCCATTTCACACGTCCACCAGGATCGTTGGGGTCGCCACTGGTACTGGCCGACGCTATGCGCGGCGGGCCGGACCACGGGCACCAGTCACAGTAGGTGAAATCCCACAGACGCGGGTCGTCGGGGTCCTTAATCAGCAGCCCCTGCTCGGCCAGCACATGCCCCGGCGCCGTGATCTCCACCTCGCGCAGGGTGCGCAGCTGGAAGCTGTCGGTGATGACCGAGATGTAGAGGTCGGCATTGCTGTTCAGCACTAGGTCGGCCCGGTAGAGCGTCATGCCCTTGAGGGTCACGCTGAGGCCATAGCTGCCTGCAGGCATGGGGTCGGTGCCGAACTCGCCCGCGGCATCGCTGACCACAACAGCCATGGTGTCAGCGCCCTGCAGGAAGGAAACCCGGCAGTAGGGCTCCGCCTCGCCACTGAGGCGGTTCACCACCCGGCCCAGCACCACGACGCTGTCGGGCTCGGTGGGCTCCTGGGCACGGAGGGTACCAGTGCCGAGTAGAAGTAGAAGACAGAGGAGTAGGCTATTTCTTTTCATAGCGTGTAGTATCTTTGTCGGCCGAAGCGCGGCGCTTGGTGTCGAGGATGCGGCCATAGAGTAGTATCTCGTTTTTCATGGTACTATTCTTCCCGCTGACATCAAGCCCGGTACTGAAAAACATGAGTGTGGCACCGATTAAATTTTCTGGATTATTCGGATCAGCTGATCTTTTTGAACTGGCATCTCCCTCCATGTTGCCGCTCATATCCCACAGCCGTACATCGTCGGGGTTCTTAATCAGCAGCCCCTGCTCGGCCAGCACATGCCCCGGCGCCGTGATCTCCACCTCGCGGAGGGTACGCAGCTGGAAGCTGTCGGTGATGACCGAGATGTAGAGATCGGCATTGCTGTTCAGCACCAGGTCGGCCCGGTAGAGCGTCATGCCCTTGAGGGTCACGCTGAGTCCATAGCTGCCTGCAGGCATGGGGTCGGTGCCGAACTCGCCCGCAGCATCGCTGACCACAACAGCCATGGTGTCAGCGTCTTGCAGGAAGGAAACCCGGCAGTAGGGCTCCGCCTCGCCGCTGAGGCGGTTCACCACCCGGCCCAGCACCACGACGCTGTCGGCCGCCTCCTGCGCCCAAGCCCCTGTGCCGATCAGCAACAGCAGGCTGAACGCCAGTAATCTACTCCTTTTCATATCGTTTGAATTTATCTGTCAACAACCGTAGGGGCAGCGTGTCAATGGGGATGCTGTTGTAGCGGCCCCAGTAGTCGGCACTGTAGTCGCTGGCGCCGAAGGCACCGGAGAGGGTCTGCGGCAGCACCTCCAGTTCGTCGCCCGCCGTGCTGTCGGGCTCATAGGCAAAGTCGGTCAGCGTCCAGTCGAGGCTCTGCCGCCAGTACTGGTACTCGCCGTCGTGGCCGCGCCCCTTGCTGCCCAGGTGGAACTGGCGGTAGTTGTAGTAGTGGGTCATCGTGTAGCGCCCGTCGCGCACGTCATACTCCCAGGCCGAGGTGTCGGTATCGAAGGTAAGCCATGTGTACCAGGGGTTTACCCACGCATCCTGCGGCGCCAGCTGCCCGATGCGCTCCTGCGACGAGGTGATGCGCACGATGGCCAGGTCGCGCTTGCGGATCAGGTACTCGAAGTGGATCCTAGCGTTGAGCAGCCGGCCGGGCCCCACCGACCGCACACGGTAGTACAGCTCGCCGTCCCACTCGAACTCGCGGATGGGCTCGAACTTGTGGTAGCGCATGATGCGGCTCGCCAGCATGTAGGTGGCCTGCGGCGTGGCCACGGGGTCGACGAGGTTCCCGTTGTCGTCGTAGCCCATCATCTCGTCCACGCCGTCGCGGTTGGCCAGGGCCCGCTCCACCTGCCGGCGGTCGTAGACCAGCAGGCGGTGGCGCAACAGGCGCTTGCCGTTGCCCTCCAGCTCACGCACCCCGGGCTCGAAACGATAGACCCGCTTGTCGGCAAAGCGCTGGTAACCCGTGTGTCGCACATTCATCACGGCTTCGTCGTAGAGGTAGAGCTCGTCGTCCAGCGTGCGCCAGTCGCGGCAGAAGAAAGTGCCGTAGGTGTTCCGCCGGTGGTAGTTGCTGTCGATGCGGTCCACCGCAGCCCTAATCAGCTGACTGGCCTTGCGATAGCTCTTCACGCGCACCTCCTGCAGCTCGACCGACTGCCGCCAGAGGCGCACCCGTCCCCGCTGCTGCAGCTCCCGCACCGACAGGCGCGCCGTCTCGTAGCCCACCGACCGCACCACCACCGTGTCGCCCTCGCTCCCCACGGGGACCTTCAGCTCGTAGTCGCCGGCGTCGTTGCACGACACACCGGTCATGGTTCCAGCCAGTTGCAGCGTAGCGTAGGGCACTCCCCTACCCTCGCTCGTCACGCGTCCGCGCAGCAGCAGCACCTCGTCCTGAGCCGCCACACGCAGGGCCGCAAACATAATAATTATGGATACAATGCGCCTCATACAACTATATAATACCCACTTTTCAGGGCAAATCTGACATCCCTGCCATTTTTTTTTTCGTTTCGGAACGCCGACGCCTACAAATCGCCGCGTCCATCCCATCTTTTCAGCATCGTTTCGCATGCTCCCCGTCCGACGATATGCAGAGATGATGCAGAGATGATGCAGAGGGGATGCAGGGAAGATACCGGGTAAAATGCCTAGTTGATGCCTGGATGATGCCTAGATGATGCCTAGATGATGCCTGGATGATGCCTGGAGGGTGCCACTATCGGGCGGGCACCACCAGCTGCTCGGTCAGACGGCTGCGCTGCTCGAGCAGGATGGATCGGCCGCTGACTATGCGGTCGATCACCGCCTGCATGTAGTAACGGATGGTGATGAGCTGCAAGTGTTCGTTGTAACGCACTAGGAACATGCTCTTTAGTCGGTCGATCAAGCGCTCGACAAGCTGCGGATTGTTGTCGACACAGATGGAGAAACTCAGGGCCGAGTTCTGCATCAGGTTCACCCTGATTCCCAGCTCGTTGAGCAGTCCGAAGATGACCTGCAGGTTGTCCTCGGCGATGAAGGAGTAGTCGCGCGGATAGATGGAGAGCAGCATCTGGTTGTTCCGGATGATGTAAAGCGGCGTTTCCGGACTGATAGTATGGTAGTTACCGATGACCGAACCATCGCTCTCGGGCGTGATAAAGGACCGGATGTAGAGCGGAATGCCGCGGTTCTGGATGGGTTTCACCGTCTTGGGGTGGATGACCGAGGCGCCGTAGTAGGCCAACTCGATGGCCTCGTCGTAGGGTATCTGGTTGATTTTGATGGTGTCGGGGAAGTACTTGGGGTCGGCATTGAGGAAACCCGGCACATCTTTCCAGATGGTGATGCTCTCGGCCCGGAGGCAGTAGGCCAGTATGGCGGCGCTGTAGTCGGAGCCTTCGCGGCCGAGGGTGGTGGTGTTCCCGTCGTCGGTTCCACCGATAAATCCTTGTGTCAGAACCACCTGGCAGGACGAATGGCTGTCCGTTCCCTGCCGGAAGGCGGCCTTCTGCCGCTCCAGCGCCTCTTGGGTGGCCTGCCAGTCGACACGCCCCTCGCGGTAGTGGCGGTCGGTGCGGATCAGCTGCCGCGCGTCGGCCCATAACGTTCTTGTTCCAAGGTGGTTGAGATAGTGCGCGATAATGGTGGTCGAGACCAGCTCGCCGTAGGAGACCACCTGGTCGTAGTTGTAGTTATAGCGCTCGGCCTGGGGCTGCAACGCGGCGATGGTTTCGTCGAGCCGGCACAGCAGTGAGCGCACCTTGCCGACGAGCTCTTCGTCGTTTGGAATCAATGTGTTGGCAATACCGAGATGATAATCCTCCAACTGCTGGCGCAACTCCTGCCGGTTCTCCGTCGCCGGGCCTCCGCCGGGCACTAGCTTCTCCAGCAGGTTGGTGGTCTTGCCCATGGCCGACACGACGACCACCAGCGGTTCCTCCGTCAGGTGCATCTGCACGATGTGCGCCATGTTGCGCACCGCCTCGGCGCTGTTGACCGATGCTCCGCCAAACTTGAACACCCTCATGCCAGCTCCCTTTCCATGTCGCGGCGCGAATCCTTGGCCTTGATGCTTTCGCGCTTGTCGTAGTGATGTTTACCCTTGGCCAGGGCGATGGTCAGCTTGGCGTAGCCACGGGGGTTGACAAAGAGCAGTTCCGGCACGATGGTGTAGCCGCGCTCCTTGATCTTGTTCTGCAACTTCCTGAGCTCGCGCCGGTTGAGAAGCAATTTGCGGTCGCGCTTGGCCTGGTGGCCCCAGTAGGAGCCGAACTTGTACTCGGAGATGTGCATGTCGCGCACGAAGAGCTCGCTGCCGACAAAGGTGCACCATGCGTCCGAAAGGTTGGCCTTGCCCTCGCGGATACTCTTTATCTCACTACCCATCAGCACAATACCAGCCGTGTACTCGTCCATCAGGAAGTACTCGTAGGCTGCGCGTTTATTCTTGATCTCGATGATGTTCTTCTCTTCCATGCCTTTACAACGGAATGGATGTTAAATTATTGCGCGGAACGAAAAAAGTGTGTATCTTTGCCGCTGAAAAGAGATGAAACCGATACTTGTCCACACCCGCCACTTCCCACCCCGGGACTACAGCGCCATCACACTGTTCCCGTTCGTGTTCCACAACGAGCGGCGGCTCAGCGAGCGCGAACTGCGCCACGAGACCATCCATCTGTGGCAACAGTTGGCGCTGCTAGTAGTCTTGTTCTATGTGCTTTACATGCTCTTTTGGATCGTCGGCCTCCTGCGCTACCGCAGCCACGACCGCGCCTACCGCAGCATCCCGTTCGAGCGCTCCGCCTACCGCCTCGAAGGCCGTAAGAACCTCCGTCCCCTCACCATGGCCTTCGACTGGCTGCGGGGCTTTTGATGGTAGACGAAGGAACGTCAGCAGCAAATCCTTGTTTGTCGCAGTTGCTCCTTGCGGGCCGAGGGGATGATTTCCTCGTGATAGAAGTAGTTGACCACCACGGGCGGCTCGCCGTGGCGGGCACGGACGCTGTCGTCGTTGCGGACGTAGCGCAGCCCCTCGTCGGCGCAGAAGTGGCGCATGTCGGCGTCGAGC
>OCVV012849608.1_pt1 | contig 44407 bp, 67 predicted proteins | sample 1539721 | NCBI WGS metagenome assembly OCVV01 (sample SAMN02144230, study PRJEB22623) | gut metagenome | biome: sheep rumen | host: Ovis aries | place: New Zealand | reverse complement strand
AATGTCAGTCGCCCCACTATTGTACGTCGACTTAAAGAGTCGGGCATAATAATCCGAGGAAGTGCGGAAGCTAATCAGCTCATGATGTCCAAGCGCTCCAGCGAGGAGAACACTCGTAATGTCCGCGCTGCTCATGATGCCGTCCGCGGCAAGACCTATTCCCACGAAGAACGTTGCAAGCGTGCTGCTAGCCGCCAAAGGACCTTTGCCGGCTTCACAAGTGAGTACGAGACGGTGATCGCAGATGAGCTTTCTAAACGAGGCATCCAATTTATTCCGCAATTCGCTATCGACATATACAATGTCGATTTTGCTATTGGGGACTACATCGCCTTTGAGTGCTACGGAGGTGCTTGGCATGCTACTGGCCGGGCAGCTGCTCGCTTCGACGATCGCAGTAAAAAGATCTTTGATAGTGGGCGCGCCATGGTTATCTGCTGGTTTAATAACGGAACTGTCGATAACATCTCCGGCATAATAGACTACCTTGTCGCCCTTAACAAGGTTCTTTGCTCTAATCCAACCGCGAGAAGAAAGCACTATGTGATTGGGAGTAACGCAAAGCCTTCTACCATTGGCAGTTCTAAACTCAATTACGTCACCTGAATACTCTGCACGCATAACTGCCTCCGCATCAGGAGCAATAATGTGAGTATCCGGTAATACACAATTCGGGTGCATAGGAGGTGCATTCAGGCCGGGCTGCATTTTGATGACCTTGAAGTGTTTGCCATCGAGTGCCTGGCAGTCTTCACAGGCGTGACCGGTCAGGGCAATGAACTCATATTCCTCGTACCCATTCCGCTCGTAGCTCTGCTTCTGGGCGCCGATCTGCACCCGCGCCATCTCGGTTCGCATCAGCCTGGTCGCATTGCTCAGGGACACACCAAAGCGTTTCTTGATATCCACGGCCAGCTGCCGGGGATTCAGCCCCTGGATCAGTCCGCGGGTCAGGAGGATGCTCAGCTCGCTCTTGAGCATGTCCTGGTACATCCAGATCCGGTCGGAGAACTGTGCGTTGTGGAAGGATGCGTTCACAATAGCGTGAGCCTTCTTTGCCGGCTCCAGAACGGTCTCGCCCAGGATACCGGCCTGCCGCTCCATCTCTGCGAGGGTCCGGTCGTTTAGGATCTTCCCCTCATAGTTCTCCAGCTGACTGAAGCCGTCGATCAGCTCCAGGCCGATATTCGCTTTCAGGAGCTCCAGCCGGTTTACCTTCATCGTCAGGTTGTACAAGCGCATCTCCTCGTTGGCCTTCTCGCTGAGGTTCTTCTCCTCCACATACCGCTTTGCCTTCTCGGAGTATTCCTTGATGTCCAGCTTCGACACCCGCCGCTTGGCCTCCGCGATCGTGATGCCTTCCTTTGTGGCGTATTTTACAAAAAATCCGTTGATCTCCTTGTTCACCCGATCGAGGGTGTCCGCGTAGATCTTCTGGATGTGCTTCTCATACTCAGCCTCTTCGGTGATGTTCTTATCCCTCTGCGCTGCTTCTCTCTGTCTCCAGTACTCCAGACTGCTCCGTGCCATTTCCTGCTCCAATTCCGAACATCCGGCGGTCTACGATGCTCTCCTGCGTCTCTTCCGTCTCCCTGGCGATCTGCTCCAACTCTGTGTCCGGATCCTGCACCACAGAGGGCATGAGGCTCAGCTGCGTCCGCTGGGAAACGATTCCTTCCGCGTTCCGGGCGTTCTCGATCTCCTGCTTTGTGTTCTTCGGCAGATTCCGGTTAAACTTCACTTCTGCCTCCCGCCAGGCTTCCGGGTTCGCGACATTGGTGGAAAGCGAACAGAAGATCTTGTATCTCTTCTGGAGCGACTTCTCGATCTTCGTGTCGAAGGTGGACAGCATGGTGCCCGTGGCAAGCAGCTTGTAGGCCATGGCTTCTCCGGAAGCCGCGTTGTTGAAGGATTCATCCGAAATATTGGCAGCCATGCTGATCTGGAAGATCAGGCGCTCCAGCCGGTTCAGAAGGTTCTCCTGCGTCGTGTCAGCGGTCGGCTTGCTCAAGAACTGGACGATGATGTTCTTAATATCGTCTGCGTTGCTGGTGCCGTAGATGTTGATCACCCGGTCATCACGGATCCGACGGACGCCGTCCTCATCGACCTTTGCTCCCAGGATCGCCAGATAGGATTCCGCGAAGGCATCAACATCGTTGCTCTTCTCGCTGATCGTATGGTTGTACGCCTCGATCATGTCCGCGACATCCTCATAGAGGCCCATGCGCTCATCGTTGAGCATATATTCCACGGCAGGGATCAGTCCGTAGGGATTGACGCGTTCCTCCCCGTCCCAGTCGCTCTTTACGAAATTCCGCTGCCATTCCCGCGTGGAGACTTCCCCGTAAATCGTCCCGTCGATCCGGTAACCATATCGGACAGCGAACAAGGATCGCTCCTCCATGGTGTCGTCGTACACACAGAAGAACTGCTTCGGGCTGAGGACCTTCATCCGGGTCTCTGCCCGCTCATTCTGGTAGAAGTACTCCCAGGCATGGCCAAACTTAAAGCAAGCCTTGAACAGCCTGCCCTCGTGGTCAACGATATGATTCCTTTTCTCAAACTCCTTCACGGCTTCATCCACCTGGTCATCCGGGAAATGCTTCTGGATGGGGATGCCGTAGCCGTAGCCGAAGGATATGTTTGTGATGTACTTCGGGAAGTTGACTGCCAGCCGGTTGTCCGGTTTCCAGGCTTCCTTGTCCGGCTGCCGATAGATATCGTGGTAGCCCAGGAAAAGTCCTTCCAGGTAGTCATACCGGCGCAGCTGCGTCCGGTGCTTGTCGATGTATTCCTTTACCAGCTGCATTGTGACCGGCTTATCCGGATCACACAGCAGCGGGCGGGGAAGCTGGTATAAATGCTTTGCCCTTGCCATTTAAATACCTCCGCTGAATGTCTGGACGACGACGCCCCTGGGCTTCCGCCATCCTTCTATGCCGTACCTCATGGAGGCCATGGCATCATCAAAAAATGGAACTGGCTCATCGAGATAAACATTCCGCTTATCATCATGCTTCCACTTCCATTGTGAGATCTCTTTTATAAAATTAACATTTGATGGATGAATGTAGATCCTCCGGCTGACCGGCCGGCCGCTGCCATCTTCCGGAATGCCCTTCAGCCAGTCGATCTGGGCTTTGACGCTGTTCTGTTCCTTGCTTACGCCGCGGGCCAGATAGCCGGCATTCCGCCACATGTTGATCCGATCCGGCTCAGCAGAATCGCACCACATAACTTTGTTCTTAGGGATACCGGTGCTGTTTGCCGTCTGGATCCATTCGGCGGTATCCTTCTCGTATCCGTACAGCCCGGGGAGAACATAGATGTTTCCATCCTTCCATCCAAAAGGATAGATCGCATTTGCATGATTGAAACCGAAGTCCTGCCCGATCGCGACATCGTCATACCACTGGAGATCCAGCAGGATTTCTTTTACCTCCCAGTTCTTCAGGATCAGCCCTGAGGTCTCGCCCCAGTTTCCGAGTCCGTAGACCTGGTAGCCTTCCGGATCCACCTCCCGGCGGCGCTCCATCCTGCGGTAATACGCCTCGTCAATGAACCGGTTGTCCCGGTACGTGCTGTGATGCGTGAGGACATCCGGATCCGCCCTGTCGAAGAACTGCTGCTTGATCCAGTGATGCGCAGAGACCGGATTGAATGTCATCCGGATCTGGTAGAACTGCCCGTCCGGAAGAACACCACGGAGTCGGTCATCGATAATCTCGAAATCGGCCTGTGTGAGCTCCGTGGCTTCCTCTATCCATACATCCGTAAGCTTTCCCCGCTTGAAGGTGATAGATTTCAGTTTCTCCCGCTGGGCATCATCCTTCACGCCACGGAAGATGATCTGGTTCCCGTTTATCCGGCACTCGATCAGCATGTTGGAAGTATTTATGTACCAGTATCTTTCCCAGTCTTTTCCGAAGATCCGGAAGATAGCGCTCTGCAGCTCCGCAAAGGTGCTGTCCCTGTTTGTCACATCTGCTTTGCGCACACAAAGCAGATTCCTGCCCGGATCGTTAAGGAGCCGGAGGATGTAGTGCTGTGCAGTGTCCATGCTCTTTCCAGAGCCAGCTGAACCACGAAGGAGCAAATACCGTTTTCTGGAGCGGTCGACATCACGGAAGATCCGGTTCGCCTCGACCCTTATGTTCAAGGATCACCATCTCCCTCTTTCTCATCTCCATAATCCAAAGTGATGTTAAGCTCGCCATCTACATGGGTATCCACGTCCTGCTTGTCACGCCAGAGCTCAGGCTTCCGGTTTTTAAGCCAGAAGATTTGCGCTGTCGTGTCCGGCTTCACATGCTTCGTAGACTCCTTCGTGACGACCATTTCATACTGCCCGCTTACAGGATTGAACCGGCGCTCCCTGGTGGTCTCAGTGTAATCGTACCCCATTGCATTCCGATAGAGCGCGCTCTCAACCTCCCGGTCGACAACCTCTTTACCCTTTTTTAAGGACTCAGAAATCTCAGGATAGCTGTCTTTCCACGCGTACAGGGTACCCGCAGCTATCCCCATGTTTTTTGCGATCTGTTCGTCGGTAAGGCCGTCTCTTGCCCATCCTTCGATCTTCGTCAGGCCTTCCGGCGAAATCCACTGTCCATATTTACCTTTCGCCATCTGGCCTCACCTCACTTTGCCCAGTCGATTCCGTACTTTTCTATGATCGTCCGGAAATCCTCAATATCGTGCGGCACGATCTTCGCACTTCCATTCCCGTCAATGCCAATGTGCAGGAGCTCGTGATACATCAGGATCCGCTTCTGTTCTGTATTCAGATCTGCAATATTCGGAAGATATATCACGATCAGAAAATCATACATCGTCAGCGCCTGGTAAATCTCCGGAACTCGGATACATTCAGCAAAGACAGCCTGGCCGCTGCTCTTTTTCTCTTTATCCGATGCCAGAAAGCAGATCTGGAAGCCTCTGGTTCGGATCCACTGCAGATCTGGTCTGTCGTTCAGGACCTCGCAGCCAAGCTGCTCCCATTCATCGCTATGCCAATACATAATTCATACTCTTAAACAAAAGGACAGCCAGAGATCATCTGGCTGCCCCGCGTAGGAAGGAAAACATATGAAAAATGAAGAACCCTAAGCTTTTACAGGTACAATGATAAACCGAAATAATGTCCCGTGATTACGGCAACTTCAAACTCCTGTCAATGTATTCACCCAGCTTCTGTATGTCATTGCGAATCAATTCGGCTGAAACATGTATTATTTTTACATCAAGCCCTAAAGCGAATTGAACAACAGCTTCACGTTCGGAATACTGATCTCCCTTATGAAATGTCTTGCCATCAACCTCCACAACAAATCTTTGTTCGGGAATAAAAAAATCAACACGATATCCCCGTACCTTCTGTTGTGGGATTATCTTGTATCCAAGATGTAGCAATTCAATTGCAACCATAGCCTCCGGAATACTCCCGTATTTTTCCTGCGCCCGCTTTGCTGCTTTAATGGCCTTGTCATAAGAATCAAAATTCTTAATCTGCCGTTGCATCTCATCCAGCGCTTGGTTGAATCGCCGTTCGTTCTTTGTCTCGATCTGGTTAATCAGATCGTCAACGGCTGCCTGCTTCTTGTGTTTCAGACCAAGTGAACAAGCATCACAGATAAACTCCTTCTTTCGACCATATACTGCCCTTTTAACTTTTCGCCCACAACGACAACAAGGCACGATGTAAACTAAACAACCACGACCACCTCTCCATACATGATTAGGATCATAATAATATTCGATCCCATCAAGGTCCGCTTCTCTTTTTCCCATGCTCAAATCCTCTTAGCCATCTCATAAATAAAACGCCTACGCATACTATAATACAAATCTTTACCGCATGGAATTCCATTGTCTTGCAGATAATGAAAAGGATAGTCATGACAGATCCCAAGGATCAGCCAGTCGCAGAACACTTCGCCTCCGATTTCGTACGCCACGTGGTCAATCATGTCCTTTTTTCGAGAAATGGCAGCTCTCCGGATTGCTAGGTCTGCTGTTGGATCCGAGTCTCCGGAACCCTGTACTTTGTCCAAATCATACGCAATTCCTTTACTGGTATTCGTCAAAGCGTCTAATTCGGTTTTCCACTCCGGGTACTGCTTGCAGAAATGAATTACCGTCAAAAACGCCTCTTTTGGAACGTACCATTTACTTTTTGCGCTCAGCGGTTTGTGGTCTCCCACTGGATTTAGCCTCCTTCCATAACTTTTTAAGCCGACCTCCCTCAATGCTGAACTTCCCATCATATGCCACCCGAATGATTCTGGTGTGCTGCTTGAGGTCATCCCGCATAGGGAAGCCGTGTGAATCTACTTGCATTTATTCTCCCTCCAATATCGCAAGGATCACCAGCGGGATCAGTATCGCGCCGGCCAGAATAAAGATCGTCATATCTGCCTCCTACTTGTCCCAGTACAAACTGATCCGTATCGCATCATCTTCTGCATCCATCATGTGAACCGGCGAATCAAGCACTTTATCCGACAGCCATTCCTGTGCTTCCGTATCGAATGTATGGATCCTACATTCAATCCTGTCCCTGCCGGGATCCTCTCCAGATGTGATCCAGACCTCACCGCAAGCCACTTCAAGCACTTCCCTTACGGTCATTTCTCAGCCGCCTCCTTTGCATCCTTCAGAGAAAAGAACTCCTTCTCCGTGCCTTCGGGCCGAATCAGAAAGTATGTTGTGTGCATCCAGGATCCAACCCCGTTCGAATGAGGAATTGCTCTCTTCCGGCTCTCGATACGAAAACGCCCGTCTTGAGATTCATAATACGTTGTCGTCTCGCCGGTGGCTTTTACAGCCCGGCCTGTTTTAATCCATCTCATCATCCTTGCCTCCTTTCAAAAATCGCCATACACTCCTCACAGCTTCCACCAGACCAAAGGATCGGACACAAGATATATCCGTCTTCGTACTTTGTGATGACGGCCTCAAAGCAGTCCTGCAGCTGCCCGTCACCATGATCTATACCGTCATCTGTGTTGCACTTCATACTCTTGCCCCTTCCCAGGCCTTGACGATCCTTGTATAGCCACATTCTGGGCAAGCCCATCCTACTCCCTCTTTATACAAGAGATAATGTTTCCCGCCTTTTTTATTACACTTGTGGCAAACAAACCGCTTTCGCTTAAACTTCAGCTTTCCCAATTTACTCTCTTAAACCTCCTCACAATTCATTTGTGTAATTTTGTGTATTTCTCCTTGATTTATTGCACGATTTCGTGTGTAATATATCTGACAAGGAGGCTTGCATGAAATACACTTATACTGCTACATTCACCCCAAAAGAAGATGGTTCCGGTTTTCTCTGCCGTGTTCCCGATCTTCCCGGCTGTATCTCATCCGGCAAGGATCTGAACGATGCTATTGAGATGATCACCGATGCCGCCAGCATCTGGCTGGTCACTGCAGAGGATGAAAAACTCGATATCGCCGCCCCGTCTCCGCAGAATCAGCTTTTGTCTGACCCTGATACTATCCTTTCCGTAATCTGCGTCGATACTGTCAAGTATCGATCCAAGATTGACACCAGAGCAGTCCGTAAAAATGTTTCTCTCCCCGCCTGGATGGCTCGCCTTGCAGACGAGCGAGGCATTAACTGTTCGCAGGTGCTGCAGGAATCGCTTAAAACTCTGTTGTGACTAGTTTCCTCCTTATGCCGGGCCTTAACAGGCCCGGCTTTCATATTGCTTCAGTCCTTCGCCTTCCACGGTTCCGGTAGTGGCTGCCAGGCAACCGCTTTTCTGTGCAATCTACCTTCTGGCGTTAAGTATTCATCATCATATCCATGGAATTTTCCATCGCCATACAACGTGCCAGTCAACACAAATCGATGGCCTTTAAAGTCATAGCAGACCAGCACTTCTTTCCCAACATCCGGCAACCTCTCACTGACCGGAATCCACCGCTGTTCTGGCTGTGCGGATGGCAAGGCTTCAAGAGCGTCCTTAATGTCACTGGAGTGATAATAGCTACCATCTGAATTGTGCCATGCAGGTTTTTTCAGAATCGCATCCAATGCCTCTGCTCTGCTTATGCAATCGCACGAGTGCGTTTCCGTGCGTTTATCCGCGTGTTCTTCAGCTAGTCTCATCATTAAACTCCTGAAATATGCATTCAACATCCTCCACCCGAAAGAATAACGGCTTATTGTCCGCAATTCCCTTAATGTCGTAATGGGTGATTTCGCCAGTCAGCGCATTTGTATTTATTCTAAATTCGTCACACGTTATTGGTAATTCGAAGCCGCTTTTAAATATTATTTTTACCCTTGACTTCATCCTTCCCGCCTTTCTTTGTACGGTTCTGGGAGTGGCATCCATGCTATTGGCTCGTCTTCTCGTTCTTTTTCTTTATCAAGTGTAAATTCTTCTGTATTCCATTCGCCGTTACTATCAATCCATGCTATATACGGAGAATCATACAAGTACACAAGCACTTGCTCATCTTCCTCTGGCACTCGTTCACTGCACAGAATCCACCGCTGTTCTGGTCGTGCGGATGGCAAGGCTCTCAGCATATCCTGTATACTCACTGCATTAGCAGTTGTGCGGTTGACCACATACAGCTCAAACCATGTATTGACGGCATCAATAGCCGCCGCTCTGCTTATACAATCGGTTGCAAGATTATTGCAAGTTTGTTGCAATCTGGATCGTGCGGATGCTCCATCATTTTTCTTGTATTCTTCTTCCAGAGTGTTTATCAACTCCAGCAATGACTTGTAATCCCACACAGGGTAGCTGCCATCGGAAGATGCTATACCATCCGCAATGCGATTCAGGCTATTCCGAATAAAGTCAAAGGCATCCTGATTCATCATATTTCCACTTCCTCCAATCTATGCCCAGCCTGGTCAATGCCTGCCGAATGCTTTCCAGATCATCCTCGTAGGCAAAATCATAATCTCCGATAGTCTTGATCGCCTGGCCTGCGCACTTGCGCTGGATGGAGCGATGACTATAAAAATTATCGGCGCCTGCGGTCTTTGTGTTTTTGTAGATTTTTACGACCTCACCCTTTTTGTTAATCTTCAACACTCTTTTTCTCGAGGCATGCGCAGCCTTGCGGCCTAGTTTTGCCTGAGTGGTCAGCATGAGGTCGTCTAATTCTGCAGAAGCGCACACACCTGATTTAGATACCACACGCGCGTCCTTCGGCACTGGTCCAACAAAGGTCTCCCACATAAGCCGTTTAACACTTCTACAGATGACCTTGCCATCAATGTAAAAAGTGGCACAGCATGAATTTCGGCCCGCTCCGGTCATGATTATATTGACCGGCTTTCCATTCCGGCAGTTTCTGATTTTTCCGCGAGTGCTCATCTCATAGTCTTTGATACCCGCAATCGGCTTCCAGTACTCTGGACATTTCCTTGTGTCTACTTCCTTGGCTCCTGCATTCATCGTTTCGACCCCTTAAATACTATCGTTGGTATGGCTCGCTTCCCGCTGATCGGCGGCATAGGCGGGCATTCTTCCGGACGCCATGGCCTGCGATGCCCTGTCTGCAGCATATAGTTGCAAACAGCCCGACCAATTGCCGAGAGATCTTTACGCCTGCCCTCCTCGATCGAATTGTACCGGCAGTGTATGCACTTATACCTGGACAGCCGGGCGATTTCTTCGTCCGTATATTCATTCCAATCGTTGTGCAGCGGCATCTTTCTCCTCCTGCAGGTAGTTAAGTGCTATATTTACACACTCTGCTGTCATCTTCGCAGCCTGCCTGAGTCCTTCATTGTATCCAAGGCTGTACACGCCCATATAAATTGCCAGAAGCGCGATCACAGCCAGGATACCAATTACTCCATTCATGTCTCACCTCCTGCCTCCCTGCCCGGCACAGGGAGGACTTTATGTGTTTCCGGCTTCACCCAGCTCCAAGGAGGAAACCTCCTTTTTCTTTAATAGTTTTTCTGCGCATCAACCACTTTACTGCCTCGGCCGGATAGTTGTTTTCTGAAACAGCCGGGTTATTTCCGTTTATAGATCCTTTCAAGCTCATCAAGGCAAGCCTTCATCAAATCATGAGCAAACTCACATCTATAGGCTGCCTCAAATGCTTTTGCCTCTTCTAAGATCGCCGGCCACTCTTCTTTTTTGGGATCGCTGTGCTTCCGAAAGTATTTCCAGGCCTCAGTAAAGAGCCACCAATATTTTTTCAGTGTATTTTCATCCATTACGAACCCTCGACCCTGCACTTGGCTTTTCTGTAACTAGTCCGCCTCTTCTTCCAGGCATTTTCACAGAAGCCAATATCATCCACATAGTCATAACAGACAGGCGCGTCCTTACCGTCGCAGGTTCGGGCGATCCGGCCAATGCTCTGGGTGACAACAGCGAAGTCCTTCTTCGGCGTTGTAAGATACAACCTATCCAGACATGGGATGTCCAATCCTTCTTTCGCCAGGGAATACGTGGCGAACAGATACCGAAGCTTTCCGCTGCGCATATCGTCTATTGCCTTTGCCCTCCTCTCCCGGGCAGCTGCGCTGGTCATCTTGCCGTCTATCAGTGCACTGCATTTCTGCAGATCCGCCGGAAGGAAGAGCTGCAGCATCTGGAGATGTCGGACCCTGTCAGAGAGGATCAGATTGCTGTGTTCTGAATTTCGGATCATGTCATTTGCTATGATCTGGCAGCGGGCAGGATCCTCTGTGAGGTGCTGGATCAGCTTTGCATATATAAGTGTTCCATCTGTATCCAGACACGTTTTGTCAATTCTTGCGCCGGTATCCCGCCTGATGACTGTGACCTGCATTGTTTTGCCCTCTACAGCTTCCTCGGGAACCGTATATGCAAGATCTCCGATGATTGCGAAGGTACTCCTGATCAGACCGTCAGAACGGTGTACCGTGGCACTGAGGCCGTATTTGTAACGCGCTGCAAGTCGGGATAAAGTTTTATAAAACATTGTAACGTTCGTGGGAGACCCGGCCAGCCTGTGACACTCATCTACGATTACCACATCCCAGACATATTTATATGCATCCAGATCCAACCGGCTCAGTGTCTGTACAGTGGCAAATGTGATGTGTGACCCGATGTGGACCTTTCCTGCGGTGATCGTGCCCAAGCATTTTTCGGGGAAAAACTCTTTTGCCCGGTCATAAGATTGCTGGAGCAGATCTGCCGTATGCGTAAGCCAGAGCGTCTTTCTTCCGAGTCTGGCAGCCAGTGCAATTCCCATCTGCGTCTTTCCGGATCCGCAGGGACTCTGCAGGATCCCGCAGCCGGCAGCGGCCAGCGCGTCTACGGCTTTTTCCTGGTAGTCATACAAGGGGACGATCCCCTGATACTCCAGCGAACCGTTGTCGGCGAGATCGATCTGTATCTCCGCGTCCGCCGGAATATACCTGCGTAGATCCTTTCCGGTCCCGCAGGGGAGGATCAGCTCGTAACCGTCCATGCGGAAGAGGAAGATCTCCTCCGGCGTCCGGCCTGTCCACAGTCCCATCCTCTTTTTCTTGTCGTATTCCGGGTTTCGCAGGATCAGATTGGATCTCACCCAGGTAAGCAGTTCGGGTGTTGCGCCCTGGATCCGGATCTCATTGCTGATCGTGACGTTCATCTGCTGCCTCCCCAAATAGCTCATTAAGATTCCAGCCAAGTAGGATCGCCTTTGTTGCGCTGATCTGAACCTCGCCTTCCTTCTCAAGTTTCATCAGTTCCTCATAAGAGACGACCCGGATGAGCTCACCTGGAGCCAGCTGGAACCGTATCACAAACAGCGGATCCGAGTTCCCGGTATCCAGCCAGAGCTGCATCGCATTTCTCTGGTTCTCCTCGATTCGCCGGAAGAAGAAATATCTACCCTGACAATCCTTACAGTCTATGGCATAGCTTTCTCCATTCCGGCATGCTATAATGTCAAAGGGCTGGCCGTTCTGGTTGTCCTGCAGTCTGTGGACCCAGAAGCCTCGCCTGTGCAGCTCATCAGCGATCCGCCGTTCGAACTGCGTTCCATTTATCTTGTTATTCACTGCTCCCTCCCGATGTCTTACCAAAAATCAAAAGTCTTACCAGGGTCTTTCCTTGTTTTGAACCTTGGTAAGACCCTAAAACCGTTGGTATTACTGGGTTTTTCGACAGGGTCTTACCATCTTACCCAAAAACCGCAAACATATACTCACCTTATATAAGGAGAATTCGCAGCTCAAATTTCTTCTCGCGCTACGAGCATTCGTTTTAGGTAAGACCGGTAAGACGGTAAGACCCCTATTAAAAAAGCGTTGGGCCCCAACGGGTTTTAGGGTCTTACCAAGGTCTTACCAAAATTTTCGAGGTAAGACTTTTTTCACTCAAATGGCAACATTTGTTGTTCATAGTTGTCATAATCTTCCAAATCCTCTATTTTCATGAATCCATCCGGATCAGTGCAGGTCGGCTCCATGCAAAGCTTCACATAACTGGCTTTGATGCCGTATACCTTAGTCTGATGCACGAATTTGCCCTGGCTGTTCGGCACCAGCCGATCCTTCCTTGCCCATTTTTTGCTCACCGCACTGTAGTCATAACCTGCTGATTCCAGAAAATCTGCCAGAACATCTTTGTTGATGATAGCCACAGGAGGCTTTTCAGGGTGTTTTTCGTCCTCAAAGATCTTTCCCCACACCTCGCCTTTATTTGCGCTCCCTGGGGCCCCAGGATCAGCAAAACGGAGGGGATTCTGGGCGATCCAGTTAAGTGTGCTCTGATATGAGTTTTCGCCTACATCGACCTCCTGGGCGCTCCGGAGATACTGCTTCACATCGTCGATCGTAAAGGCCTCCTCATCCGTAAAAATCACCTCAGTAAGAAGCTGATCCGCAAGAAGGATGCAGCTCATGGCCATGGCCTGCTTCTCTGTTGTGTCCAGCCGGCACATCTCATCAAAGAATGCCCGGTATCTCATCTGAAGCTGACTCCGGTCTGTATTTTGCAGGTACTCGACCAGCTTCTTTCCGGCATGGCCATAATTTTCTGTGAGGATGCTCACGGTATGGTTTCCATCTGCGATCAGCTGCTCTTCCACTTCGATTTCAATGACCCTGTTTTTGGATCCGGCGCGGCTGTTCTGCTTTGTGATCGGTTCCTCTCCTGTAAACAGGTAACTGCAATGCCAGGTGCGGGTCTCTTCCACGCCTCCGGAGGCACGGCCCCTGCCGCGGTCAATTCCTTCTGTGATCTGATAGATCAGCTGGTCGAAGTTTGTCGTCCACTTGTCTTTCATCGTCTGCAGCTCATCGCCGGCATATGGAATGGAGTACAGGAAGGCCGAGGTTCTCATGATATTTACCTTTGTGGTATTCATGGTTTTCACCAGGCCACCCATCTTTGGATTCCCCCACAGGCTCATGGCTGCCATGATCGTCACTGTCTTGGCTGTTCCTGATTCGCCTGACCATATATGAAAGACAAAGGGCAGGGCATTCACCAGTTCGATCAGACAGCTGGCAAAGCTGGCTGCGAAGGCCAGACGGACGATCTTGTTCTTCCTCAGCTGGCTGCAGTGTTCCTTCCATACGTAAAAACTCCCGCCCTCGTGCACGTTTCTGTATATGGTGTCATACGCGTCATCGCCGTCATATACGATGTCATCGGCATATGGCATAAATTCATTGCCTGACCATCCAAGGCGTCCTATGGAGCGCTGTGGAAGCAGTTTCGAAGGGTTTAAGCCCACGCAGTCGCTGATAAACCTCACCAGATTCTTGGCGTTTTCCGAGGTAACCTCGATCCCCATGTCGCTCAGGACATCTACGATCGCCGAGTTATCAGCCAGGCATCTTCTGCTGACGGTTGTCGTCTGCCAGGATCCGTACTTGAAATATTTCAGCTCTATCCGCTCTTTGCCGGTATCCACGTTCTTCAGGATCCGGACCGGCATGATCGGATGGATGCATGCACATACCGTAACCGGGACCCCATGGCCGTCAAACCGCTGCATCGTCACACCAAAATCGTTTGCCTTCCATGGACCGCACTGCAGCTCCAGGGGCTGTCCGGTAAAACAGGTGACATTATCTGTCTCCCGCATTTTTTGTGTATAATCGAGCAGAAATGCTTTCAGGACAGCGTTGAATTCTGACACACGCTTTAAACTCCTCGCCTGGCTTCTCAGTGCCTCGATATACTGCGTCCTTTCAATGTTCCCGGGCAGTTCAAATATCCGGTAGAATATCTCATCAGGGAACGGCTGGCCCGGAAGGAGCTTCCCCATTCCATCGAGCAATTCTGTCTCTGATCTCTCCAATTTTCTTCACCGCCTTATCATCTGCGTAATACTCTTCCGGATCCTCCCGCAGACACTGGAGCCGGTATTCCTCTACAGGGATTTCCTGCAGCGCATCGTAAAAATGAGGACCGTCATACGTCCAGGAAGCCTCATACAGGAGCCTCAGATACTTCTCCACGATGCGGATCGCATCTTTCTGAAAAGCCTCGACCTGCTGTCTGTGGCGCATCCTTTTCTCGCGCTCCCGGACCTGTGCATACGACAGACCTGTCGTCTGGATCGGCAGTGAGAAGTCCTCGATCAGCTTTCTCGCAGCATCCTCATTGCCGAGGCCGTAGAGGGCGCCAACAAATGTGATGACGTCCCCTCCTTTTCCGCAGGAGAAGCAATAGAAACCCTTATCATCCGGATAGATCCGCATGCTCGGGTGCTTATCCCTGTGGAAAGGACATAAGCAGAGGTGACGGCGGTCCTCCTGGTATCCGTAGAACGCCGCCACCTGTCGCATAGACAGCCTCTGTCGTATGTCGGAATAATCCTCTTTGGATAAATGCCGGATCTTCATTTACATGAAAGGCAGTTCTTCCTGAATTCCATCCGGAATGTGCATGAAACCATCCGGATCCTTGATTGGATCGGCCTGGACTGCAGTTGTGACAGTGCCGCCGGTCACTGTATCCAGAAGCTCATCTTCCGGGACTGTGGCCGTCTTCAGGCCTTCAATGCTGCGGACCTGCTTGATCTCCGTCACAAAAGCCTTGCCGCCACTTGTGGTCTCAAACTGGCGCCGGCCCATGACAGCTCCAAAGCGTTTGCCGACTAGCGTTTTTTCATTGTTCTCGCGGTCGAAGGGGAAGGAAAAACCGGGAGTAGATCTTTCAATACTGGTGATCAGGCCCTTGAAGAAGGGCAAGCTGGGACCGGTCATGCTCTGGCGGTATACACCCTTCCACTTTGGATGCTGACTGGTTGCTTTTTCTGTCTGATAGCGGTTACTGTAGTAGCCCTTCTGCTCTCCCTCCGCGATATCAAACAGCACCGCGATCTGCGGCAGATGCTGGTTCGGGGTCTCTGTCAGATTCACCTGCTTGATCTCACATACATACAGCCCTGCCGGCAGTGCCGGATAACCTTCACCTGTGTATGCCTGTGCCGCGTCATATCCTTCTGGTTTCCTAATCATTCTTCTTTACCTCCTCTTTCTTGGGATTCTGGATCCCGTAGTATTCTCTTATCGTGTTGTCAACATACAGAAGATCATTCGGGATCTCGATATCCTCGAACATCCCTTCCGGGGATTTGCTGATTGCTCCCCCGTCAGACTGGGTAATGAACTTATGCTCTGACAGGTTATTTACGCACCGTAGGACTATGGTAAACATGCCCTCCAGGCAGATCTTGTCGTCCAGGAGCTTCCCGATCGTCTTGGCGCGAACATTGCCGAAATCATCGGTATCCTCGTGCATGATCACATACACGATTCGGTCCTCCGGCAGATCGTTGGCAATAAAAGTGATCAGACTCCAGAAGTTGTCAGCCAGGGTGTTATACAAACCGAAGACATCGTTCCCCTTGCCCTTGGTGCTGTGATTCTTCATGAAATAATTGGTGATCAGGTATCCCGCATCATCGATCACGATCGACTTGGCCGGAGCACTCTTTAAAGCTTTGTAAAGCAGCTGGTAATCATCCGATGCCTTCCAGCCGGGTATCCTGCCTCTGAATGGCAGCGGCTTATTCAGCACCCGGAACAGGTTGAAATCCTTGCCCACACAGCTTTTCATCGATGCTGACTTCCCGCTGCCGGACTTCCCTATGATCAAAACCGGAACAGCCATAACTTACCTCCTATCAATCTGTGACTGGGTCAATGCTTCGCGTACCAGGTCAATGCAGATCTCACATTCGCGATAGCTGGGGTTATACAGATATTTGCCATTTACCACCCGATCCGCGATCTCCGCTGCCGTTTTTACGATCAGCGCCATACGATAGGTCGGGATCTCGTTTTTTTCTTTTCCCATAAGCGTCACCTGATCATCAGATGCCTGCCTCTGGGAAGCAGCCTTGCAAATTCTGTATCGCCATGCTCCTGGAGGTATTTCCGGATTGCCTTCTTGTCCGGAATCGGATCCTGCGGAATCAGGAACTCATCTGGGATGTCGCCAAGGATCTGTGTGACTTCAACCGGCTGCTCGCCTCCATTATTGGCGACAGTGAAAGAAAACAGCTCTGTCTTGAACTTTGTCTTGCCGATAAACTCCATGGAGGACTGCAGGTTCTCCTTCAGGTTCTTGATCCTGTTTTCCAGTGTTTTTCTTCTGAGGCTGAGCCTTGTCTCCTCGGCCTTAATGCTCTCAATGTCCGCAGTAATGTTGCGGATCAGCTTGGCATAGTTGTCTGCCTTGTCCTCGATCTCTCCTTCCATGCCCTCCAGCGTGTCCAGGAGGACCTCCTCATCGATGTCTTCGTCGTACAGCATGTTCATCAGCATGTCGTACTGGCCTGTCAGCTCATACAGTGTCATTGATTTTTTCTCCTTTTCCGTATAGAATGGAGATGGGTGAAAACCCATCTAATTGAATGCTGGACGGTATAGCTGGGCACGCTTACCGTCCTCTTTTTTTGCCTGAACGGTAAGCTACTGTCATAAGGCAGCCGACCATCCCGATCATAATGATGCAATAAATGATCTCGCTGGCCTGCAAAATGGGAACTCCAAAGCAAAGCATCGTGGTAAACAGGATCAGGCCTGCAATGAACAAAACATCATCCAGTGGGCTCTCCTCATATCTCTTTCGAACATGGATCCTCTGGATCGTCATGTGCTCCGGCTGATCACAGATCTCTGTCAGCCCATCCCCTCTATAAATTTCTTTAATCATTTGGCTTTTCCTCGCATCCAGTACATCTCGTGATCCTCTACCTCCTGCGCATCCATTCCCAGGATCTCGCCGATCCGGATCAGGACCGTGGCAGAAGTTGATGGATCTCCTTCCTCGATCGCCTTGTAGTTTTCCCTGGTAAGTCCAGCTTCTGCTGCCAGCCTTCCCTTGGTAAGCCCTGCACCCATGCGGGCATTCTCCAGATAAGTTCTTTTCATCGCTTCTCCTTAATAAAAGATCTTGACTGCCTCTAGTATTTCCTCATCACTGAGGTTCCTGGCCTTGCAAAGCTTACTGAAGTACACAAGCGGGATCTGCCCCGCACTTCGTGACCTGTAATTTGCAAAGGTGGAATACCGCTTATCAAGCCCTGCCTTCCGGAGAAGGCCTGCGAGCGTGACCATGTCCTTTTCGCCAAAAATGATTCGGGATGCTTCCGCATTTAAATTTCTGTATGGCTTAACCTTTGGCATGTTTTTAAACCTCCTTTCATCGATCTCTTGAAAATTGCGTAATGGTTACTTTTCCATTCTGCTTTCTGACAGAAGTTCCTTTTTTCAGGTGAACTTCCACGAGCTTCTTCTCCCAGATGTCATACAGCACGATCGGCTTTCCATGCTCTGCCGGAACCGCAAGCCCCAGCTGATCAGCCAAGATCTGCTGGGCTTCAGCCCAGGCAGCCACACGCTCATTCAGAGTAAATTCTGCCAATCTCCATCACCTCCTCTTCCACCTCTCTCCAGCTGTCGCAGGTGCAGTAAAACTGATCGTCGACCCTGATTTCGTAGCGGCCGAACTCAAACCTGATCGTGATCATGGCTATTCCTCTGGAGTGTCCGCGAAATCCATGGGATTCAAATGAAGAACAAGACAGATGCTTGTCAGTTCATCAGCCCGAAGATCTCTGGATCTCTTTTCTTCACGCAGGCTTGCGTAGAGAACACTATAAGGAATCCCGGTTTTTCTTGAGAGCTCAGACAAGTTAACTGCTGTATCTCTCACATACTTGGCAATGTTCTTAGTCACGTTCATTGCATTTGCGCTCCTTTCTTAGTACCTAAGACTTGATTGGATTATATTCCTAGCTTATAAGATTGTCAACTACTACGCCTAAATTTTTTTCTTAAATGCTAAGATTTTTTCTTGTGAACACAAAAAGATGATGGTATACTGTATTTGCAAATATTTATAGGAGGAAATGATATGGCAGATAATATTTCAAATACATTGAAACAATTGAGAAAGACCTCTGGAAAATCCGCCAACACAGTTGTGTCTGAGCTTGCCAAATTCAACATCAGAATATCCGCCAAAACTTTATATGGTTATGAAAGCGGACTGAGCATGCCCAATGCTGATGTGTTTGTTGCATTATGCAAGATATATAATTGCGACAATCCAATGAATATATTGGGAAACGCTTCACTTTCATCCAAAGAATCTTCGATTATAAGAAAATACCGCGTCCTGGATGAGCACGGTACAGACATGGTCGATACTGTTCTGGATAAAGAATATGATCGCTGCTGCGCAGAAGACGGTTTTGTTCCGCTCCTCAATGCTGCACATGAGCGTACAGATATAGATGCTTCTGACGATATGAAACGCTATGATGAGGAGATCATGGATGATCCAGACTTTTGATGTGCATAAAAATGCACCTCCTGCCCTGTACCATATAGGTGGGAGGTGATGCACTTGGATTACGAAACTCTTCTTTGTACAGCTGATTCCCACAAACTCACAGTAAAGGAAAAGCCGCTACAGGCACACGATGGCCGGATCAAAGGCCGCCGGATCGCGATCAGAAACAGCATTGGCACCAGCACTCAGAAGGCCTGCGTTCTGGCTGAGGAGCTGGGCCACTTCGAGACAAGCTCCGGCGATATCCTGGATCAGTCGGATCCACTTAACCGGAAGCAGGAGCAGCTGGCCCGGCTCCGCGCATACGATATAATGATCAACCTGGACGGTCTGATCCGGTGCTATGAGCGCGGCTGTCGAAATCTTTATGAGATGGCTGAATATCTGGAGGTGACAGAGGAATTTTTGAAGGACGCCCTGCAGAGGTACAGGGAGCACTATGGAGACAAGACTGTTTACAAGGATTACCTGATCCTGTTCGAGCCTTCGCTGGGCATCATGAGAATTAAATAGAAAAAGGCCGCCACCCTGCGCCAACAGGATGACGGCCACGGAATGAATGCTATAACATGCATCCCTGACAAGTGCATTATAGCATTCTCCCCTGCAGCCGGGCAAGCGCCAATGCCAGGCTGCTCTGTGTGTTCTGTTTCACTCTCGCTGCGAACCAAAAACAAACAAAAAGGAGAAATGCATAATGGCTACTGCAAATAAACAAAAGTCCGGAAACTGGCAGGTCCGGGCGTACGTCGGCAAAGGAAAAGACGGAAAGCCGGTGTACAAAAAGATTACTGCGCCGACCAAAAGGGAAGCGCTTCGTCTTGCTGATGAATATATCACAGAATGGAGGGAAAATTCAAATGATCTGACGGTTGGCCAATGTATCGAAAACTACATTAACCTCAAAAAGAGTGTTCTTTCACCTTATACGGTAACCGGATATACGAAGCTTCATAAGAATGCATATGCACTGATCAAGGATATCAGCATCTACCGGATCGACCAGATTTCCGTACAGACATGGATCTCAGCTTATGCGACGGATCACTCCGCAAAGACCGTTAAAAACGCGTTTTCCCTGCTTCAGGCTTCCCTGAAGGTGTGGAGGCCGGATCTTGTGCTGAATGTTACACTTCCTCAGATCCGGCATAAGAAGCTGTATCTGCCTACGCTGGAGGATATTGAGAAGGTCCTTGAGATCTCACAGCCGAAGATGCGGATCGCGATCATGCTGGCTGCCTTCTGCTCTCTCCGCAGAGGTGAGATCTGTGCTCTTGAGTATGAGGATATCGATTATGCGACGAACACGATCACGATCAATAAAGCGGTCGTCAAGAATCCGGATCATACATATTCCGTTCAGCAGCCAAAAACGCAGTCCAGCAACCGCAGGGTCAAGGCGCCGCAGTTCCTGATCGACGAGATCGGCCACGGCAGCGGGCGGATCATCGATATCGTGCCGCACAGCATCACCGTCATCTTTGACCGGTCCGTTGCTGAAGCCGGTACGCCCGATTTCCGCTTTCATGACCTCCGGCACTTCTATGCATCGGAGCTGCACAGTCAGGGCATTCCTGATGCCTACATTGAGGCAATGGGCGGATGGGTTCCCGGCTCTTCCGTAATGAAGAGGATCTACCGAAACACCTTTACAGATGAACAGGAGCGGAACAACAAGAAAGTCGTGGATTTCTGGGAGCGATCACGGGAGCGAAAAAAGGCCCAATGAGATCATTAAAAAAGAAGGGACATATGTCCCGGGCATTTGGGACATGTCTTGGGACATATGCCCTTACAAAGAGCAAAAAATAATTTCAAATTCTTCGTGAGTTTCTACAAATAGCAATAATTGGTTTTGTGAAATAACAACAAAAAAATGGGAAGCCAAGGTATATCAAGGCTTCCCGTATCGTAGCGAGAGGGGGATTCGAACCCTAGTGAGATGCTTAAAGGCGCCAAAAATCAAGCATTCCAGAACAAAGGGACATGTCGTTTGATATGTCCCTTTTATTAAAAAGTGGATGGCCAACATTTTTAACCACTTTTTACTGGGTTTGCGAAGACAAAATGCCACTCATTATAACGATGTTTCTATACTCTCATCCATTGAAAATGCAACTATATTTAGTTGCATTTACCTCTCGGATATGATATAGTATTCGTGAAGGAGGCGTAATCGGTTTGGGCCAGAAGGAAAAACTTATCGAAAAACTGAAGTCAAAGCCAAAGACATTTACTTTTGAAGATGCTGAGTCCCTGTTGGGATATTTCAACTATCACAGAAGCAACAAAGGGAAAACCAGTGGCTCCCGCGTCATGTTTTCAAGTGATGACCACAAGACAAAAATCTTGTTACATAAACCGCATCCCCGGAAAGAACTGCTGGAGTATCAGGTTAAACAGCTTATTGAGCAATTGGAACAGGAGGATTTGCTATGAACAGCACAATGGAATACAAAGGCTATGTTGGAAGCGTAGAGTTTTCCGAGAATGACGGAGTGCTCTTTGGAAAAGTGCAAGGCATTCGATCCCTTATTTCCTACGAGGGAACATCTGTCTCAGAGCTTGTCGCCGACTTCCATGAGGCTGTTGACGATTACCTCGCTCTGTGTAAAGAAGAAGGCACGAAGCCGGAAGTTGGCTACAAGGGCAGTTTTAACATTCGCATCGGCAGTGAACGACACAAACGCGCAGCTATCTACGCGATCGCTCATAATCAAACACTGAATGCATTCATTGCTGAAGCAGTTGACGAAAAACTTGACAGGCTATCATCGCAGGCCGGCAATTTGGTTTAATAACATCGTAGAGCGAGAGGACTAACCTCCCGCTCTTCTTCGTTTTATTATTTCTTAGGCTTTCGCCAGCCGCATCTTCACCTCAGTGAACGGTTTCCCGAAGATACCCGCTGTCTGATCTCCATCCGATTTCTCCCAGGTAGTATCATGCACTTCCGGCAGATGGACGCCGCGGTCATACGGCTTTACGGAATATACTGCCTCATAATACCGCCCGCCAGTTTTGCTCACATCTGTGGAGTAATAAATCTGGATCGCGTCAAGCGAATTGACGCCGTCACCTACCCATGTTCCGCCATTTACCTTTTTGCTCCAGCCTCTGTTGTGATGGTGGACCCTGTACTGCACAGATCCTGAGCTTACCTTGATGCAAATCTGGAGGATTGAATCATTTGCAATGCCCAACGGATAGCCATTGCCGGTAAATGCAAGCGTTCCATGATTTCTTGTTTTAATGCTGTAACTGATCTTCGGGTTGCCGCTTTCTGCAGTTTCCGGGGACGACTGATCCTTTTTTGTTTCAGCTCCATACTTCGGACGGGCATATCCCCGGATATTTCCATCACCGACAGTGTAGTAGCATCTCCTCACAGCGTTGTTGCTGTTTCCCTCAATGGTAGTGATGGTCTTGCCGGTGACAGCTTCGACAATTCCAATGTGGTCCGAAAAACCATCATTCGGCTGTGTGTCGTCGTCCCAATTAAATACTATGATGTCACCTGCCTTCGGTGTGATGTTTCCATCTTCATTCCATATTCCTGCAGCCTTAAACAGTTTCGTGTGTCTCTCGACTCCGCACTCAGTGCCGCCGATCAGATCCACAGCGTTCGCCTTAATGAAAGCAGCAGAAACCGTGGCGTCGCACCAGGCGTTATACATTGACAGGGTATAGCCCAGCGCAAGCGGCTTGTGGGAATTATATGTGTTCACCACATCTGTATGGGCGTTGCTATTGTTTATCCAGTTGCGAAATATGCCCAGAATCATTCCTGCCGTCACTGGCTGCGCTGCGCTATCTCCTGCAGTTGCTCCTGCGCTCTTCCCGGCTTCAGCAGCCTTTCCAGTCTTCTGCGCATACTTCTTCCAGTCAGCTGCAGTACCATAAAAGATGTTCAGATCCAGATTGCTTCCGTATCCGCTGAGCCGCCCGGCTCCGGTGTACTGGTGAATCGCAGCCTTGCCAAATGTCCCGAAACTGCTGCCATCCGTCCAGGGATTGCTCTGATACCCGTACACCAAGTTGCTGTTGGCATACTGAGCGCACCAGAGCGGATACCCCGCACTTCCAATGCTTGAGCAGGATGGGATCACACTTTTGCTGATATACAGAAATGGCTTTACTCCGGAGCGCTTATAAAACTCATCCATAAGAGACTTGAGATATGCGATATTACCCCATGCGCTATTCTGATAAGACTCCCAGTCGATGGCCATGATTGCCTTACCAATATATGGCTTCACCTTGCTGTAGAAGAATCTCGCTTCCGCTGCAGCTCCGCCGCCGGCCACATAGTGGTACGCGCCTGCCAGCTTGCCCATGCCAAGAACCGTATCGATCTTGCCGAAGTCAGGATTGACGTATGTCGTCCCCTGCGTGGCCTTGACAATGCAGAAGTCATATGGGATCTTTTTCACATCCACCGAGTTGTTTGAGGAAATATCTACGCCGTTCAGTGCCATTTTGATCACTCCTCATCCAGGTAGTACTGTTCCACTTCCGGCAGACCGGCCAGTGATGTCACATAGCTGTAGAGCGCCGCAAAAACAGCAGTCAGCAGGATCGTCTTCATGTCGCTGACGGACATGATTGTACCGACCGTCCAGCTTGCCAGCGCCACCTGGGCTGCCGTCTTGATTGCTCTCACGGTTGCCTTCGCCCACCAATCAACATTCAAAATCGTTCTTTTCAAAATGTCCATCTCTCAGTCCTCCTTAATCGGGAGCTTATCCACTTCACGCATGAGTTTCTCGCACGTTCCGTTTCCTCCCATTTCTCTGTATGGCTCATATAAGTACTTCTTCAGTTCCCCATATTCTGTGCGGCCGATAAAGCCGTTTCGGATATGGTACGCGCAGAGATCACAGATCTTGCCATAGGCCAGACCCATAAGCAGCCTGCTCTCTGCACTTTTCTTCTTTTCATTCTGCTGCGATTTGTAGATCACCCACTGCCAGAAGCCGGATGATGCAAAAATAGTTACTGCGATGCCAATAATCTGTAACACCATTGGACTGCCTCCCATGAAAAAAGGAGCTCCGGAGAGCTCCACCTACAGATACTGTATTCCAAGCGCCCAAGAGTGCTGCCTTTACTCTGAGCACCGATACTCATCTCACCAAACGCCAATCACGAGCAACAATATTATATGCTGCCATCCTTCACAAACAGCACATCGGCAGAAAGGGTTACTCCTACCAAATCGTAATTTTCCTCCTCGCTTCGCAGCTTAACAACGACCCTTTCGCCAGACAGACAGAATCCCCTTAGTCTGATTTTGCTGGAACCTGTACCGCTTGTATTTATTCCAACCACACCTACCGCAGTATATCCTTTCGGCGAAGAACTAAACGGGATGTAATATGTATTGTCACCCGGCGCAATTGGATAGTTTACGGTGGTAACCTGGCTATACTGCTCGACGTGAAGGAATTTGTCCATGGTAGTGTTCAAATCTTCAATACCACCCTCAATATGATTCATGTTGGAAGCAGAAAGCGGTGTCTCTCCGGACACCCAATTTGTCTTTGTATAGGCCATATTATCTCTCCTTTTGTCAGACGCAAATATAAGTCATTGTGATACGGTATGTGCCTGCTGCACCATATCTCACCTGAAGATTTCCGGACGCAAGAGAAACGCGTAGATTTCGCTGAAATGAAGCACCCCAGGCCATGGCTGTGCCGACAATGGCTACATTGCCAGCAGGAACGGGCAATTCGGTTGCTATTGATTCCCAAGCAGATGCCGTCGCGCTCATCGTCAGTTCTAAGGTCAACATGACGAGATTTCCACACTTTACGACCTGAAAAGTAGAAATAGATGAAACATCAGCAGCACCGGATGCATCGGCAGACAGGTTAAGAATCACTGGGACCTGAGTAACTTGTCCAGTTACATCTAAATCACCATTTATCTCACTGTCCGCATTGGCAGTAAGCCCACCAGCAAGTACCATATTGCCTGACCAGTCAACCGACAAAGCGTTGGATCGGGTTGAATTACTTGTACCATTTCCAATGGTCAGTACACTGTCTTCTTCTTGTTTATTGTATTTGCCAAGTGCTGCCTGATAATCATCCGTAGCATACAGACCGTTGCCAGCAATAAAGCTGAATCCCCCACTATCTCCGGATCTGGCTCCAAGGGTGTAGTAAGGTGCATCAATAGAAACATCGTAGGATATACCATACATCTTTTGTCCAGTGATAATAATCGGATAGTTTGCGCTTGTAGTCGTAGGCGATGCACTCACAAATGTAAAACTTTTATTACCATCGTAGCGACATGTTATTGTGACATCGTTTTGCGATGTATTGATAACATGTGATCCCGATGCACTTGTGCCTTTCGTGTAAGTGAGATTGACCGACTTCTGGTAGTAAAGATCTGAGGCGTTTCGACAAAGGGTCAACTTCAAGTGGACAATAAAGTCTCCTGATTGCAGATCGTCCAACTTGCTCAGTATAACCGTCGTGCCTGACGTTAGATACTTATCGAGTATAAATGTCTTCGGGGCATTTGCGGTAGCTCCAGAGCTTTTTGTTTCAAAAATCACGTCGCCATCGTTGTTGCTCACTGAAAAACCATCCGCATCAATCAACGAATGTGACCCATCAGCCGCGCCGATCTGAGCCCCATCAGCCGCAAACCTTGCGACTTCTGTTCCATCTGATGTGTCAATAATATGCATTCCTGTGCTATTCAAATCATTCCTGTACCCGCTCGTATCTCCCAGTACATGCGCCCCTGCAGTATCATGCCAGAACCATTCCTTCTGGGCATCAATGTCTTCCTGCGCCGCATCAGCTGCATTCGCAGCGGCAACTGCCTTGTTGTACGCAGCCTTTGCAGCCTCATATGCGCTGTCGGTCATTACATCTGAATACGAGAAGGATCCATCCGTAAAGACGGTGAGCTCCACGGTGTACAGAGTATTGGTGCTTCCGGAAGTGTAGGTCGGCTCTGTGGCGGTCCATCCGCTGGGAGGCAGGGTGCTTATGGATGTAGGCTTGGAGGGTTTCGTTGACGTCGAGCTCTGCAGCTTGTAGTACTTATAAACAGCCTGGATATCCACAACGGCAGACAGTGTGATCTGTGTCCTGGCTAAAACTGCCATACATCTTCACCTCTCTTCCCTTGATCAACCTTCCAGCTGCGCCACATAAGTTGCCTTACCCGTCACATCGCCAGAGTCGATTGTCAAAGTCTGGCCTGTCGCTACAGCAGTAGATCCTCCATCCTTATACCATTTGATTGTACCAAGATTGCTCAGTGCTGTTCCCGTAACCTCTGCACCTGCGACATAGACGTGGGCAGTCAAAGTTGTGGCGATAGCCGTATTCTTAAAGATGGTTCCATTAGATGAGATCACACTCATCGTTATTGCATCCGCCCCGGCAGGGCCAGTGCCACCCGTTGCGCCTTTGATGTTGCTCACGTAGATCCATTTAGCTGCAGATGCAGCACCGGCGACCGTACAGCGATAAATATTCTGCGTAGAAGTGTTGATATACATATCACCAACATTGGCAGAAGCTACGCCTGAATTGGAAAATGCCGTTGCGGTTGTGGATGTCCCAGTAATCCCCGTTCCTGAATACCACTGAGCACTGCTGCCGGCAGGGCCTGTGCCTCCTGTTGCGCCTTTGATGTTGCTGACATACACCCATTTAGCTGCAGAAGGAGCACCTGCTACTGTACATCTGTAGATGTTCTGGGTCGAAGTATTGATGTACATATCACCGACATTGGCAGAAGCTACGCCTGAATTGGAAAATGCCGTTGCGGTTGTGGATGTCCCGGTAATCCCTGTTCCTGAATACCACTGGGCGCTGCTTCCGTTTGATCCGGGCTGGCCAGTGAATGCTATCGCCAGAGACATCTTCTTCTGAATTACAATGCCTTCTGAACCGATATGAACTGGAATAATTACTTCCCCGGCATTGGCGAAAGAAGTGGAGGCCGTTATAGTAATGGTCGGCGCTGTAGCGTCCGTATTAACAGAGGTGGTGATGCCTGTCGGTTTAGTGATCTCTGAATTGACTACACTGCAAGCAACCTGATTCGCTCCCTGATAAGCGAGCACCTGTGTCGTGCAACTTCCGGCTTTTGCGGCGCTGGTCGATCCGGGAAAGGTATATGCCTCAGATGTCAGGATGACATTATACGCGTCGGTTACGTCAACAATTGAGATCTGGTCTGAGCTCTTGATGGCCATAGAAATTCTCCTAATCTGTAATTAAATCGCATTGAAAGGTTACTTTTGTATCCACATCTTCCGGAGACAGAACAAAGCTCATGCCTCCGTCAATGATTCTGGAGTCGTCTGCACTTATAATGCCAAAGGTGGATTCGTCCATCCGCTGCCAGCTCCACTGAATATAAGCGTTGTTTCCAAAAACAGCACGCACAGAATCGATCGTGGTCATCCGCTGGCCGCCCTTGAAAATGACAACGGACAGGACCGTGGAAACCGCATTGTTCTTAAATACAGTTCCCCGGCTGGAATCAATTCGAAGCAGGACTGCGTCTTTCCCATCATTTCCCTGTATTTTTGACCAGGTATAGACGGATGGATCCGAAAGATCCGGATCTGCCTCGGACTGATTTGATGTGATCCCCACATATTCCATGCCTGTCGGATCTGTGCTGATTTCCGTGCCGGATGCATCCTTTGCATAAACGATCCATGTAAAATTCTTCCGGGCACTTCGCACCTGTTCGGCAAGCTCCAGAATCTTCTCGCTGATACCGGGTGATTTGATAATATAATCTCCCAGGGTCAGCTCCATGGAATCATTTACCACACTGGTGACAATCTTGAGGGCCCTGGCACTCAGATACAGCTTGCCATCATAGTCCACGATCCGGATCCGATCACCCAGCCGGACGTTCCGGATCCCGACAAGCTCCACATCATAGTTGACCTCCATCTTGCCCACTTGTTTCAGTTTGCTGATGGTCTTGGAACATAGGGTTGCCTGGCTCAGCGTGTCATAGGAATAGTTTTTCACGACATGCCCCAGACTGCCTGCACCGGACCCGCCAACGTACCGTTTCCATGTTTTCAGTATTTTACGAGAACAGACCAGACCATTCGAAACGTAAAAATCCCCGTCATCATAGGAATAACCCTTGAGGGTGATCGGCTTATCTGACTTCTCCGGCTTTCCTCCCGTTGCCCGGAGCGCTGTGGCGAGATTTTCAATGGACTTTTTGATGGTTATATTTGAGATATCTCGTCCGATCCGGAGCTCTGTTCCGCGGTCTTTCCCTGTTGTTCTGAGGATGTTGATGTATCGGTGCTTGATCTCAAATCCATCAATTCGGAAGGAATATGTCAGCTCTGCATTGAACCGAGTAGCTACAGACCGAAGTCTCTCTGTCGCTGTCGAGGTGCCTTCCCAGGACAGCTTTCTTGTGAGCTTGGATACTTCATTGGTCCCGACTTCAAAACCGCTTCCTGCAGCAAATTTCTTCACATACCAGGCGGCTGAATACGCCTTGTCCGCGCTGAATTCGGAAACTTCTTCGTTCAACAGATCCAAGCCGGCATCCTCTGCATAGAAATAAATCTCCTGCTGTTCCTCGTTGACCTCGGCATCAATAATGATGTAGCATTCATACTCATCCCCATTTCTTCTAAGGATGGAATTTCCAGGCATTGTCATTGCTTCAGCTGCAGTCCTATCCTCTGCCTGGTAAACAATAGATCCTTCAAAGATCGCAACTCCTGTGTCGACATCTACGGTCTTTTTATCATCAGAAAATGAGTATTTCGCAGGAAGGGATGTACTGGCCAGTCCGAGGATCTTCATCCTCCGATTCGCAAAATATGCGATCATATATAAACCTCCCTGTATCGGATCCGGAAGGAAGGAGACACTCGTTTTGCCTTTTTACCGACAACAGCGACAATATTGTTGAGCCCCGGTACAAGCATAAACTCTTCCCAGTCATTTCCTATCGCGCCCAGATCCTGACGAAGCACATTGTTGACATAGATTTCCGCATTCTTGCAGTCTGCGGAAACAACATCATTTTCGGCAAGCTGCACGAGCCCATCTGTAAATCTGGCCCAGACCAGGCCATTCTCCGTAAGAGCTTCACTGTCCGCCCAGGAGCCGAAGAAGAATCCGATCTGCGATGCTTCCAGTTCAGCAACAGCCTCACTGTAAAAGGTATACACGTTTCCATTTGCTAAGAATGTGATCGTCTCACCATCCTTCATAATGGAGACCTGCTTTCCAGCATCAAACAGGGTGCTGACTGTCCGCATCCGTTCTCCATTCACAGAAAAATGCATGTCAAAGGCTGTGCCGTCTTCACTCTTTTCCAAGGAAAAAGACGCGACCTCGACATACACATTGTCGACAATAGCATTCACTGTTGCGGTAAAGATGCCTCTCTCTTCCAGATCAGACACTGAAATTCGATTCAAAAAGGAAAACCCGAAATTTCTACTTCCGGAATCTCCGGAGGACGGTGCCGGCAGCAAATAGCTTACGGCGGGGCCGTGCCATCCAACTCCAGTTCCGTAATCCTGCGGACAGATCATCCGTTTTCCATCTGCCAGGTTTTCAATATAAAAATCTCCAGTGATTTCGTAAGATTCCTCCTGGAAGAAGCTGCATGCATTTTGCGCCCATGTCTCATCGTTTCCTGCACGCAAACTCTCTCCGCAATAAACATCGTCATTACAGTAGAGGAGGTTGATCGGATCAGAGTAGAAAAACGTATTTACCAGAGTTTCTGCCGACTCAGCAGATGTCTCTGTACTTCCAATTTTAATCACCTTGTTATCGTCATTGACAAAAGCCACATACTTGCAGCTTCCAAGAAGACCAGTCGGTGGAAACAACGCCTCCAGAATCGGATAGGCAGGGAAGGCTCCCTGATAATCGATCTGCAGGTTTCCTGCCTTGCCGCTCACTACAAACTCTTCCCGACTGTACTTGTATGGATCCACACAGGTGATATCGAAGGCTCCCTTGACATTGTCCAGGCCAGGTTCCGGAGGATAGACTTCCGAAGGAGTACCATAGAAACACTTATCCGGTTCATCAGCAAAGATCAGCTCTGCATCCTCTACGTTGAGAAGCTGATTGAGCCGATTGAATTTTGCTCTATACTCTTCCGAATCAGATGCCAGAATCTGAAATTCCACATGTATCACTCTTTCAGGAAACTTACGGTACCGAAAGAAGCTTCCATCTCTTCTGGTCATATCTGTCAGAAGAAGGTTTCTGCCAAGCATATCCCTCCCGGAAGTGGAAAGTGTTCTGTATCCGGTAATTTCCTCCTCCAACCATTTTCCATCAATGCACAAAGCCTCTGCAGGAAGCTGTGTGTCCTGCAGAGACTCATTTGTATCACGATATATATACATGCGCTTTGCTCTCCTTATGCGATGCCCAGCTTTCTCTGATTCCTGCGGTTATACCGGTCCTGCTCATCAGACATATAGGAAACTGTACTTCTGGCAATCTGCTTTCCATCAAGTTCGCTGATGACCGTGATATTGACCGGCCTGGAATCATAGCTGTATTCATCCCCGAGGCTTCCACGGTAGCCGTTCATCGTCGGAATCCGGATTTCCGGTACAGAAACAAGGTCCTCTGCAGTCTTTGCGGAAGCAGGAACCATCTTTTCCATGCCGTTGATCCAGCCCTCGCCAAACCATGCACCGTAAGCTGTCGTAATCTTGGAAGGCGATCCAATCTTTGCTCTCGCCGCGATCGCTTTGTCGGCCTGTGCTGCCAGTTCTGCAGCAATGGCTGCTACTCTTCCGTACATGGACTGCATACCGTTTGCCAGGCCCAGCCCGATCATGACGCCGGAATTGTATGCTCCCGCTCTGGCGCCTGCCAGGGCATTTACGATTCCGGAGGACATTGCATGCATAGTGCTGAGCACCCTGGAGCTTCCACTTGACACAGAAGATGCCAGAGAACTCATGGCGCTCTTCATGGAGGACTGCATTGCGGATCCAGAGCTCTTTGCTGCAGATGACATAGCCTTCATCGAAGAAGTAAACGCGGATCGCGCCGCATTCATTCCACTTGTGACAGAAGACCGGATCCCGGTCATTGCACCATCCATGGAAGACTTCATCTGATCTGCTGAGGATGTCATCGTACTGCCGAGATTCTGTATCGAGCTTACGGAACCGGATCCCAGATTGCTCAAGGACGATGTCGCTGTATCACTCAGTCCGGTAAAGCTTCCTGCCACAGAGCTTTCCATCAACGAGGACTCACTCATCAAGGAGGCCGCCATTGCACTGAAATCAGTCGTCGCAGTCCCCTGCATTGTTGCAAGATTGCCGGTTACACTGGCTGCCATACTGGCAGTATCGGCAGTCACCCCCGATGACATCGCGCTTGCACTTCCCTTAACGGATGCGCTGGTCGTCTCCCAGGAGGATGTGACCTGTGATGCAGCAGCTGTGGTCGAGGCCACTGTGGTCGTGTTCATCGCCTCTGTATCTCCGGTGATAAAGCTCTTCAGATCACTGAAGACGCCCTTGATTCCTTCAACAGCTGAGGTGATGATCTCCGGAACTGCCTCAGCGATTCCCTGTCCAAGAGATTTAATTAGTTCCCAACCAGTTTCCACAATCTGCGGTCCATTCTCGATCAGGCTCTTGATCAGCATCGAAATGATCTCAAATCCCGCCACGATAATTGAAGGCAGATTCTGCACGATGCCCTGAAGCAGTGCCTGGATCGCTCCAGCTCCTGCCTGCAGGATCGTCGGAAGATTCGTCACGATGCCGTTGATCAGCATTCCGATGATCTGAATGCCTGCCGAAAGGACAGTGGGAATCATGTTGCTGATTCCGGTGATCAGAGAAGTGATTGCCCCGATGCCGGCTACGATCAGCTGCGGCAGGGCACTCACAACGCCCTGGGCGAGCATCGTAATAATAGAAAGACCGGTCGATATAAGTGTAGGAAGCATAGATACCAGGCTGTTCACGAACTGGGTCAGTATCATGCTTGCTCCCTGAGTGATCTCACCGATGTTTGACATCAACCCGCTTACCAGACTCTGGATCAGCTGGACGCCCAGCATAAGAAGCTGGGGAACCGCCATCAGAAGCCGGCTGGCAAATGTTCCGATAAGACTCACCGCAGAAGAGATCAGCTGCGGAGCATTCCGCATAACTCCCTGCACGAGTACTGTTACGATTCGGACTCCGCTCGACAGAAGTCTGGGCAGATTTGCCGTGATCATGCCAAGCAGGCCGGTCACCAGCTTCGCGCCGGAATCAATAAAGCCTGGAAGCTGCCGAACAACTCCTTTGGTCAGATTCCGAATGATCTCCGGCCCCTTTGTCTTGCCAAGATCGATCAAAGAATCGATCTGATCGCCAAACTGGCTGTACAGAAGTCCAAGACCAGCCAGAGCCGCGCCGACAAGTGCCGCCGGGCCCAGGGCTGCAAGACCGGCTTTCATAATGCCTCCGAGTGCCTTAAACATTCCACCCACAGTTCCGACGCCGACACCTGCGATCTTGTTGAACACGCCCGTCACTGTCTTTCCAATCTTCACGAACGGAGAAAAGACCTTTGAGACGGATGCTCCTACATTCTTCAGCGACTTATGGAAGGCCACGACCTTGTCAGCCGGGAACAGTCTCTGCAGCCCGCTGCTGAGTTTGATCAGATGACCATATCCTTTAGTCGCCATATTCTGCAGAGCACCAGGAATACCCTTCACTGCAAGCGCAGCGGTCTTCGCTCCTGTTCCGACCGTATCCATCCCGAAGGAGACCAGCTTGGTGAAATCACTCACATAAGGTGCCGCAAAGGCAGCAGCTCCAACCGCTCCCACACTGGCAAGGACACCCTTCAAGTTGTCTACAGTCAGATAGGCTTCAAGGGCACTGAAATCGAACTTGTCGATCAGATCCGTCACCTTTTCTACGCCAGCGATCCCGATCTCAGATACCTTATCAAAGGCAGGCTGAAGCTTGTTCGTGAGGGTCTCGGTCAGACCATCCATCGCCTGGTCAACGGTCTTGTAAGATGTTGCCATCTTGTAGAAATCGGAATTCACATCTCCGCCTACTTTTGCGATCGCATCAAAGAAGTCCTGCGTCTTTACCTGTCCATTCTGGACGGCATCGATCAGTTCTGATGTGTTCATTCCCATTTCTTTTGCGACAGCTGCCATACCTGCAGGTGTCTGCTCAAGCATGAGTTTGAAATCCATCCACGCTACCGTTGGCTTTGCGGCGGCCTGCGTAGCCTGCTGGGATAGAGTCTTCATGGCCTGCGCCGGATTCTCGGAAGCGGCAGCCAGACCGCCAAAACCTTTAACCAGAGCCGCTGTATTCTTTACGCCGACCGCCTCCAGCTGTGCATAGGTCGAGGCCATGTCGGATGCCGAATAGATGGTCTGCGTGGCAAATTCCTGCAGCTCAGATTTAACGGAAGCGATCTGCTTGCTGCTCTTACCGAAAGCCTTCATGTTCCCTTCGAAGGTCTGCCAGGCCTTGGAGTTGTCGTTCAGACTTCCCAGCATTTCGGAAAAGCCGCTGGTAACAACATTTACCGCCTTTTCTCCCAGGGACATCAAAGCGCCAAACCCAAGGCCTCCGGATATCGTGCTGCTCAGATTGCCAAGAATATTCTGGGCATTCTGGAAGGTCGAGCTGAAATTTTTGTCCTGCGCGGACAATATTGCTTTTACAGAATAACTTTCAGACATGCCTCTATTCCTTTCCTCTCAAATAATCCTTCAGTGCTCCGAATCTGTCCTGCTTTCCTGCTTTTCCGGTTACCTGTTCTACAGCAGATTCGTAATTAAAGAACTTATCGAACTTATCGTAGATCGGCCGGAGCTTGTTCTTTCCGGTCTTCTTCGTCGCCTTTGCAGCGAATGTCAGCCAGGCAGTAAGATGTGCGAAATATGTCTTGTCTGTCATCCGAAGCCTTGCAGCCTTCATCAGGATCTCATATTCCGCCACCGTCAAGTGATCCACCTGCTCAAAGGAAGTAAAGCCGAGATACCGGAAGCAACTAAGCGCGATCTCCTCGTACTGCTCGCTGAAACTTACTGGTTCTCCCTGGCCTTGGCGATTGCTTCCTCCAGATCCGCTACGGTTTTCTTCGTAGCATTTGCTCTCCCTAAAAAATCCAGCACCTGATCAAACAGGGCATCAATATCTGTATCCTCATCGTCGATATACTCCTCGATGTCCTTCACAGTGATCCGCGGGGAGAAGCCGACGTTTCCCAGATCCAGCACATGGATCAAAGTCTTTATATCGCCATCCATCAGGTTGATCACAGCATACCGCAGGCCAACTTCCTTCTTGGCGCCGGGCACGCCTTCAACCGATGTCGTATATTCTTTGTTGATAGATTTCAGAAATCCCATTCCAAACTTGAACTGGTATACAGTTCCGCCAATTGTCAGTTCCATTTTTCCTCCTTGAAAAAAGGCAGAGGCGTCTGCCCCTGCCTGTGCTTAGATGATCCGGTTCTTTACGCTCCGCTCTTCGGAGTATCCGTAAATACGTAGTTTGCCTGCTCCTGCTGGGCCGCGGTCACGGTCACATCACCATCTGCGCCGACACCATTGACGCCGAAGGTCAGGGAGTATTCGACATAATCCTCCGCGTTGGAAGTCTCCTCGAAAGAGGTCAGATAACCCTGATAATACGTACCCTTAAACTTGGTCTCACTTCCGGAAACCGGATCCTCAAGGTTCGCTCTCCAGATCTCGATCAGCTCATCGTTCAGCATGGCCGTCTTGAGCCGGTCGATCTTCTCATCGCCCTTCATAAAGATCGATGTGGAAGTGATCTCGATTTCAGCCTCGCCCGGGGTACGGATCGGGCCGTCCTTGGTTGCAGTAGTGTCCGCATCCTTGCTGATCGACAGGCCGTTCTCTGTCACGAACGCCAGATTCGTGCCGGCCTCTGCAGCCGCATCAGCGAGAACCCGGTACAGGAAAATAATCTTTTTACCCTTTACCGCTTCGGCAAAGAGCTGTAAATCCATCTTTCTCATTTTGCTTCTCCTTAACTGAATTTGAATCCGAGCTCCAGTACTCCATGGAGCAGAGGACTCTTGGTCGTGTCATCTGCCAGGATCCTTTGTTCCGCAGATCGCAGATCCCAGGCAAAGTGCTCTGTGTGTTCCAGCCTCCTGCAGATATTCTTAATATTCAGCAGCATAGCCGAAACCGTCCCGCGCCTCTTCGGATCATTGTGCCACACATGGATCGTCTGGAAGACATCTCCGAAGACGGCAGTTTTATTCGCATCATCGGTCATCATGCTGTCAGCAAGATACACAAACGGATACGGCGTGCCATCCGGAGGCAGCAGACCGTCATAGACGTCATATCCCAGTTCCTGTATTGCAAGCAGCAGTGCGGTAAATAATTCCTGCTGTGGATCCATACTCACCTCACCAGTCTTTCCATGTCGGACTTGAACTGCAGTTTCTGCGAATCAAAAGCCGGCCGCATGTATGGCTGCGCTTTCATGAACCGGGTGCCATACTCTACGTACTGCGCATAATGCGCCGTAGGCTCGACTTCTGCCGTGAGTCCGTTGTCCGTAAGCTCGAGACCGATCGAGCGTCTCAGCGTTCCTGTATCAACAGGAGCGCCACGCATTGCCTTCGTCTGGAGCTCCGCTCCATTCATCCGCACGACCTGCTTTACAGCTTCCATCTGACCGGCCTCTGCAAGGTGCTTCGTGAGCCCCTTGTCGATATGAAAGGAAATTCCCATCACTGCACCTCCGAAACTACAAAGGTGTCCTTCGTCCGCAGTCTCCTCCGGTAATCAACGGCGTACCGCCGGTTCCCGATCCGGAGCTCGTCGAAGGGCTGTTTATAGTGATTCTGAAGCTGAATCGTGAGGCTTCCCTGCCGGATCCCGCCATAGACCAGCCGCATGACCTGCTCTGTCGTGTCCATCACGGACGCCATCTTCTTATTCTCAGAGAAAATATCCGCCTCATAATCGCCGGTCGCCGGATCATATGCGCCTGCAGTGATCTGTCTGAAATAGACCTCCGTATCGTATCTCATATGAACCTCACGATTCCTTTCCCGGCAGTGCTCGGCTTCTGATTGTCCAGATAGGTCTGGATGTCATCTCTGTACTGTGCAAAATCATCATCTGCCAGTACGATGCTCTCACCCTCGACCGTATGGCTGCTGAATCCTTCCGATGCGATCCGGTTGTAGCGGACCACGGAGACCTCTGTCACAATATACTGCAGCTCATTCGGCACTGCCTCCACGCCGCCCAGAAAAAGCATGAGGCGTGCTTCTGTGATCGCAATGATTCTCTCGATTTTTGCCTGCGTCTCCGCATCAACAGAGGAGAGCCCCAGCAGCTGCAGAACATAGTCGTACATCAGCCGGCCGCCTTTCCGGAAGTCTTTTTTCTTGTCTTTCTGGGCTTTTCAGGTACCGGTGCAGGATCCTGCGCTACCTGTTCATCCACTTCCGGCGCTGGAATCTCGGGCGCTGCAGCCTCGAATTCAGGAACGATCAAGGGAGTATGCTGTGCATTCTCACTGCCAAGCAGCTCCTGGATCCGCTGCTGAGAAGGGGTATATCCGCTTCTTGGATATCTCTCTCCAACTTCATAGCGGTGATAAAAGATCCCTGCCTTCGTCGCTACATAATCCTGCAGGTCATCGAACATTTTGATCACTTTGTACATTATCGTCTCTCCTTATTATCTCCCGGAAGCAGCTGCCTCCGGGAGTCGTTGTAATACCGATCAGGCGCCGGTGAAGGTTGCCTTTGCAACGGCCTTCTGGTTATCCGCCGGGCAGAACTGGCCGCCCTTGCCTGCACCCTGCAGCGCTACGCCGTCGAAGTCTTCGGACTCGATGGTACGCATGGTGTTGATGCCGACAAATGCCTTGCCGATGTTCTGCACGTAGAAGTAGCCGACCTCGCCGTCCTGGAACTCGTCTTCCGGATACTGTTCAAGGACGAAGCCCTTAAACATCTGGACTTCATTCCTGTCGATGTTGACCGTGGAGCCCTTGGCGGAAGTTGCCAGTCCGTTGTCGATGATCAGGTTCCAGATATCCGGAGTGACCTTGGCGACCTTGGTGCCTACGGCCCGGATGTTGACGAAATACTTGGACATCGCGTTAAACAGGGCAGTCACTCCATCAACGGTCATCGCAGAAAGCGTCTCGCTCTTCTTGGCCACTGTGGAAATGTATGCGCCGTACTGTTTGTTGAACTCCAGGATCTTGGCCTGGGCGTTCAGCTCCAGCCGCTCGTCGACAGCTGCATCCAGATCGTTATTCACGGTGTGCCGGTCCAGACCCTCATGGATCGTCCAGTTGAAGGAATACGGAACATCCGTGTTCTGGTAGATGACCTCGGTCCGGTTTCCGAAACGGGAGGTCTTTGCAGTGCCGGTGCCAAAAGCAGTATTCGCATCGGTGCTGTAGCCGCCGGTATAGGCACCATTAGCATCGACTGTGCCGACGGCGATCGCCGGAGCGATGTCAGAAGTCTTTACGGAGAAAGCGGTCGCGTTCTCGGAGATCCCGTCTACGGTTTCAATGTCGCCGGCGAAGAAATCGCGGAAATGAGCCTGGGTCTCGAAAACGACCTTCAGCCACTCACGGAACTGCTTGCCGTATACACGGATATTGCTGTTGTTATTCTCGCCATCGGCGAACATCTGGAGATTGATAGTCTTCTTTGCCATTTTACTTACCATACCTTTCTTTGTATTTCTTGATCCTCTCGGCATGGGCGTCAATGTTCTCGCCGCTGCCATAAGATTTCGGTGTGCTGCCCGTTGCTCTCTTGAGCTCCTGGGCTTTTCTGTCTGCGTTGATGATGGAAACAAATCTGTCTTTACGCGCTTTTGTCTCCTCGGCATCTTTGCCAACAATGAATTCAAGGACGTCAGCAGTGCCAGGATAACCGTCGGTCACAAGTTCTGCAGATACCTGTTTCCCCAGCTCGGCCTTCATGGCATCTGCCTTCAGCCGGTCGATTTCCTCCTGCTGCTTCTTGATCGTCTCATCCTTCTTCTGCGCTTCGTATTCGCGCTTCTGATCGGCATTCATCTTAGCAAGCTTGGTCGCCTCATCCTTAGCGTCCTTCACGGCCTGCTCGGCTTCCGCCTTCAGCTTTGACCGTTCCCTGGCAAGCCGCTTCTCGATCAGCTGATTGACCTCATCCTGGCTGTACGATTTGCCGGTCTGCTCCTGGCCGCCTTCAGATCCCTGGTCTTCTCCCGGATCTCCTCCGGCTCCCTGCTCACCAGAATCGCCGTCATCATCCGCGAATAGCTGCAGATCCATCGGCAGATACATCTTCGGGTCCAGTAGTGCCTCAACAATTCTGTTTCTCATCTTTTTCTCCTTTTCTCCGTAGGTTTACGACTCCACGTCTGTCGTTCTCCGTAGCTTTAGGCATCCACGTCTGGCCAAAATTAATCAGCAGCGACGTAATTCACGCCACTGCTGAAAATTTCCGTCGGATCCTTTTGGATCCATGTTCCATTTTGTTTTACATACACTTTGGTGACCGGAGTCCAGGCTCCGTTCCGCTTAATGAAAAGCGCATTTCCTGCGGAGCCGATCGTTACTGCGATGACCGCATCGCCAGTAACGATGAACGTATATGTATAATGATCAATGCCCGTACCTGTTGAATAAGTAACGGCAAATGTAATCCCTTCAACCAGGCCGCCGTAATAACCAACATAATGACGAAGAGTGATCTCATCCAGCGCCGTCCTTGAAATGGTCTGATTCGGCTCAATGGTTATTGTTGAACTGCTGGTCGATGGGAAATCAACCTCATCGCTGATGGCCGTGTCGCCCTGATACAGGACACAAGATGAAACATGGGTAGAGTCAATGGTAGAACTCTCCCTGTGCCCATGGCATCTCACTTCCAGCGTTTCAATTACTGCGTTACTGGGAATACCACTAAAATCAAATGAATACTCCGCATATCCTGTCGAATATGATGATGCATACATGTTGCTGTCTTCAGCATTGTAGTTTGGGTTTTCTGCAGTGTATCCAACACAGTAAGACGCATACGAAGATCCGCTTTGGATTCCGCTTGTTGTATTGTCACTTGCCGTGACGGATACAGAAGAACCGGCACCATGAGCAACCAGATCAGCGGTAATATCCACTCCATCCTTGGTTGCAGTCACTGATTCGCTCACATCTGTCGGAGTGATCGTCAAGGTGTACTCTGCACCATCATAGGTCGTGGTCGCTCCACTCGGACTGATTGTTCCGTCACCAGTCAGGGAAGAAGTAACCGTCCTCGGAGTAGGGATCGTGTATGTGACCTCGATCTCTGCGCCGTAGATATATACATATCCGGCAGTATTCCTGGACGCCCTCCGGCAGTTGATCCGGATACCAAAATCTGATCCGTATCCGACGATCGTTTCCCAGTCTGCGGTCAGGCCAGTGAATGTGTGAACTGCAGCGGTAGACGTGATCGCATCACAGCTGCCATTGATCGCCGTTGTCCCGTCCGCCAGATAGGGCTTGTAGGATGAAGATGTGCTTACGCCCGACTCATATGCTTTGAGCTTTATTGTAAAGCTGCTGACAACAGCGTTAGCCGGAACAGCATCGAAATTAAAGCCTCTCAGGTAAATGTAGTAGGATGACGTGCTCGACCGGCTGTTGTATACCGTAGCGTAATTCGTGCTGTCGGTATTGTCATACATGTTGCTGGCATTGCTGACCGACAGATACGACGAGCTGCTCAGATAGTAGGTTGACGGTGTTAATCGTATCGTAGCCATTCAATCACCCCGTCTGCAGATAGATGTCTCCGTTGCTTCCAAGAGAGGCGGACGGAGCGGAGGATCCGGTGTAATACTTCTGGATCACCAGCGTTCCGTTCAACTTGCCGGATGGTCCGTATGCCGCAGATCCGGAAACAATGTCTGCCGCCGAAGCATCTGCATCAGAAGTATCCCGGAATCGGGCAGTCCCTCCGGAAGCCTTCGGGAGATCCACTGCAGGCACATCACTGTATGTTGCTCCGGCAACTGTTATAGTCTGTGCCATAGATGCCTCCTTACTGGATCGACAGCACCTTAGTCGTTGAATCCTGCGATACGCTTGCTACTGTCAGAGAGCCGGTTACCAGGCTTCCCTTGACATAAGCTTTTTTCCCGGAAAGGATCTGCGCCGCAGTGGCGTCGCCTCCGGATGTGTCCACAACATTGGATGAGCCTGACACACCAAGAATCGTGACGCCAGACTTGATGTTCCCGGCAATGATCTTTGCCTGCTCCGCTGAAGCGATCTGAACAGAGCCGCTGCCATTATGGTATCCTTCCGGGACCGTATAGGTTCCGGCTTTTGCAGAGATTGTACCGCTCACCGCTCCATTGTTGGCCATACTTCCGGTCACGGGTCCGCTCGATCCATGAGCTGTCTTCCCGGACAGGATATTTTCAGCTGCCGCTGTGTCCTCCGAGGAATCATAAAACTTTGCAGTACCTGACCCGCCGGAAAGAGGAATATCGACCTCCGGCACAGACGAATATGCTACTCCATTAATAATTACGTTTTTTGCCATTGCATTATCTCCTACGTTATCGTCATTACGCTTCCATTCCAGGTGATCTTTCCGTAATTGCTCGGGATCTTCTCAATGATTATGTTCTCCTGAACATACCTGTCAGCGGTCGCCAATACCTGCTCCGTATCTCCCGGAACGATCCGCACCGGCCCCTCGTAATTCTCGTACTCATAATCGACAAAGATATATTTGCCATCGATTGCCCCGGCGATCTGATGATTTGTCGATTCGATCTCGGCATCGATCTGCAGCCGGTTACTCTGAATCGTGGCTTCCAGCTGCATATTTGAGTTTTCCAAGATCGCCTGTGTCTCAATATATCCAGCCATGCTTCTACATCTCCTGTCAGCCTCCGGGCCTCAGCTCAGATGTGCTCAATGCACTTCCGATCGTTCTGCTCATAATATTTGTCTTCCACGATGTCCCGTCGTCCATCGTGCCGTGGATCTGCATCTCTACGGATCCGGCAGCGGCAAGGGCTCCTGTCTCCAGCTGGGTCAGCGTGATCTGCAGATAATCTTCCCCAATCGTCAGATCTGCCGTCTTCTTTTCCATGACGATGTTCCCGCCCTGGGAGAACTCCCAGTTGTAGGTACTGGTGGCTGCGATGACAGCGCTGTCCAGAGTGACCGTCAGCGTAGGAGTCGTAGCCGGGATGATCACATCACTGTCGGTACTGAATATCGCATCACCGGATGCGCTGCTCAGTGCTTCATCTACTGTTGGCATTCCATGCTCCTTTCTCCTGCCGGACCGTGGTCTTTCCGGAAGTGATCCGGTAGCCCTCCTTCTCGCCTACGACAGAAACCATAAAGTAGTCATGTGCAAGGATCCTCTCAGGGATCATACAGCTGCACTTCTCGAGAGGAGCTGCCTCCGTCTCGTCTCCATGAGTGAACACGGCAGCCTTCCGGCAGCGGTCCCAGTCAGAGGAAAACTTAAACTCTGCCGCGAGATATCCCCTTGTCCCTGCCGTGATTCCTGAGAAGTCGCAGGCGGGATCCGGCCGGATCCTCTGCCCGTCTACGATGAATTTTAAAACCCGCATATTCTTCACCTTTCTATCCGGACGTTATCCGGATAACTCTCACAGATTGATTCGATCCCAATAAAAAAGGAATCGACCAAAAGCATTCCTGCTTCTGACAGATTCCCGTAACGGATCCGGACATCTCCGGATCGGATCTCATATTCTATTTTGTCGGCCGTGAGGCTCTCAAGCGCAAGGATCAGAGTCTGCGCTAGTGCGGATACCCCTGCACAGACAATGTCCTGGCTGATCGGCGCGTAGCCGGAGTGCCCGGTCACGCTTATCTCATGCGGCCCAACCGTAACTGTAGTCATCGGACCTCCTGTGTTGTCAAAGCACTGCCTTTAGATTACATGCCCAAAGATCCCCGAAAGAACAACGCGGAAAGATTCCCCCACTGCATCCTTCACCTTCTGCATAAGGCTGTTCTCTAGCAGGAACATCCGTCCTTCGTACGTAATCATTGGATTCTCGAGATTAACGATAGGGCCATCCTTTGTTGCCCTGATGGATACTCCTGTGATCAGTCCGAGCCTCACAAGCTCCTGTATCACCTGGATCCAGTAAGCCTGGCTTATGCTGAACATCTCGGATTCCCATCCGTATTCCACGACTCTCGGCATCTTACCTTCTTTCATGCATTCGTACAGATATACGAGGATCTTATACATGATCACTTCCATGTCATTTTTAGCCATTTGCTTCTCCCATCATAAAGTACCGGCGATGTTTATAATGCCCTCTCAGCTTCCATCACTTTTATCATCTTCGGAATCTGCACAGCGATCCAGTCGACCAATTCTTCGTTTGCCGCAAAATCACTGTTTTCCATTAAGCCGCTCTCGCTGAAAAATGCATGAATAATCTCGTGTCTTAGCACTTTTTTCCTGAATGCGACTATATCGCACAAGGAATCTCCATCCTCCTGAATCTCCTTTAGAAGGACAATGGTTTTATTGGTCCAATCCGTATAACCATAATTGCTCTTCAGTTTTGGATCTTCCTCTTCTGTTCGTAACAGCAAGGCGTATTCCTCACCCAGAATTTGCATTCAAAGACCTCCGTGATATGATGGTTATCGTTCTTCGCCATGCTTTGTCTCCTCAAAATCGCTTAACGGCATATCAAGTTCTTTCTTTAGTTCTCGCACATATCGCTTGTAAGCACACTCTTCGGGATCAAAATAATGCTCGCACATAACAGCTTCCACAAGAGCATTAGGGAAGTATGAATGCGGACATTGTACACAAAGATAAAAAGCCTCGCGCCACTTCCCTTTTACATATTCATATGCTTGCCCCAGCGTCATGCCCCAGTCACCTCGTTTCCGCACCGCTGACACCGTTACACCTGATTGAGAACATCAGGCCGTCAACCTTGCCGTTAAGATAGGCCTTCTCCCTGTCGAACTCCATCTCTTTAAGCCTACGCTCCTGGTATTCGCATCTAGCGAGAAGTTCCTGATTCTCCAGACAGATCTTCAGGGCATGGGCAATCAGCTCTTCCGTTGTCAGTGAGCGAAGCTTCTCCTCGATTATGGCATGGCTATTTATGGGTGTCTCTGACTTGCAAGTTGTGTCGCACATACGGTTTCCTCCAATTCCAAGCATAAGAAAAGCACCGCCGGAGCGATGCTTTTTAATGATAATCATCTTCTGCAATTAAGCTAGAGCATAAGCCCTCTTGCCATATATTCCTCGCGTTCTTTCTTACGATCAGCCATACACTTTTTAAGGCCTACTGATGCTTTCATATCGAAGAACTCATTCCACCCTGGATCGCTGGGAAGATTCAAATATTCTTCAAAAATAACCTGCTGCTCATCTAAGTATTTTTGAGGTAATGAATTTTGCATTAATTTACCTCCTCCATGGTTAGACGTAAAATTTCCATTGCCAAACTATTTGCAACTCCACCCATTGCAGTCTCAACAGAATAAGCATAGAACTCTTTTGGATCTGAATTAATTATATCACTGTCTTGCACTATCTGAAATGCTAAATTTGTGAATTGCTTACTATTTCTTCTTAATTTCAGGTTCTTAATAGCGGACGCTACGATCCCCTCGGCAAAGTTATTTTCTCCTGGTAACGATCTTGCCACGTCAAATGAATGTGCACATTCATGGACGCCAGTTCCATACGAACCCAGTCCTTTTGAGCCTATACTAATAACTCCTGTTAATCGATTATACACACCCGGGTTTTTCTCAGAAGGATCATACTTGATTTTCTTTAGCCGGCAACCCTTAAAGGTATTAAGGAAATCATCACAGCCTGCAAGTACCGCTTTTGTCCTAAAAAGATCTTCCTCTGTAAAACCTTCTACCTGTATGTGATGCACCATTTGGAAATGTCTAATTATTTCATCATGGTCTTCAAAATCAATTACTTTACTATTTGAAATTAATCTTAGTTCTTTCTCGTTATGAGTACTTTTAGCTCTGAACAATAGCGCTTGATCAGAAGTATTGTTTTTCACTCCATCCCCTTTTAGTGGCATTCTGACAGAAACAATCCCAGAGTCCATCTGCCTATCAAACGCCTCCCGATCCCCACTCGCTGCTGTACTACACCGGCAATTACTTGTAATAATGCCATTGCAGATGTACAATGTGCTCATACAGGAGGTATCATATACATGTCCAGAATAAAACTTCTTGGTCACGAGGACGACATCATCAAGCGCTATCAATCCGGGGAAAGAACTGGCAATATTGCAAAATTCTTCGGGGTCAACAAATGCTCTATTGAGAGAATCCTTAAGAAGCATGGTGTTCAGCTCTGCGGTGTTCGAATCAAAACTGATGATTCCACTATCATTAGCCTCTACGAATCTGGCGAAAGCGTCAATGCTTTGGCTAAACGGTTCAATGTCAGTCGCCCCACTATTGTACGTCGACTTAAAGAGTCGGGCATAATAATCCGAGGAAGTGCGGAAGCTAATCAGCTCATGATGTCCAAGCGCTCCAGCGAGGAGAACACTCGTAATGTCCGCGC
>OCVV011355534.1_pt1 | contig 44449 bp, 38 predicted proteins | sample 1539721 | NCBI WGS metagenome assembly OCVV01 (sample SAMN02144230, study PRJEB22623) | gut metagenome | biome: sheep rumen | host: Ovis aries | place: New Zealand | reverse complement strand
TCGGAAATAAAATAAGAAAAACTTGTTTTCCCTTTGTCGTTCGCCAGAAAAGCACTAAATTTGTGGTCGAAATGAGACTGACGGACCTTACCATATTTAATTATAAGAACATTGCGGAGGCTGAGCTGCATTTCTCGCCCAACCTGAATTGCTTCATCGGTAACAACGGCGAGGGCAAGACGAATGTGCTGGATGCCATCCATTTCCTGAGTTTCTGCCGCAGCTACAGCAGCAGCATCGATATGCTGTGCGTCAGGCATGGGCAGGAGTTCATGTCGCTGCAAGGCCTCTACGAGCACGAGGATGGGGCGAAGGAGGACATTCACATCGGACTGAAGGTGGGGCAGAAGAAGGTGGTGCGAAGGGGCAAGAAGGCTTACCGACGCATCTCGGAGCATATCGGGCTGATTCCGCTGGTCATGGTCTCGCCGTCGGATCAGATTCTCGTCAGTGGCGGCAGCGATGAGCGGCGACGCTTCATCGACATGGTGATCTGTCAGTACGACGCTGCTTATACGGAGGCTCTGCTCCGCTACAACAGGGCTCTGCAGCAGAGAAATGTGATGCTGAAGCAGGATGAGGAGATTGACCCGGAGGTGTTCCTTGTCTTCGAGGAGCAGATGGCCAGGGAGGGTGAGTATATCTTCCAGAAGCGGAGCGAGTTCATCTCGGAGCTCATCCCCATCTTCCAGCAGTTCTACAACGAGATTTCGAAGGAGAGGGAGCAGGTGGAGCTTCGCTATGTGTCGCAGTTGCAGCGAGGTCCGTTGCTGGAGCAGCTGACGAAGGACCGCTTCAAGGACAGGGCTGTCGGCTATTCCCTGCATGGCATCCACAAGGATGACCTCGAGATGTTGCAAGGCGGATACCTTGTGCGAAGGGAAGGCAGTCAGGGTCAGAGCAAGACGTTCCTCATTGCCCTGAAGCTGGCTCAGTTCGATTTCCTGAGCAGGACTGGCAGTCGGACCACTCCTTTGCTTTTGCTGGACGACATCTTCGACAAGCTCGATGCGGAGAGGGTGGAGCAGATTGTGAAGCTGGTAGGTGGGAAGCGCTTCGGACAGATCTTCATCACGGACACCAATCGAGACCATCTGGACGCTATCCTGGCTTCGATGAAGAGCGACAACAAGATTTTCTTCGTGGAGAAAGGGGCGATTAAAGTTTAGAGTTCATAGTCCATAGTTCATAGTTCATAGTTAAGGCTACGCCCTAAGTTTGCGAAAGAATTCAATCTTCAATTTTCAATTTTCAATTTTGAATTATGAGGTATAACTCTCAGCCATTTCAGGATGTTTTGTTGGCTTTCTTGAAGCAAGAGGGCTTGGAGACGCCTTTGCTGGAATATCGCATTACAGAGGCTTGGCCCGAGGTGATGGGGAAGACCATTTCGCGCTATACGAAGCAGGTCTTTGTCAAGGAGAGCAAGTTGCATGTTCAGCTCACGAGTGCCCCGCTTCGCCAAAACCTGATGATGGAGCACAAACGCATCGCCCAAAAACTCAACGAATACGTCGGCTCGTACGTCATCAGCGATGTCTGTTTCTTTTGAAAGTACATTTCTGTAGTAGAAATGTGTCTTTTTCTTCGTCAAAAATAACATTTTCTTGACAACACTTCTTTGTTGGACTATTCTTGGTAGCCACGCAGAAGTGTTAAATCTATGTTAAATTCCGAAAATAATTTGGAAGATATGGCGAAAACGTCATACTTTTGCAGTGTACTATTTAACTATTACACCAAAACACGCACAAAAGACACGCAATTTTTAATTTTTAATTCTTAATTTTTAATTTACATATATTATGATCAACATTCAGAACATCAAATTCGCCTACAGTAGGGAAGTCGTGTTGGACGGCTTCTCGCTCCAATTCGACAAGGGCGGCATCTACGGCCTGTTGGGCAAGAACGGCACAGGCAAGAGTACATTATTATATTTAATGATGGGCTTGCTGCGTCCGCAGAAGGGAATAGTTACGGTTGACGGCATCGACACCACGCTGCGCCGTCCCGAAGTCCTGAGCGAAATGTTTCTCGTACCCGAGGAATACGACTTGCCAGCCATCTCGCTCTCTGCTTACGTGAAGGCAATCAAGCCCTTCTATCCTCGCTTCTCAGAAGACCTGCTGAAGCAATGTCTTGCCAACTTCGAGATGAGTACGGACATCAATCTGGGTGAGCTCTCGATGGGACAGAAGAAGAAAGTCTATATGAGCATTGCCCTTGCTGCAAACACACGTTATCTGCTCATGGACGAACCCACAAATGGCCTCGACATCCTCTCGAAGAGCCAGTTCCGCAAAGTGGTGATTGAGGGCATGAGCGAGGACAAGACCATCATCATCTCCACGCATCAGGTTCACGATGTAGAGCTCTTGCTCGACCACGTTTGCATCATCGAGCGCAACAAGGTGCTGCTGAACGAACCCCTTGTGGAGAAGGACGAACCAATCAACCTGGAAGAACTTTTCATCAAGACGGTGGAACAGCGGAGTTAATTTTGAATTTTGAATCTTTTAATTTTGAATTTCTTTAAGATGAAACAGTTTAGCATAAAGCGTTTTGCAAATGTGGCTCGCTGGGACCTCAGCGTCAACAGCAAGTTCTATACGCGTTCGGCCATCATGATGATGGCGTTCATCAGCACACCCATCGTGCTCTTCTACCTCTACAACATGCTCACGAAGGGTTTCCTGCTCATGGGCAACACCTCGGACAATGTGGAGAGTTTCGCCGTGGCTATCAGTTTGATTGGCCTCGCCTACTCGGTTATCTCGGCAGGCTACATGTTCCATAACCTCCTGACCAAGCAGGGACGCATCAGCGAACTCACCTTGCCTGCCACGAATCTGGAGCGCTTCGTCTGGCATGCAGTCGTCATCCTGATTGGTGTGCCTCTGGTCTTCTTCTGCGGTGTGGTGGTGGCAGACTTCCTGCACTTCCTCTTCCGCCTGATGATAACGAATGCCGACATCCAGTCCCTCACGGCAGCCTACTATTGGGGAGAGGGAGACTTCAGCAATTGGCACAATTACAGCCCTGGATTCGAAGACTTCATGGAGGACTATGGCTATGAGTTGGTAACGACCATCTTCATTTGGGGGGCTTGCTACACCAGGAGCTTCAGCCTCTTCAACGCTTGGAAGTACCGGTACAACATCCCCATCACCTTCCTCTTCTACTTCATCCTCTGGACCGTTCTGCCCCTGATTCTGCTCTTCATCGGCACCATGTTCTTCTCGGAGGACTGTGTCTTGGACTTCATAGACTGGATCAAGGATACGAACCCCCACAACATTGTAATCGGCGTGGGCATCGTCGGCATCCTCGTCTATATCGGCATCTGGTTGCTCACTTACCGACTCTACAAAAGAGCACAATTGACAACTAAAAGGAATCCGTAACTATGCAATTCAAAGACCATAAACCAATCTTCCTGCAGATAGCGGAACGCATCTGCGACGAGATACTTGGAGGCAAGTATCCGGAAGGAGAACGACTACCCAGTGTGCGCGAATATGCGGCTGAGGTGGAGGTGAATGTCAATACTGTGGTGCGTTCCTTCGAGTGGCTCAGCCAGAAAGGCATCATCTTCAACAAGCGAGGCATGGGCTACTTTGCCAGCCAAGGCGCCAAGGAGACTGTCCGCGAAAGCCTGCGCGAAGCCTTCTTCCAGGATACGCTTCCCGAGTTCGTAGGACAAATGCAAAAGCTCGGCATCACAGTCGAGGAAGTGGAACAAGCAATGAATACTCAGCCATGAACAAGAAAGTGAAGGAAGGCTGTGGCTGCCTCTTGGGAGCAGTATTGCTGCTTGCCATTGCCGGAGCCATCACGCTGTATGTGCTCCGCCCAAAGTGGCACGACGAGTATGGAGAGCGCTACAAGGATATTGCCTACGGATGCCTCAAGAACAACACCTACGACCTGTACCTGCCCCATGATGCAGCCTCGAAGGACAGTCTGGCACTCATGCTCTATGTGCACGGCGGTTCGTGGATAGCTGGCAACAAGTGGGACCACAACAAGGAGTGCTACAAATGGGTGCAGGAAGGCTATGCCACAGCCTCGATGAACTACAGTCTGCTGAATGAGGAGGGAACCTCGCTCTTCACTATGCTCGATGAGATAGAGGCTTGCATCCGTCACATCCAAAGTTATACTGAGGAGAAAGGCATTCACATCAGCCAGATGTCCATCGCCGGCACATCGGCAGGCGGACATCTCGCCATGATGTTTGCATATGCCCGTCAGCATCCCATTCCCATCAAGTTCGCAGCCATCAAGGTGGGACCGGCAGACTTCCGCATCCTGTTCCCCTACGACAAGAATGCCAAACCCAAGCAGGAGGAAGTGGAGGGCTTCGTGTTCGCTTGCACAGGAGAGCACATGGACGTCTCCTCGCTCACACCAGAGCAGCTGGACAGCATCAAGCTCATCGCCTCACCAATCTCTTACATCAGCGACTCCACAGCTCTGCCCGCCATCTTTGCCTATGGAGAGAAAGACGGTATTGTCAAGCCAGGACACTATCATGCTCTGCAAGACTTGTACGACAGCCTCGGCAAACCCTACGACCTGATTGTCTTCCCGAACTCCGGCCATCCTCTCATGGGCGACAAAGCTTGCACAGAGCGCTACGAAAGCACTTTGGCAGACTATTGCAAGAAGTATTTCGGATATTAACTAAACATCGAAAAGAACATGAACAAGCGAACAATCAGGATTGCTGCCATCGCAGCTTTGACATCTTTAACGACATCACTCGTTTCCTGTGTTATCGACACTCCGCAAACAATTGCATGGAGCTATTATTGGTGTGCCAAGGACACAATGGATGCAGGCGACCCATATGCCGCACTCGATTTTCTGGAAGGAGCAACCCCTGGATGTGACAGTATCCTTGACCGCAAGGTAGATTCCTTGAGACTCGTCATAGAGAAAGCTATCGAGGAAGACCAAAAGACAGGAAAAGATTCTTTAACCATTAAACAGTAATGTATATGAAACTTTGTAACATCTTTGCTGCTACGTTGATAGCAGGAACATCTTGTCTCGTATCGTGCGACAAGATGGTGGACAAAGCCATGCAGACCATGATAGAGTCAGTCTCAAACCACGACTACCAGGACTCCGAGAAGTGGGGCAAAGTCGTTACCATTGACATCCCAACAGTTGGCTTCAATGAGATTGACCTTAGTGGCGCCGTTCGTCTCGAATACAAGCAGGACAGCATCTACTCCGTACAGGTTTACGGCAACGAGAAAGCCATCGAAGCCTATACCATTACTTCTGAAGACGAAGAGCTTGTAGCTTCCCTGAAAGAAGGCACAGGCACTATCAACAAGAACACGCCAGCCATCACACTTCGCATCACAGCTCCTTTCATCACAGAGATACAGGCTTCGGGTGCCACCGACATCATCCTCAAGGACAGCATCTCTCAGGACAAAGAGCTGGACATCAACATCGGTGGCGCAGGTAATGTCAAGATGGATAATCTTTGTCTGACAGAAAACTTGGAAGTCATCACGACTGGTGCAGCAAACCTGGAGGGTAGGGTAGAGTGCCGCAAGCTGAAGCTCAAGATGAGTGGCGCAGGCAGTGGCAATCTCGACATCCACAGCAAGCAGGCGCGCCTCACACTCTCGGGTGCAGTAAATGTGACCGTCAGTGGCGAGTGTCATGACTTTGCTTATGCCGCAACTGGTTCATCATCAGTAAAGAAAGAAGGCCTAAACAAAGGTGAAGAATAAGAAAATGCGAGAATAAGCAATAATTTTTCACTTTTCACTTTTCACTTTTCATTTTTCTTCTTACCTTTGCAGGCGTTTTACAATGGAGTAACTGCAAACTTCACGTTAGTAAACTGCAAACATCACGTTAGTAAAATGCAAACATCACGTTAGTCATTTACAAACGACACGTGTGTGAATGACAAATATAGGTTGGTTCCGTAGCTCAGCTGGATAGAGCAACAGCCTTCTAAGCTGTGGGTCTTGGGTTCGAATCCCAACGGGATCACAAAAAAAACTAACTTGGAGAATCAGAACGTCGCACCTTTTGGGGGTTGTGACGTTCTATTTTTTATATCTGTACCTTTGCGTACAATACTGATTATTAAGGACTTCTGACTTCAATAGAGAAAACCACTGACGGGCAAGTTTAAGTTTAACCTGCGAGCGCGTGGGCTGGAAGCAAGATTGACAAATTCGGACATACTTGGACATTTTGTTACTAATTTTGTTACCAACTTAAGGGTAAATTTTGTTACTAACAACAAAATTGGTAACAAAAAAATATATATCCTGAAAGTGGAAACGAAAATTTCGAAATGAGGGTAACGTATCAAATTTTTGGGCCAAATTCCTCATGGTCAAAAATCGTGCAAATCCTATGTAGATTCCTTATGTTTCTTTAGTACTTTCCGTATAATTTCTCTATAATTTCTCTATAAAGTCTCTATACATATAGGAATAGAGGTTTTGTAGAGGTTTTGTAGAGTTTTTATAGAGAATTTATAGAGTCTTTACTTAGGTTTTACTGAGAACATACTCAACTGACATATAGGTTTTGACTGGACTGGCATGAGCGTTGCCCCCTTGGGGTGTTTCCATGCCACCGCTAATCATATTTCTGTCGAAATGCCGATGTTTTCTGGTAAACAAGAGATGACTAAAGATTTCCCCAGGACACCAATGAAAAAGAATGATTGAGTGAATGGTGTAATTATCAGCACTTTATCACTTTGAAACTTGAAGATATTGTATCTTTGTTCAAAATTATTCAATCAGAAGTATTGTGTTTTCGTTTTTTTTTATACTTTTGCAAAACATTCAGTTAATTTTGCAAATTTAGTATTAGATTTATAATGTAATGAGAAAGATTCTTTTTGTTGTGTCTCTGTTCCTTGGTACGTTATCTGGTATGTCTCAAGAGAAAGTCATGAACATCTTGAAAACGGATGGAACTACAGCTCAAACCCGTGTGGCAGACCTGAAGCAAATCAGTTTCCTTACTGTGGATGAAGGTGGGCAGGGTTTGATATTGAGAACGTTAGGTGGCGAGACGGCTGCTGTTCTTTTTGAGACAAATCCTGTCGTGACAGTTTCCAGTGGCAAACTGAACATTAAGCCAAGTTCGGAATCCACCATTTCATATGAGATTACAGACATTGCAGAAATTGTGTTTGGAGATGTGTCCGAGGCTACGGCTATCAGTAAACCAGAGAGTTTCGCATTTGTATTGCAGGATGCTGGCGCTTTGCTTCGAGATATTCCCAAAGACGTCAAGCCTCTCGTTTTTTCTCTTGACGGGCGCAGAATGCCGACTCCTCCCATCAGTAATGGTGAATTACGATTGAATCGTGCAACCCTTGGCACTGGTGTTTTCATCGTTAAAGTTGGCACATTTACAACCAAGATAAGACTTTAATCCACATTCTAACCAACATCAAGACTTCCCCTAAAATGAAAAAGATATTCCTGCTGGCCATCATCATTATGGTTTCTGTACAGCTCATGGCACAGCAATCTGCCACAATGATAACGAAACTCACCAATGGTGCTGTTGTTCGTACTGATGTGAACGAGGTTGAAAAGATTACATTCACTGATTCTGTTTTCAATATAAACAAAACCAATTCTCGCATTCTGGAAGCTGACGAGCTTTGCTGGCCCGAGGATCGTTTGCTTCCATTCTTCTCTCCACCAGCAAGTACGCTCAGGTCTCTCGACATGAGTAAGGCTTCCCTTAGCGACGAAGAGCGTGTCATGTTCTGTACGCTGCAAGGCATCATCAACCGTACGCGTCCTCGTATCATCCTCTACAACCACAACGAAGAGCCGCAAAGTACTTGGCCATCAGCTCACAACTTAAAGACTGGTGCCATCTCTACCACAACTCCATATAATTTAGTAAAACCTTTCATCGAGGAAATCAACGGCTTGGTGCTTTATAGTCAACAGCAGAACGAACATTTCTCCAATCTGGCTGTCACGATTGCCGGATTAGACCGTCTGTTGCCTGTAACTGAAGAGATTAGGACGAAACTCGTGAACAGTGGTATGGACTTCCCCGTCGTTGTGGACCTCACTTCCTTGACGATGTCCAATGCTGTTGGTGTCTATACATATCTCTACAATAATTACTGGAGCCGCTGCAACCATCGTTTGCTTATCAGCGAGCGTCCCAAAATACCTTATGTTCATGACATCGGTGCTGCTTGTGGCTCCGCTTGCGTATACCTCGACCCCCGTAACTCAAGCGAATGTGCGCTGCTCGACAAGTTTCTTCGGGACATGACACCTGGTCGAGACATTGTTTTGGGCTGGTATCCAGAGGAGCGCTCCGGCGTGGGCGAGGCAACAAAGTACGGCTTATCTACCGTTCCAGCCGACTTCTTCGAGAATACTACCGTATATACATCAGTCAACAGGTCTGTCAAAAAAGCTCCGGTTCCCAAGCGTCCAAAGCTTGAGAACAAAGTCTATGCTACAGTTTATCTTAGCGATGGAGACAATATCCAGTATTGTCAACACGCTATGGCTAAGATATTCGAGCAGGGCGGCCGTGGCCAGATGGCATTGAACTGGACCATCAGTCCTGCGCTGGCAGATTTTTCACCCGCAATGTTGAACTACTATTACGGCAAGGCAACAACCAACGACTGTTTTGTTTGCGGACCGTCCGGGCTGGGCTATGCCATGCCGTTCAACGGGTTAGGCAGTGGCAGCGGCACATACTACACATCGTCTGGCACGACAATTACACCTTTCACCAAGCTAACTCAACGCTACATCGAGAAGGCTGGACTGCGAGTCATCACAATCTGGGACAATATTAGCACGTCCCAACGCAAAGCCTTTGCCGACAATTGCCCCTACCTTTACGGACTTACCATCAACGACTATGAAAGGCAGTCTGGCAGACTGGCCTATGCCGTACAGTCTGGTTGGCTTCCCATCGCACCCCAGTACCCCTGCTATCGCGGCGATATAGACGGGATAACTGATTTCTTCAACCGCGATATCAAGAACTTCAACGGCACTAAGCCAATATTTGTCACAGGGCAGGCTGAGGTCTGGAAATTAGGTCCCGACCAACTCACCGCCCTAAAAGACAGGCTCAATGCGCTCTCGCCTGGCAACGTCAAAATTGTTAGGGCCGACCATTGGTTCAGCTACTACAGCGAGTCTCGCCACCTTCCCTTCAACATAACTTTGCTCGAGGATATGGAGATAACATCTTCACCAGCCAAGACAAATGTTAAATACGCAGCCAACGGTTCCCCTTCAGACGGGTATATATGGGTATCTCAAAACACCGATGGCATGGGCTGGGTACAGTTGGACTTCAAGGAGCCGTTCCAGATAAGCCGATATGTAATCCGTCATGCAGAATCTGGCGGTTTAGACCCTCAACTCAACAGCCGCGACTTTACCGTCGAGACCAGCTTGGACGGTGAGACCTGGCAGACCATTGGCACCCATACGGGCAACATCTCGCCCGTGACAGACGAATCTATCACCCCCGTCGAAGCCCGTTACGTGAGATTGAACGTCACTAAAGGCGGCACGGACGGCTATGTTCGCATAGGTGATATCGAAGTCTATGGCTCGCATTGACAAGGCTTTACAAACGACGCCTCTCGCATAGCTTCGAATCCAGTAGGAACGAATGGACGACAAACGATACCTTCTTAGTCTCATTCGCGAAGGTGAGCATCAGCAGCAAGACTTCAAGTATCGTGTGGCCGACGCTTGCAAACTCGCCAAATCCGTCTCTGCTTTTGCCAATACGGATGGTGGCAGGTTGTTGATAGGGGTTAGTGATGATGGGCACTTGTCGGGAGTCCGCAGTGAAGAGGAGATATTCATGATGCATCAGGCTGCCTATAAGTTCTGCAAGCCCGAGCCAAGCATTTCCTTTGACACCTATCATGCCGAGGGACGCACCATTGTGAAGGCTACAGTTCCGCCTTCAGCCAAACGGCCTGTTTATGCTCGTGATGAAGAAGGACTTATGCGGGCCTATATCCGCATAAAGGATGAGAACATCTTAGCCTCGCCCGTTCATCTGGCACTTTGGCAAGAGTCGCAGAAGTTTCGAGGCTCGGTAATTTCCTATGATGATTCTGTTCGGCAATTGCTCAGCATCATGAAAGGGAGCCAGACCTTGAATCAGATAGTCCGCCTCTCCAAACTTCCTCGCCACAAAGTCATCATGCTCTTGGCACGCCTCATCCGTTTCGGTACGGTCAGGTGGGAACACATTGGCCAGCAGTTCCATTTCAGCCTGTCTTAAACGAAGCACGCTAAGTTTGCAAAGACGGCACGTTAAGTTTAAGAATTAGCCTTTAGCCTGTTTTGCTGATTAGCTGTTCCTATATCTGATGGCAAGCATGGTGAGGTCGTCGCTCTGCTCTGCACCTGCTACAAACTGGCGCAGTGCGGGCATACAGATATTGCACGATAAAGATGAGCTCCAGCAAAACAGCTACGGTGACGATGATGAAAATGCTGTACTTCTTTCTCATAACGTCCAATTGCTAAAGGTCTTGCATACTTCCTTGATGTAGTCAAAACGTTGTGCCACACGTTCGTCGAACATGGTTTTGCATTCCTCTATAACTGTTTCGGGGAAAGAATCAGAGAGTGCCAACCAGCTGAAATTCCTGATGCGCGACACCACTTCGATCTGTTTCTTTCTCTCCTCGATAGTCTCTGCTGGCAGTCCCTCGAAATAATATTCAATTGCTTGATTCCAAAAACGTTGGCCCAACTCGCGCGGTATGCCAATCGTCTTCTCGTAATCGCCAATGAGAGTTACCATCGAGGAATAGGAATGTCCCAAGTCGAGTAGGGGATGGCCGTATCCAACCTCGCCCATATCGATAAGCATCAGTTGACCATCTTGCACCATGACATTTTTTGTCTGAAAATCAAGGTGGAGCAGTCGGTTACTTCCTTGAATGCCGTCGAGAATGCAAAGCAACATGCTGATACTTTCTTCCGGGAAATAACGGCGAATATGTTCAATCTGCTGACGTTCGTGTTGCACGGCAGATGGTATGTTCCCGCCCTCGGGAACCTCTATCTCGTGCATCTGCTTGAAGAGGTCAGCATACTTCCTTGCACACTCATCAATCTGTTCAGGATGTTGCTTCAAGTAAGTACTTAGTGTAGTTGCTTTAAGTAATTCATATATAAGACCATAGCGTTCTTCTTCATCTTGATTAGATGGAACCACTTTAACGATGTCAAAGGAGATGGCAGTTGGCATTCCAAGCACGAAGGCTTCCTTCGAGAGCGTTATTTCTCGACGTACATTTTCCATTGTCGTGCCCTCGCGGAAAACCTTGATAATTGTATCGCCATCCAATCGATAAACCTTCCCTACGCTACCGATTCCAATCAACTTGCAGCCTTCGACGCTCAATCTTCGCATGGCTCGTTCCACTGTCATAATCTTCGTAAAACCAGTCGTTTCGAGCACTTCATAGACTTGCGGCTGCACGTTAATTACGCGAAAGTCTTTGTGTCGTTTTGCTAGGGAAAGCAAGATGCGAAGGCCCGAACTGGAAATGTATTCCAGTTTCATGGCATCACAGGTCAACGAATCGATGGACACCATCTTTTCCAACTCACGACTAATCTTGAGATTGGCTTCAACTGAAGTAGCCGTGTCCAGATGTCCTGCAAAAGAGATTATCACATCATTTCCGCTGTGTTGAATGGTCGTCATAGCGTCAGAATCAGTCGTAATTGTTGATATTTGACAGCGAAATTACGAATAATTCTTGAAATTACAACGAAAACTTGGCAGAAAAGTGAAAAAGTAAACTCAGGTTGTAATAATTTTAAGCCTTGAAGCGACAATCATGACGAGTCTATATTTACCACTCATCGACCTTTTGTTCCTGACGGAAAGTATCCAATTGTTCTTGGAGGCGAGACAGATGTTTTGCATATTTCTTGTCAGCAAGAACGTTTCGAAGTTCGTTGGGATCTTTTTTTAGGTCGAAGAGTTCATCGTAAGAACCATCCTTGCCATAGAAGTGAATCAACTTATAACGACCGTCACTCACGCCATCATGACGCATGACATTATGTTCTGCAGGGCAGTCATAGTAGTGATAATACAGGTATTTGCGCCAATCTTTGGGCGCTTTTCCACCACGAGAAATGATGGGCAGCAGGGAGGTTCCCACCATTTGTTGGGGCTTTTCTGCATCTGCAATATCAAGGAATGTTGGTGCAAAGTCAATATTTTGCACGAGAGCATCACTCTTCACACCACCTTTTATGCCTGGGGCAGAGACGAGTAGGGGAGTGCGAAACGACTCTTCATACATGAATCTTTTGTCGAACCATCCGTGCTCGCCCATATAAAAGCCCTGATCACTAGTGTATACGACCATCGTGTTGTCCATCAAGTTGTTAGCATCTAAGTAATCAAGTAATCGTCCAACTTGTTCGTCTATGCTGTGAATGACGCGCATATAGTCACGGATATAACGTTGATACTTCCACCGAAGCAAGTCGTCTCCACTCAAATGTTGAGCCAACATAGCTTCGTTACGAGGGTTATATACTGATTCCCAAGCCTGTCTTTGTTCGGGTGACATGCGAGACAACTGATGACGGAAGCCGTCGCCATTCCGCTCATGCGTATAACCCATTCCTGGCTTTATTTGTGTCACCTTAAGATCATAGCACATCTCCATGTCTTTAGCAATACTCATTTGCTGATTATGTGCAGCTTGTCCCCTAGTTGCATAGTCATCATAGAATGTCTCTGGCAAAGGAAACTCTACATCTTCATAGAGATTTAACATATCCAGAGGTGGCATCCAGTTACGATGAGGTGCTTTATGATGAACAAAGAGGGCGAAAGGTTTATCCTTGTCACGTTGCTCGAGGAACTCAATAGCGTGATCTGTGATGAGATTTGTTGCGTAACCTTTCTCGACGACATACTTCCCATCAGTTTCTTTCGAACGGAATTTGGGGTCATAATAGTCGCCTTGACCAGGAAGGATATGATAGGTATCGAACCCTTTAGGCTCGCAAAGCATGTGCCACTTACCAATCATACAGGTCTGATAACCAGCCTTCTGAAGGTATTCACTTACGAAAGGAGCATTCTCGTCAATAGGACAATCGAGCGTTCTTTGACCGCTCTGATGACTATACATTCCGGTCATCAAACAGGCACGACTGGGTGTGCTGAGCGAGTTTTCTACATAAGCGCGACGGAAAAGCATTCCTCGTTCTGCAAGACGGTCAAGGTTTGGAGTTGGAGCTTGCTTGCTCAGTTGATGTCCATACGCGCTGATGGCTTGATAGGAATGGTCGTCGCTCATGATATAGACGATATTCCAACGCTGAGCAGATGCTGCTTGGAAGGCACAACTGCCTAGTAAAAAGAGTGGAAGTCTGTTTTTCATTGTATCATTCTTTCTTGTGCGATTGCAATTTCTTGCATGATTCGCGTTACATAAGGTATAATTATATGGCAATCTTGCTTGTTCTCGATGAGTGCAAGGAACTCGCTAAACTCGTAACTTAAGCGATGACGATTGCCTTCACACTTGTAGGTAACAGGTTCTTTTCCATTGAGATGCAGCGTAAACGACTCGAGGATACTGACCGATCCATGAACCTCAATATATCCGTCTTCACCCTGAATACACCCATACGAAAGGCCATCTGAATCTTTCGAGGCACTTAAAATAGCCAACGAAGTAGGGTAGTGACAGAGTAGGGTACCACTCGTATCAATGCCGTTAAAGCCTCTATTGCAATCATAGCGAACTGTTCTTGGAGGTCCGAACAAGGCTATCGCGAAGCAAAGGTTGTAGATGTTCAGGTCCGCAAGCGTTCCTCCAGCCATATTTGGGTCGAAAACTGGAGTCAGTTCACCTTTCAGATAACGATCGTAACGACTGCTTCTTTGTGCAAAGTTACAATGAATCATCCTCACTTTACCAATCTTTGGCAAAACTTCTTGTAGTTGACGGAAGAGCGGCATATAGAGCAGCGAAAAGGCAGGCAAGCAATAAACACATCGTTGGATAGCCATATCGATGAGTTCTTCTGTTTGAACTCGATTGACGGCAATGGGTTTCTCTACAATAACATTCTTTCCAGCCATCATGGCCTGCATAGCATATTCGTGATGAACATGATTCGCATTGGCTATGTAAACGAAGTCAGCTTCTGCTTCCTGCAGCATTCGTTGGTAATCGGTATAAACATAACCTGTCGGAGCATAGGCCTGGCAAAGGTCGATTGCATGTTCGACGCTATGCTCGCGAGCAAAGATTCCCGTCACTTCAATCTTTCCTGCGAACTCTTCATGAAGCATACGCATCACTTCTTCGGCAATCTTACCAGTTCCGGCTATAGATATTTTCATGTTTATCCTCGAACTTTTCTGCAAAGATAATTGTTTTTGATGAATAAACAAAACATTTCATCAAAAACTGCCAAGACAACCAATCTATCATATTATCCACGATTTCTTACTAAACATAACGCCAATTATCGTCTGAGATAATGAATAGTCTTTAATAATAACTTGTGGATGCTTCTAAAACATCACACGTTAACTTTATAAACTTGGCACGTTATCTTTGCAAACATGACACGTCGAATTTACAAACATGACACGTCGAGTTAGAAGACTTAACAGGAGTTGTTAACGGATGATTCTTGATAAAATAGAAGGCAATGCGTTCCGTATTGGAAGCATTGCCTTCTTATGGAAACTGATTTCGTTCGTTTAGAGGATTCCCAATTCCTTGAAAACCTTCTTGAGTTTAACGACTGATTCGTCGACTTGTTCGCGTGTATGATTAGCCATAAGCGCGTAACGGACGAGTGTATCCTGCGGAGCACAAGCTGGAGGAATAACAGGGTTGATGAAGACGCCTTCATTAAAGGCCTTCGCTACTGCCATAAATGTCTTGTCTGTGTCGCGAACATAAAGCGGAATGATTGGGCTTTCAGTATCGCCAATCTCGAAACCTTCCTCGCGGAAACGCTTCAAAGCATAGTTCGTAACACTCCAAAGTGCCTCCAAACGCTCTGGTTCATTCTGGATGATATGCAGAGCCTCGCGAGCTGCAGCTGTTGCTGCTGGCGTACAACTTGCGCTGAAGATGTAGGTGCGAGCTGTGTGGCGAAGCCAGTTGATAATGCTACTGTCAGCAGCAATGAAGCCACCAATTGAAGCAAGACTCTTCGAGAAGGTTCCCATAATGAGATCTACTTCGTCTGTCAAGCCGAAATGATTGCAGACGCCCCTACCCTGTTTGCCGAAAACACCGATTCCATGTGCCTCGTCAACCATGATGGCTGCATTGTATTTCTTCTTTAACTTAACGATTTCAGGCAGTTTGCAAAGGTCGCCTTCCATACTGAAGACACCATCTACAACAATGAGTTTCACACGATCAGGGTCACACTTCTGGAGTTGCTTCTCGAGATCCTCCATGTCGTTGTGCTTGTACTTGAGCTGTGTGGCAAAGCTAAGACGGCGACCATCCACGATGCTTGCGTGATCGCGGTCATCGCAGATGACATAGTCGTTGCGATCAACAAGTTGACTTATGACACCGCTATTAACCGTGAAGCCAGTTGCAAAGCACAAAGCCTCGTCTTTTCCAACAAATTCAGCCAGTTCTTTTTCGAGCTGAACATGTATGTCGAGGGTTCCGTTAAGGAATCGACTGCCAGCACAACCGCTGCCATATTTCTGCATTGCCGCGCAACCGGCATCGATAACACGCTGGTCTCCTGTAAGACCAGTATATGCATTTGAGCCAAACATCAGCACACGACGGCCTTCCATGATAACCTCTGTGCCCTGTTTGCCTTCAATCTCACGGAAGTAAGGGTAAATTCCCTGCGCCATAAACTCTTGTGGGAGTGTGTATTTGGCACATCTTTCTTGTAATAATCCCATATTTTCTTATATATAATGCTCTCTCATAAGAGCCATAATTTTGTGCAAAGATACTCCTTTTTCTTGAAATATCGACGTACTTAGCCGAAAAAAAATGCATAGTGTGTCTATTTATATAAATAATGTACGCGAATTAAACAAAATTCATTATCTTTGTGCACGAATTATGGACAAGCAGATAAAGATTTTATTCATTGTGAACCCCATATCGGGTACTTCAGATAAGCGACACATCATCGACCTTATTCCGAAGTATCTCGACACTTCTCGCTTCGAATGGACCATCCGTTACACTGAGCACAAAGGGCATGCTGCGCAATTCGTTGCCGAAGCAATCGAGGCAGGTACGGACGTTGTGGTGGCTGTTGGAGGCGATGGAACTGTCAATGAAGTTGCACGAAGTCTTGTCCACACAAACACCGCACTGGGCATCATTCCATGCGGAAGTGGCAATGGACTCGCACGTCACCTCTATATTCCCATGAATCCTGATGGCGCTTTGGAGGTTCTTTCTGACTGTCACATCGAGAGTCTTGACTACGGAATGATAGACGAAGTGCCTTTCTTCTGCACTTGTGGTGTCGGATTTGACGCGTTTATCAGCGACAGATTCGCCAAGAGCAACCGTCGCGGACTGCTTACTTACATCGAAAACACCCTGAAGGAAGGGCTGAAATACAAGCCCGACACATATGAGATAACGATTGATGGCGAGCGACAAACCTATAAGGCTTTCCTAATTGCATGTGCCAATGCCAGTCAGTACGGCAACAATGTCTATATCGCCCCCCATGCAAGTATGAGCGATGGACTGATGGATGTGACGCTGATGGAACCTTTCACCGTCCTGGAGGCTCCACAAATTGCCATTCAACTCTTCAATAAGACAATCAACACAAACAGTCGCATCCATTCATTCCGTTGCCAACATCTGCACATCAAACGTTCTGCGCCAGGCGTTATCCACTTCGACGGCGACCCAAAAGACGCAGGTGAAGAGTTGGATGTAAGGCTTATCCCTCATGGTATCCGCATGGTTGTCAATACGAAAGAGCAGCCATATATGCCTCCCCTACTCCGCACATTCTCGGACTTCTATCATGGTGTGAACGAAGAAATCACGTCGTTTGGCTCCGAACTCAAAGCCGACTTCATGGAAGGCAGCCGTCGTATCAATGCCATTAACAAGGAGCTCCTGCGAAAACTAAGGAAGAAGCCTTAGTTCTTCCTCAAAACTTTTGTGGATTGCAGCCTTTTGTTCCTCCGACAACGACGGCTCAACTTGATCCAAAGTGTGTTGCAAAGCTTTGATTGCTTTTGATTTAGCTTGCTGATATCCCATTTTAACTCCGCTTCTGTAAGGTGTCGAGGGAAGCAAGGCTCTGTTGAAATTTCCGTCGCTCATTTGCCTTTCTTGTCTTCGTATTTGTCTTTACCCCAGCACTTTTCCATTTGTGCTCGAAGTTTATCCTCTGCCGGATTGTTCTGAGGTTGCCAGAAACGTTGTCCTTTCAACTCGTCAGGCAAGAACTGCTGAAGAACGAAATTGCCTTCATAGTCGTGGGCATACTTGTAACCTTTGCTGTATCCGAGGTCTTTCATCAATGATGTGGGAGCATTCCTGAGGTGTAGAGGGACAGGTTGATTGCCGGTTTCCTGAACTTTTTGGAGTGCGTCGTTGATGGCCATGTAAGCGGAATTGCTCTTCGGACTTGAGGCAAGATAGACGGTTGCCTCAGCCAAAGGAATGCGACCTTCAGGCCAACCGAGTTTCATCACAGCGTCGAAAGCGGCATTAGCCAACAGAAGGGCATTCGGATTGGCGAGTCCAATGTCTTCACTTGCACTGATAACCAGCCTTCTTGCTATGAATGCAGGGTCTTCCCCACCCTCAATCATGCGTGCTAACCAATAGATAGCCGCATCCGGATCGCTGCCTCGAATGCTCTTGATGAAAGCAGATATGATGTCGTAATGCATTTCGCCATCCTTGTCATAGGCAAGCGGATTCTGTTGTAAGCAATTTGTAACGGCTTCATCCGTTATTTCAACATCGCCTTCTTCGGGTGCTGACTCATAGACAAGCTCCAGTATGTTTAGCAACTTTCGCGCATCACCTCCACTGAAACGAATCAGCGCGCCTGTTTCAGTGAAACGGAATACACGCTTACTCAACTCGACATCATGCTCGACTGCATAGTGAGCGAGTTGCATTAAATCGTTCTCTTCGAGTGGCTTTAACGTGTAAACCTGGCAACGTGAAAGCAGCGGACGAATCACTTCGAAAGAGGGATTCTCCGTCGTAGCGCCAATGAGCGTGACAATTCCCTGTTCCACAGCCCCCAGCAAAGAGTCTTGTTGCGACTTTGAAAAGCGGTGAATCTCGTCGATGAAAAGTATCGGATTGTTCTGGTTAAAGAACCTCGTCGAGCGAGCCTTCTCGATAACATCACGCACGTCCTTAACGCCACTCGTCACAGCGCTTAATGTAAAGAAAGGAACTTCCAACTTACGAGCGATAATACTTGCAAGTGTAGTCTTTCCTACTCCAGGAGGCCCCCAGAGGATAAAGCTGTTAACGTGGCCGCTTTCCAACATCTTCCGAAGCACAGCACCAGGTCCAACCAAGTGTTGTTGCCCGATATAATTGTCGAGCGTCAACGGACGCATTCTTTCTGCTAAAGGTTGCATAACGTTTGCAAAGATACGAAATTAAATCGAGAAACGAACCTAATTATTTAAGAAAAAGTTTCAACCCACAAAACATCACGAGTGATGCCTGAAAACTTAACACGTTAACTTGATAAACTTGGCACGTTAAATTGCGAAACTTAACACGTTAAGTTTGCGAACTATCCACGTTAACTTTGCAAACTATCCACGGGTCGTTTGTACTTGACACGAATAGAAGCCCAACTTATACAAGGCGAAAAGCAATTGATTTGGGTGTTTCCCAAGCAGATTCTTGCGGATAGATGACCTGGTTATCCTAAAGAAAAAGCACGTCAAATCAAACAGATGCAAACGATTCAAACGCATTGCCATCTTGGAAATACGTACATTCTGCTTCTGCGCGGAACTCATCGTTGCAAGGGTTCGAAGGGCTGTCTCCGTCTTTTGAAGATAGTCTTCTGCATTCTCAAGACCGAGATGTGTCAGTTTATTCTCGATATGAACTACGTTTATGTTGCGCTTCTTCAACTCCAAGCCGAATTGCGTATCCTCATGTCCGTATTGTTTCAGACTTTCATCAAAGCGTATTGATAGAAAAAGATTTCTTTGAATGAGGAAATTGAACGTGGTGAATTGTGCATAGGGATGCTGACGCCTGTATGATAGGGTGAGCCGTTTCTCTGCAGCAACCTCGTAATCATAACGAAGACGGGCTTCCGGTCGAGGACATTCGGGCAAGTTTCCAGTTCCTCCACACACGACTTGTGACTCATTTGAGGCAGTCAAATAGTCGGCAATGAAGTTCTGACTCTTCACTTCCGCATCAGCATCTATGAAGAGAAGCCACTCTCCTTTTGCTTTTTCGGCAAGTCGATTGCGTATCGAAGCCCTCCCCAAATTATGTTCAGGCTTGTAGATATGCACTCTTTCATCTGTAGTCGGCAACTGAATTGCTTCGGCAGAACAGTCGTCACCTACAATTATTTCAGCATCTTCGGGCAACTGCTCCAACAATTGTATCACAAGATGGCTGCAATCGTAATTGTATGTTGGTATGAGAATAGAGAGTTTCATGGGTTAGAATGGCATTCCGACAGCGAAATGGAAGGTAAAGTCACGTTTGAACTTGGGATAAGCTATAGGGAAATGTTGGCGGCTGTCCGTGTAAGCAGGGTTAACCGCTTTCATGCCTGCATCGAATCGAAGAATAAAGAAATTAAAGTTAAGTCGCAAGCCTAGACCATATGAAACGGCAATTTGTTTCCAGAATTCATCGAAGCGGAACTGGCCTCCAGGCTGGTCTTTATAGTCCCTGATGGTCCAGATATTACCTGCATCAATGAAGGCTGCGCCGTCGATCTTCCAGAAGAGGTGTGTCCTGTACTCTGCATTCAAGTCGAGTTTAATGTCACCTGTCTGGTTGATGAAGTCGATTTTGCCGTCCGTTCCTTGGAAACTGCCTGGTCCAAGCTCACGAACACTCCAGCCACGAACGCTGTTGGCACCACCGCTGAAGTATCGCTTTTCGTAGGGAAGGATATAAGAATTGCCGTAAGGAAAGGCGATTCCGAGTGCCGCATGAAGTGCCAAGGAATTGTTCTTGTTGATGAGAAAACTTTTGCAGAAAGCGAAATCGAACTTCGCATATTGCGCATAAGCGATGTTGAAGAGTGTATATTTCCCTTCATCATTCTGCGGAGTCTTAGTCGCGCTAGTTATTCCATAAAGAAGATTGCCAGCAGTCTCAAGGGCGAGTCGAATGGTGTAGGCATTCGTTCCGTAGTTTGAGGCTGATGCTCCGAGCGGTCTTGAAGTGTAGGAGAAGTGATAGCTCCAGTTCATGATGAAGAGGTTCTCGTAGTTATACTTCAAGATAGCATTGCGATTCTGCGGGTCGCTCAAGTACTTTTCGCGGAAGGTATCACTTATCCAAGGCATGAAGACGTAGTCGAGATTCAACAGGTCAAAGCGATGCTGATACTGTCTGTTCATGCGTGTCCAACGATAACGCAGCGCTCCCGTAAGGACTCGACGATGGAACTCGGGGCGGTCTTGCGAATCAAAAGCCAGGTTTATCTCGGTTGTTGCTTGGGCATTACGTCGGAAAGAGGGTCGCAGGAAAGGGAACTTGAAGTCGGGAAACATGAGACCCGCTTCGATACTGTACTCGATGAAGTTCTGGTCGGCATAGCCACTCAGTCCCTTTATCGCTTCGAAAGCGCCACGAAGCTTGATGTTAAACAGCTCCGAGCCTTTGAAGAGATTCCTGTTCTGGTAAGTAAGGCTGGCTGCAGCGCCAAGGTCTCCAGCCGAGTTGGTGCCTTCAAGTTCAGCACTAAATGAGTTTCGTTTGTTGGGAGACAACGAGATGCTGACATCAAGGGTGTCGCTACCGTCCTTTCTCTCCTCGATGCGAACGTTGGAAGCAAGTACTGCGCTTAGTCGAGTCATACGCGCATACGTCTCGTGCATATCTTTTTCCCGATAGAGTCCGCCTGTGCTTATGGCCGTAGCATTCCTAAGAACCTTTGGACGCAGGAAAGGCTTTTCGTCCTGGAAGTCGTAAGTAATGTTCCCGATATGATAGCGATGGTGCGAAAGGTCTGTTGAATCGGCATTCCCTGAGGCTGTCTTCACAATCATTTCGACATCGGCCAGATGTTGTCCAAGCGTGGTGTCAACGCGGAAATGAACGTAGTCTTTGTTGAAATTATAGTAGCCATTCTCCACGAGCAAGCCGTAGAGCCTACTTCTTTCGGCATCCAATTCATTGATGCTATAAGGCTGTCTCTGCTCCGCATTCCGCCCTATCGCTGGTTGATAGTTAAGGCTGTCGAGAATGTGATGCAGCGAATCGTCTTGAACATCAAATGAGAAGTCGCGAATATGGTAGCGTTCATGGGGGACAATGCGATAGAATATCTTCATTTTGTCCTTCTTAGCTTTCTCCAGCAAAAGCACTTCTGCATTGAGATAGCCTTGGTTGCGGACTGCATGCTGCATGTTGTTGCAGGCTTGAATGGTGCGTTCGCGGTCGTAGATGACTGGTGCTTCGCCCAAATGACGCAGAAAGCGATTGAAGCGCTTCGTGCTGTCTCTGCCCGAAAGACTGTATATGCCAAGTGGAACATTAAAGATGGAGAACCACTTGCTGTTGGGCCTTTGAGGCATATAGGCCTGCAGTTCTTCCGTTCCCACCTGTTTGCCTTCGCTGCTGATGCTTGTTCCTGTAAGCAGATAGCCGTCTTCAGGAATGAAACGAGACGTGTGGCATCCGCTCAAAAGCATGAGGAAATGCAACAGAAGAACTGGTTTTAGGAGTCGTTTTAGCAGATTCACGCTACAAAGATACGACAATTAGTTCATAATTCAACGTTCATAATTCATTATTTTATTATTTTTTGTAACTTTGCAGACAGCAATGAACCATAAACCATGATATCTCGAACTCGTATTAAATGGATTAAGTCTCTGGAGATGCGGAAGTATCGTCTGCAAGAGAAAGCATTTGTTGCCGAAGGTCCTAAGCTTGTGGGCGAACTGCTTCCCTACTCCACTCCTTTATATATCGCGGCCACAAAGGATTGGCTCGACGCGAACCGTCATCTTCTTCGAGCTGTCAAGGAGGTGGACGAGGTGAGTCAAACGGAGTTGGAAAGGGCGAGTCTCTTGCGAACGCCTCAAAGCGTCTTGGCCGTTATGCCCATTCCTGAGAGGCAGCTCGACATTTCGTCCTTGCAGAAGAAGCTTGTCATAGCGCTGGATAGCGTACAAGACCCGGGCAATCTTGGCACGATTCTTCGCATTGCAGACTGGTTCGGCATTCACGAGGTCTTGTGTTCCGAGGGAACGGCCGACGTTTATAATCCGAAATGTGTGCAGTCCTGCATGGGAGCTTTGGCGAGGGTCAAGGTCTTTTACTGCAACCTTCCGGAGGTGCTAGGGCAGGTCGAGATGCCTGTCTTCGGCACTTTCCTCGACGGAACAGATATATATAAGGAAGAACTTTCGGGGGAAGGAATCATCGTGATGGGCAACGAAGGGAACGGCATCAGCCAGCCTGTTGCGAAGCTGGTGAACCGTCGTTTGTACGTTCCGAACTACCCCAAAGGTTCACTCACCACAGAGAGTCTCAATGTGGCGGTCGCTACGGGAATCGTTTGTGCTGAGTTCAGGAGGAGATAACCCTACTCGTCTTCGTCGCTTTCGCTAACGTCTTCGATTGAGAGACCTTCCTCTTCGAGGTCTTTCACGTCGGCTTCTGGCGTCAGACTGCTGTAGTAAGTGTCGTCGTTGTCGAGCACATCGTCGTCATTATCCTCGTCGTTATTCAGGTCGTCTGGCAGAGAAATGGGATTGCCGTCTTCGTCGTATTCCCTTTCCGGCAGGTCCATGTGAATCTTCTCGACTGGGTCTTTCTTCTTTGCGAAGATAGCTTCCACCCAAGTTCCCTTGGGTATTTCCAGAACATCGAAGCCCTGTGCCACCTTCTTATCTACGGTGCCGCCAGGAGTATGAATGCGGCTTGCGGGAAGTTGGGTAGTGCTTATCTCGAATCCAGTCTCTATAATGTCGCGAATAGCAAGGGCTATTGCATCCCATCCGCCGCCGAAGTTGCGGTCGATAAGCTCCAGAAGCATGGCAGTCGAAATGTGTCGGATGTTCTCGTAGCTGAGGTCAGTGATGCGTTCGATTGCTTTTCTGCGGATAGCCACACAGCCTTTCTCCTCGTTGCAATGTGTCAACTTAGCCCAGCCGCCGTTCTCATATTTGGCAGCCTCGCGCTCGTCTGCAGGATTATAATGTACCACCTCGAAGGCAAGCCTGATGGTGTTAAGCAACTTCATCTCGCTAATGCTGAAGTCCTCATCTTGTCTTTCGCGCTCCCAAGCCTCGGAAATTGCGTATTCATCAAAGTCCCAAATATTGTTTGAATTAAGGTCCAAGATGCTTTCAAGCTTCTTAACAGTCTTCTTCGGAGCTTTCTTTTTGGCGGTTTTCTTCTCTTCTTTCATAGTTTGTTTGCGTTAAATCTGCTGCAAAGATACGAATAAGCGAGCAGAATACAAAGAAAAACGAAAAATTTTTCTATTGTATTCTCGAGCAAAAGTAACTTCGACCGAAGGTCAAAGATACGAATAAGCGAGCAGAATACAAAAGGAAAACGAAAAATATAACTGATTACAAACAGATAATTTTATACTTGAGCGTTTGAAGATGTATCTGAAAGCATCTGCCAACGTGCACGTTAAGATGCTAAACTTAACACGTCATCTTTGCAAACTTAACACGTTAACTTGAGCAACTTAACACGTTAACTTTGGCAACTCGGCACGCCATCTTTGTAATCGTCCAAAGTAGAGATGTGTTTTTATCCATAATGTTTGGTTATTTGCTCGCTTTTATGTACCTTTGCATCATGAATCAATTCGAGCTCATATCTGATTATGTTCCGACGGGAGACCAGCCCGAAGCCATTCAGCAGCTGACGGATGGCATCCGAGAGGGCGTTAAGGCTCAGACGCTTCTGGGCGTGACGGGCAGCGGAAAGACGTTCACCATCGCTAACGTCATCCGTAACATCAACCGCCCTACCCTCATCCTCTCGCACAACAAGACGCTTGCCGCTCAGCTCTACGGCGAGATGAAGCAGTTCTTCCCGCACAATGCTGTGGAGTACTACGTCAGCTACTACGACTACTATCAGCCGGAAGCCTACATGCCTTCTACTGATACGTACATCGAGAAAGACTTGGCAATCAACGAGGAAATCGATAAGATGCGGCTCTCGGCTACAAGCGCTTTGCTTTCTGGAAGGCAGGATGTCATCGTGGTTAGCAGCGTTTCCTGCATCTATGGAATGGGCAATCCATCGACTTTCTACGAGAGTCTGCTCGAACTTCACGTGGGTCAGAAGCTCGACCGAAACGAGTTGTTGCGTCGCCTGAACGAGCTGCTTTATGTCCGCAACGATATAAGTCTGTCCAGAGGGGAGTACAGAGTGAAAGGCGACACGGTGGATATCGCCCTTGCCTACAGCGATTTCCTGCTCAGAATCACTTTCTGGGATGATGAAATAGAGAGCATCGAAGAGCTTGATGCTGAGTTGCTTGTGCGCATTCAGTTGTATGATTGCTACAAGATATATCCTGCCAATCTCTTTATGACCACGAAGGATGCTCAGGACAGGGCTATCGTGCAGATTCAGGAGGACCTTCGAGCGCAGGTTTCTTTCTTTGAGAGTCAAGGGAAAGAGCTTGAGGCAAAGCGTCTGCACGAGCGCGTGACCTACGATATAGAAATGATTCGCGAGCTGGGACATTGTTCCGGAATCGAGAACTACAGCCGTTACTTCGACGGACGCAAGCCGGGAACTCGCCCGTATTGTCTGCTCGACTTCTTCCCAAAAGACTTCCTCATGGTCATCGACGAAAGCCATGTGTCTGTGCCTCAACTGCATGCGATGTACGGCGGAGACCAGGCCCGCAAGACGACTCTCGTGGATTATGGCTTCCGTCTGCCTGCTGCGAAGGACAACAGACCGCTGAAGTTCGAGGAGTTTCAGGAGATGACGAACCAGATTATATACGTCAGCGCAACTCCTGCGGACTATGAAATCCAGCAAAGCGAAGGCGTTGTCGTGGAACAAGTCATCAGACCGACGGGCTTGCTCGACCCCCTCATCGAGGTTCGTCCCACGGAAAATCAGGTGGACGACCTCATGGAAGAGATTCAAGGGTGCATCGAAAGGAAGGAACGTGTGCTGGTCATCACGCTCACGAAACGTATGGCCGAGGAAATGACGGAGTATTTGCTTGGCAATGGCATTCAGGCAACTTACATCCATAGCGACGTCGATACGCTCGACCGCGTACGCATCCTGAGCGAACTTCGCCTGGGTAAGCATGATGTGCTGGTCGGCGTGAACCTCCTCAGAGAAGGCCTCGATTTGCCGGAAGTCTCGCTTGTCGCCATCCTCGATGCAGACAAGGAAGGTTTCCTTCGCAACCAAAGAAGCCTGACACAAACGATAGGTCGTGCCGCTCGAAATGTCAACGGCAAAGCAATCATGTATGCCGATACTATTACAGAAAGCATGGCTGCCACCATCAACGAGACCAATCGACGTCGCGAAAAGCAGTTGCATTACAACGAAGAGCACGGCATCACTCCTCGGCAGATACGCAAAGACCAGTCATCTCCCTTCAATACTGGTCTGGAAGGACCGCAAGCATACGTCGAACCGGCACATTATGGAGTCCTTGCAGTTGCTGAAGCAGAGACAATGACACTCGAAGAGAAGAAGCAACGCATAGCAAATCTCAAGAGGAAAATGCAGGAAGCAGCCAAGAAACTGGAGTTCGTCGATGCCGCCATCTTGCGCGACGAAATGCTTCGACTGCAGGCAGAAATAGAATAAGAAAAGGCCTCGCCAACTAATAAAGTCAGCGAGGCAAACGGGTTTTCTCGGGTGTATTTAATGTTTGTTTGTGGTATCCCTACATTATATAAATGTATAATGAAGGTTACAACATTACTTCTTTATCTTCTCCCAGGTGTTTTGCTGTGAAGCATCGATGGCAAAGAGGATTTCGTAGGCCTTGTCTTTCTCCTCGCGCGTACCTTTCTTCTCGTAGATATTAACCAGTTCATCGCGCTTATACTCCGTGAAGAGCTGTGCTACACGGGTCAGGTTCTTTGCCGTATTGGCTTCATGAAGCAGTTCGAGAGCGTCTGTAATCGTGGCACGAGCACTATCCGGAACTTCAGTCATGCGGTCGAGGCCTTTACGATGATATATGTAGTTGAACTCTCGCATGCACTCCAAAGCTCCATCCATATAGTCATTCAGCAAGCCATAACGATTGCCGCTGTCGCCAAATGTCTTCCACCCCGGGAAGCCCATGCTCTCGCCTGCAATGGCAATGTCTTGCGCAACATGGAAACAATCCGTGCCACCCATCGGCGCCATCGTGTCGAGGTCCATACCTATTATCATATAGGCATAATAAGCAAGCAGCGCCACAAGGTTGTTGTCTATTTGATTCTCCTGATACTCAAGCTGGTCGAACTCGTTGAACTCGAATGTGAAGTCTTTGTCGTTCACTGCATATGCCACCGTATTGTATGTGCTTCCGTAAACAGGGCGACTGCTATTCATAAGCAAAGTGCACTCGAGGGTGTTCTCGTCTTGCTTGTATGTGTTGACTGTTATGTTGAAGTTGCACTGTATCTTCTCGTTCTCACGGAAAGGAATCTCTGTCCATTTGTGATTGTTGAGGAAGTCCGTCAACTTCGTCTGCAACGCATCAAACACTTCGGTTCTTGTCGTTTCGATTTGCGTATGATTAATCGTCACACGAGCCTCAAGCTCCTGCGCATTCACCATTGACCATTGACCATTAACAATTGACCATAGGAGCAAGAATAGAATATGCTTGAAATACTTCATTTTTTCATTCTTTCATTTTTTCATTTGTTGAACCAAATGTTCAACAATGTCCTCTGCCACTTCCCTCTTTGTCTTCGTGTCATAAGCTGTAAGCCCATTATGACGGTCGATGATGGTCACTTTGTTTGTGTCAACGCGGAAGCCTGCACCTTTGTCCTGAAGACTGTTCAAGACGATGAAATCGAAGTTCTTACGCTCCAGTTTGTCCTTAGCATTCTTCTGTTCATTGTCCGTTTCGAGAGCAAAGCCAACGAGCATTTGCTTCTTTTTCTTGACAGCACCAAGAGCCGCAGCAATGTCTTGTGTTGGCTGCAACTCGAGTTTCAGGTTATCGCCCTTACGCTTTATCTTCTTGTCGGCAGTCGTCTTTGGCGTGAAGTCAGCAACTGCTGCACAAAGAATGGCAATGTCAGTCTTGGGGAAATGCTTCGTCGCTGCCTCGTACATCTGCTGCGCACTCTCCACGTCAATGCGCTTGATGCCTGGATGTTTTGCCTGCAACATGACTGGACCGCTGACGAGCGTCACCTCTGCTCCTTGCTCTGCACAAACCTCGGCAAGTGCAAACCCCATCTTTCCACTGCTATAATTGCCAATGAAGCGAACGGGATCAATCTTCTCATAAGTGGGGCCAGCTGTGATGAGCACTTTCTTGCCGGCAAGTTTTTGCTGCTTAGCGAAGAACTGCTCAAGGGCTTCAACTATCTTCTCGGGCTCTTCCATGCGTCCTTTGCCTTCCAGTTTGGAAGCAAGGAAACCAGTACCAGGCTCGATAATGTGGTTGCCGTAACTCTGTAACTTCTGCAGATTGGCCTGCGTTGAAGGGTGAGCATACATGTCGAGGTCCATTGCGGGAGCAACAAACACTGGAGCTTTCATGCTTATGTAAGTAGTGACAAGCATGTTGTCGGCTATGCCGTTTGCCATTTTGCCGATAGTGCTTGCCGAAGCAGGAGCGACGAGCATAGCATCTGCCCAAAGCCCAAGACTCACATGAGAATGCCAACTGCCATCTCTTCTATCGAAGAACTCGCTGACGACAGGCTTCTGTGTCAAAGTTGCCAACGTGAGAGGCGTGATAAATTCCTTTGCAGAAGGAGTCATTACGACCTGAACTTCTGCACCTTTCTTGATGAGAAGTCGGGCAAGAATGCAAGCTTTATAGGCAGCAATGCTACCCGTAATGCCAAGTACTATCTTCTTATTTTCCAGCATACTTAAGCGCAAGTCGTTCAAGAGTTTGTTTCGTGTTCATCGTGAAGTCGCCCTGAAGCATCCAAACCTTGTAGTTTGGGTCTTTCTTGAGGACATCTTTCACAGCTTGACCTTTGTATTTGCCAAAGTTGATTATCTCGACGCCTTTCTCGTCATAGACAAAGCGACAGGCAAGGTCAACACCCTTTTGTATTTGCGTGAAGTCGGCAAGATAGGCGACATCGTTCTTCAATTCTGGATAGCGGTCGAGCTGTGCTTCGAGGACTTCCAGCGTTGCCCTTGTGTCGGCAAGTGCGCTGTGAGCATTCTCGAGGTTCTTCCCGCAATAGAACTTATAGGCAGCAACGAGGGTGCGCTGTTCCATCTTGTGGAAGATGTTCTGCACATCGACCAGCTTCTTCTCATTGATATGGATGTCAATGCCGCAAAGTGCAAACTCCTCGGCCAACATCGGCACATCGAACTTGTTGCTGTTATAGCCAGCCAGGTCGCAACCTTCGAACACTTTCGCCAGCTCTTCTGCCTTCTCCTTAAAGACAGGACAATCTTTGACATCTTTATCTGTGATGCCATGAACGTCGCTTGCCTCCTTAGGAATATGTATTCCCGGATTAAAGCGCAACGTTTCAGCCCTTTCGTTTCCGTTAGGCTCGAGACGAATGTAACAGAGTTCTACGATATGGTCCTTGCCGATAACAAGTCCCGTCGTCTCGAGGTCGAAGAAGATGATTGGCCTTTCGAGCTTGAGTTTCATGGTTATTTTAATTCATAATTCACAATTCATAATTCATAATTAAGGCTACGCACTGATTCTTCGCGAAAGTAAAAATTATGAATTATGAATTGTGAATTGTAAATTGACTTGTTAGTCTTCTACGCGCATCGGCATGAGAAGCATCAGCACCTCGTCTTCTGGGTTATCGTCGGCAGGACGAATCACACCGGGACGGCTTGGGTCGGCCACTTCAATCTTGAGTGTCTCGCTATCCAAGATGCCTGCAATCTCGAGCAGGAAGGTGCAGCTGAAGCCAATGCTGATGGGGTTGCTCGTGTATTCGCAAAGGATAAATTCCTCAGCGCGAGTAGCGTATTCGTTGTCCTGACCAGTCAACTTGATGTTGTTGTTGCCCAGTTCGAGCTTAACAAGACCGCTGCTCTGGTTGCAGAAGACGCTGACACGCTTCAAAGCGCTGATTAATGCCTGGCGGTCAACACGAGCCGAGAAGGGATTGTTCTCGGGGATGACAGCATTGTAGTTGGGGTAACGACCTTCGATGAGGCGGAAGTGCATCACCATGTCGGCAGAGGAAATGGTAGCCTTCTCGTTGTCGAAAGCGATGGTGATGTTCTCGTCTTCCTTCGTCAGGACAGCCTTCAGGATGGCAGAAACCTTCTTCTGAAGGATGAAACCTGCAGTCAGACCACTCTGGACGGTCTTGTTCGTGTTGCGAACAAGCTTGCGGCCATCTGTGCCGGCAAACACGATGCGGTCGGGCTTGATGTCCACATAGATGCCGTTCATCACGAGACGAATCTCGTCGTTGGCTGTTGCGAAGAGACAACGATTGATGCCGTTGAGCAGAACACTTGCGGGCAATTCGATGCGAGTTGCATCGTCGCCTACAGTCTTAGCCATAGGATAAGGAGCAGCATCCATTGCCATCACAACGAATGAACCAGAGTTGTGAACAACCTTCACCTCCTGAGTCTCGGGATTGTAACCGATGTTGAGGGGCTGTTCGGCCAGTTCCTTCATCGACTCGATGAGTGTCTTTGCGGGGATGCAGAAGCGAGCATCGCCTGTTTGCTCAATAGCGGGAACTGTTGTGATGAAATACTTTTCGCTGTCGGAAGCAGTGATGGTAATTGTGCCACCAGCAACATCGAGCAGGAAACAATCCAGAATAGGCATAGAGTTCTTGCTTGCCATCACCTTGCTGGCAGCAGTCAGGCGGCCATAGAAAGCCGTACTAGATACTTTGAAATTCATAATATAATTAGTTATGTGTATATTTTCGCACGACAAAGATAGTTTTTTTTCGAGCGATAACAAAGAAAAGAAGAGAAAAAAACACGCAAAAAGAAAAACTTTAAACTCTAAACTTTAAACTTTAAACTTTATTTCGTATCTTTGCAGCCAAATTATAACTACAAACATACAACAAACACACAAATGGAATTAACAGGAAAGATTATTGCAGAGTTCAACGAAAGAGGTGGAGTTAGCAACAGAACAGGCAACGAATGGAAGGCTAAGTCATATGTTATGGAGGTACCAGGAGAGTTTCCTCGCAAGTTGGTTTTCGACGTTTTTGGCGTTGACCGCCTTCAAGCCTTCAACATTCAGATTGGTGAAACCCTGACAGTTCATTTCGATATTGATGCTCACGAATATAACGGACGCTGGTTCAACGATGTTCGTGCCTTCCGTATCGACCGCGGTCAGGCTGCTCCAACAGCCGCTCCAGAAGCAGCTCCAGCCCCAGATGCACCAGTTGCTCCTGCAGCTCCTCAAGTTGATGCTGCCGCAACGATTCCCTTCGAGGCACCATCTGCAACGGATGATCTGCCTTTCTAGGCAATCCATAATTCATAATTCACAATTATTCTTTTCGCGAAACTTAGGACATGATCTTAATTATGAATTATGAATTAAGAATTAAGAATTATGAATTAACATTGGCTCCGTAGCTTAGCTGTATAGAGCGTCAGATTCCGGTTCTGAAGGTCCTGGGTTAGAATCCCAGCGGAGTCACTTCAAAATTATAAGGCTGCATGAATAATGCGGCCTTAATTTTGTTTTGGTTTGAAACATATATCAACATCAAATAACTAATGGACTAAAGAAATTAGTTGAAAATGTCCTAAAAAAGTGTGATTTTGCCCCAATTTCCTTGCGATATTTTCGGCCAAACAGTGCCGAGGGCGAATAGAACGCGCATAATCGATATTTGCTATCTACCTGATATACAGATGCGACAGTTTCATATGCACAAAATATACTGGTAATATGCGTAATTTATGCGTGTTTTGTGCACAAATTCGACGTGTCGAAACACTGAACTCGACGTGTGAAGTTTGCAAAATCGACGTGTCGAGTTGGAAAAGTTCACGTGTGAAGTTTGAAATTTCCTTGTTTCGACTCTCAAAAGTTGACATTAGGAAAAAATCTTTACAACATTTTGAGTAAAATCATAATACAAGATTTGTAAAGTTTTTGGATTGTTTCCAATAATTGTCGGATTGTAAATTTTTGTGTGAGTGCTCACGTCTTCCTGTTTATTGGAAGAAAGACATAAAAAAACTCTCCCCAATTCGGGGAGAGTTTTGATGTATCTTATTTAATCATTCAACCTTAATCTTTCATCCTTCTCAGCACGCAGGCAGTACGAGTAGGCAGGTAGAGCTTGAGCCAGCCCTTGTTGTCACGAGCCAAATCGCGGTCATAAACAGTGTAGTGGATGAGCTTATCGTCGTTGAATCCGTTGCCGCCGAAAGCTGGGTCGTCGGTATTGAGAAGGTACTCGTAGGCTCCCGTCTCCACCATGAAGCCATAGTCGCAATAGCTGCTGAAGGGGCTGAAGTTGAAAAAGAACAGGAGGTCTCCACGACGGAAAGCAAGGACTTGGTCCCCGTCGTTATGCCAAATCTCGACAACGGCCTGCTTCTCGTAGCTCTTGTGCTTCTTGAGCAACTTAATCATGGCTTGGTCGAAGTCTCCGAGATAATGGTAGCAGAGATCCTTATTATCCACGAGGTTCCATTGGCGACGGGCATATTTGTAGCTCCAGCCGTTTCCTTCGCGTGGGAAGTCCACCCATTCGGGATGTCCGAACTCGTTACCCATAAAGTTGAGGTAGCCGCCGTTGATGGTGCTCAGAGTAGCTAGGCGAATCATCTTGTGAAGGGCAATACCACGGTTTACATTCGAGTTCTCGTCGCCCTTCTTGAAGTGCCAGTACATATCAGAGTCAATGAGGCGGAAGATGATGGTCTTGTCGCCCACAAGTGCCTGATCGTGGCTCTCGCAATAGGAGATTGTCTTCTCGTCACGACGACGGTTTGTGAGTTCCCACAAGATGGAACTTGGCTTCCAGTCTTCGTCACGCAGTTCCTTAATAATCTTAATCCAGTAGTCAGGAATGTTCATGGCGAGGCGATAGTTGAAGCCATAGCCTCCGTCCTTCATCGGAACAGCAAGTCCAGGCATTCCGCTCACTTCCTCGGCAATGGTGATGGCATTCTTGTTGACGCTGTGGATGAGCTCGTTAGCAAGGGTCAGGTAAGTGATGGCGTCACCATCCTGATGTCCGTTATAGTAGTCTCCGTAGCTCAGGAAGCTCTCCCCAAGTCCGTGGCTGTAGTAGAGCATAGAGGTGACACCGTCGAAGCGGAAGCCATCGAAGTGGAACTCCTCGAGCCAATACTTGCAGTTACTAAGCAGGAAATGCAGTACTTCGTTCTTGCCATAGTCGAAGCAGAGGCTGTCCCAAGCTGGATGCTCACGACGGTCTCCCTTGTTGAAGTACTGGCAGGGGTCGCCAGCAAAGTTAGCCAGGCCCTCCACTTCGTTCTTCACGGCATGACTGTGCACGATATCCATCACGACAGCTATGCCCATGCTATGTGCCTTATCTACAAGCGATTTAAGTTCATCAGGCGTACCAAAGCGAGAACTTGGAGCGAAGAAACTGCTCACGTGATAGCCGAAGCTTCCATAGTAAGGATGCTCCTGAATGGCCATAATCTGAATGCAATTGTACCCGTCAGCAGCTACGCGAGGCAGGATGTTGTCGCGGAACTCCGTATAAGTGCCGATGCCCTCCTTGTCCTGGGCCATACCGATGTGGCACTCGTAGATGAGCAAGGGGTTTGTCGTGGGACGGAACTTCTCCACCTTCCATTGGTAAGCCTCTTCGGGACACCATACTTGCGCGGAGAAAATGTGTGTCTGTTCGTCCTGCACAACACGATTTGCCCAAGCTGGAATGCGCTCTCCCTGGCCACCTTCCCAATGCACGATGAGTTTGTAGAGGGAGCCATGCTTGAAGCTCTTGTTCTTGATTTTGATTTCCCAACTGCCATTGCCGCCTTTGACGCGTTTCATGGCATAACGGGGACTTTCCGTCCACTTGTTGAAGTCACCTACAACATAGATTTTCGTGGCATTTGGAGCCCATTCACGCAGGATAAATCCGTCCTCCGTCTTGTGCAGACCGAAGTAGAGGTAGCCTGTGGCAAACTCGCTGAGATTGTTTGTGCCGCCAGTCAGTTCAGCCATCTTATAGACAGCCTGAGCATGACGTCCGTTGATGGCATCTGCAAAGTCCTGCAAGCCGCTATCGTTTCTGATGAGACGAAGCACTTCGGGTTCCTGGACAACCTTTTTGACTTTCGCATTCGCTGCACCTTTTTTCTTGGTGCTTTTCTTTGTTTCCTTTTCGGAAACTTTCGCTTTAGTACGAGCCATTTATATTTACTATTTGACGATTTACTATTTACTATATAAAAGTCGTAACAAACTCTCCCACATCATCCACTCATTCTACATTCTACCACGTTCCGACGGCAATTCCATCCTGATAGACAACCTTGCGCAGGATCTGCCCATTCTTGTCTTTCTCGAGGAACTCACCATTTTTCTTGTCTGCGCTGAAGTTGCCTTCATAGCGTATGCCGTCAACATCCACAAGGATGCCTTTGCCTTCTTTCTGTCCATTACGGAACGTTCCCTTGAAGCGGGTACCATCTGCTTGACGCAGGATGCCCTCTCCATCGAGCACTCCATCCGTCCAATGGCCATCATATTCATCGCCATTAGCCCAATGATACTTGCCCTGTCCGTGCTGTTTATTGTGACGCCACTGGCCTACGTAGGAGGCTCCTGTGTGCCAGATGAACGTGCCCATGCCATCTTGTTCGCCAGCATTGAAGTGGCCCACGTACTTATCTCCATTGGCAAAGGTATAGATGCCTTCACCCGTACGCTGTCCGTTCACATACTGACCCTCATATCGATTGCCGTCAGCAAAAGAGAAGATGCCCTTACCATGCTGTTGGTCGTCTGCCCAGTCACCTGTATAAGAGTCTCCCGTAGAATATGTAAAAGTGCCCTTGCCATGCTTCTGATTCTCATGCCAGGAGCCTTCATATCGGTTCCCATCACGCCAGTCAAACACGCCCTGGCCTTCTTTCATGTCGTTCTTCCATTGCCCTTCGTAGTAAGCGCCACCCTGAGCATAGGTGTATTTGCCTGTACCTTCACGTTTGTCCTGCATCCAGCTGCCCACATAAGTGTCGCCATTGTAGTAGTACATCGTGCCAAGTCCCTGCTGATAGTCTTTGAACCAGAGGCCTTCATAGCGATTGTTGTTGGCAAAATAATAAGTGCCCCTGCCGTGTTGCTGGTCCTGAAACCATTCGCCCTCGTACTTCTCGCCATCAGCAAACTGATAGATGCCCATGCCCTGACGTTTGCCTTTAACGTATTCACCCTCGTGCCAGTCACCATTGGAATAGACGGTCTTGCCCTTTCCATAGGGCTTTCCCTTGAACAACTCTCCCTGGTATTCACCACCACCCGAGAATGTGTAGTTGCCTATCCTTATCTGTTGAGCTTGAAGGCTTAAGGAGGACAGGAAAAGAATGATATATAGCGAGAAAGCGGAATGCTTCATTCGGTCGTATTATTTACGCAGCAAAGGTACAACAATTATTTCAATCCTGCAAATAAAACACGCGAAAAGCGCCTCGCGAAGCACTTTTTAACACACTTTGAGGTATCGACAAAGCCCTGGAATCATTCAAAAGTGAGCTGTAACTTGCTCACCAATTCCCCAACATCGGCATTCTGTTTCTTCAGGACCTTCAGCATCTCCTGCGGACTGTAGGACTTCACAACCTCCTGCATCTCTTCGAGTTGGGTCTCTAAAAGGAAACTATCATTTCTGAGTTCCTTGCGCATAATAGCCAGAATCTGAGGCATCTGGCTCTCAACCGTCTGCTGAACCTGAGGATTACTAACAGCAAGCAAGGCATTGTTCTCATCTTTGACAGTAGGCTGAAGACTCTTCAATCGCTTGGCAAGAGCAACACTTTCGTGAGGCAAGGAGTCGATAAAGGCAAACCAAGCCGCAGTCAGTTTCTCCGAGTTGATAGGCTCCGAACCACCTGTTGCCTCCATATCTGGAGCTGTTGGTGCTGCCTCTTCATCCTTCTTGCCAGCCCCAAAGTGTTTGAAGCTTACCTTGGTTAGTTTTTTAGGTGCAGCAGGGTCGGGAACCGCCTGTGCTTTGTCGGGCAAGATGGCAGGCTTAGTTTCCGAATTAGGCACGTTAACTTGGGCAACTTGGCTGGGCTTCTCAACTGGCTTAGCTGCCTCTGCTTTTGGAACAGAAACTGGTTGGGATGCAGATTGCGTTTGCGCTTCTTTCTTAACAGGTTTTATTATCTGGGCAGGGCCATGCCCGGAAGCATCCGAATTGTCTGGCTCTGACGCTTGAGCACTCTGGATTAGGCATATCTCAACCTGCAGTCGTTTGTTTCGACTAGTACGATAAGCCTGGTCACAATCATTGCTGAGTTTCAACACCTTATAAACAAAATGAATCGGACAGCGCTGGGCTTGTTCCTGATAACGCAAGCGCATCTTCTCGCTCATCTCAAGCAAAGGCAAAGTCACGGCATCACGGCTCACAAGCAAGTTGCGCATATGTGTGGCAAGACCGGCTATGAAGTTGCCTCCGTCGAAACCCTTCTGCAGCACATCATTCAAGAGAAGGAGGCAATCAGGAACCTTTCCTTCGAGGAAATAATCCACCAGTTTGAAGTAGTATTCCTGGCTCAGGACATTCAGGTTCTGGCAGACATTCTCGTACGTCAAGTTTCCGCCCGAGAAACTTACCATTTGGTCGAAGATGGAAAGGGCATCTCTCATGCCGCCATCAGCCTTCTCTGCTATGAGGGAAAGTGCTTCTGGTTCTGCCTTATAACCTTCTTTCTCAGCCACATACATCAGGTGGTCGATAGTATTCTTCGTAGTCATCCGCTGGAAGTCATACACCTGACATCGACTCAAGATTGTGGGAAGAATCTTATGCTTTTCGGTCGTGCAGAGGATGAAGATAACGTAGGAAGGCGGCTCCTCCAAGGTCTTGAGGAAAGCATTAAAGGCAGATGGGGAAAGCATGTGCACCTCGTCGATGATGAACACCTTGTACTTGCCCGTCTGAGGCGGGATGAGGACCTGTTTGCAGAGTTCTCTGATGTCGTCCACAGAGTTGTTGCTGGCAGCATCAAGCTCGTGGATGTTCATGGAGCGTTGTTGGTCGAAGGCTTGGCAGCTTTCGCACTTTCCACAAGGTTCCCCACCCTCTTGCGGGTCGAAGCAATTGATGGCTTTTGCAAAGATGCGTGCACAAGTGGTTTTACCCACGCCACGAGGTCCACAGAAGAGATAGGCATGAGCCAACTTTCCACTACTGATGGCATTCTTCAACGTGGTAGTCAACGACCGCTGACCTACGACAGAGTCGAAGTTAAGCGGACGATATTTGAGTGCAGAAACAATGTATTCTTCCATTTGCTTAATATATTTCTGCAAATATAAGAAAAAAATATGAACTATGAACTATGAACTACAAACTTTTTTCGTAACTTTGCGGAAAATTAAATTACAGACTTCTTATGAGCAAAATACATTCCGCTTGGCTTTTTATGTGCAAGCATAAATATCTACTCACAGTTCTACTTATTGTCTTGATTGTGGGCGTGGTGGACGAAGACAGTTTCCTGAACCGCCATCCGCGTCGTGTACGCATTGACAACCTTAGGAAAGAAATTGCAAATTACAAGCAACAATACAACGAAGCCGACAGGAAGATTCGTGACTTGGAGAACAATCCGAAGGCTGTAGAAAAGATTGCTCGCGAGCGTTACCACATGAAACGTGCCAACGAGGATGTGTTTGTCTTTGTCGGCGAGCAAGAGGAGGGCAACGAGGAACCTGCTGAAACAGACGAGGAATGAGAGAACTTACCCCACTTCAGAACTGGTGTTTCCGCATCGGAGCTGTTCTGATGCTCGTCGGAGCAGCAATATATATAATGTATCCTATGGTGGGGATGTATGTCTTCGGCATAGGAACTTTGATGTTTAGCCTGATGCAAGTGCAGACGGAGTACTTGGGGAGGAACATCACACTCATTCGTCTTCGCCGCCAACAACTACTTGCCTGCTGCTGTTTCGTGCTCACTTTGGTGATGATGAGCATGCAGCAACATCAATGGGGACCTTTCCGCAGACAGGAATGGGTTGTTGCCCTGACAATCGGCTGCGTGCTGGAACTCTACACCAGCTTCCGCATTCCACAGGAACTGAAGAAGGAATGATTCTTATTTGACAAATCCATAATCTTCTCAAAACCTACGGAAGCATGTTCTTGAAATGCAGGAACAAATCACTTTCTGTGTCTCCTAAGGCTATTAAAAGGTTATAAATAGCCTGAGCATGCATTACTTTTATCTTTCCACTTAGTTGTAAAGAGGAAAACCGCTTGACGAATCTTTGTGCTTCAAGCTGCGAGGATTCGCTGAGGGAGCCTTGTGATTTCTTCTCTTCTAGCAGCTTTTCACTGTCTGCGATAAGGGTACGGACCTTCTTATACGCGCGTGATGTATAGGATTTTCCTTTGCCGTCTGTTACTTTTGCTAAGTCAAGAAGTTGAAGATTGTTGGCTGAAATCCTTGGGGTACGCACAGCTAAGACATTGCCAAGAGGAACGATGATGCATCCACCTTCGTGTCCCTTGACACTTTCCAACACACCTTTTATGCCAGAAAACTCGCCTTCGAAGACAGAAACTATATCTCCTGCCATCAGTTCTTTGCTGCTTGGAACGAAGTATTCGACTTCGCCCTCCATAATATCAACGACTTTTTGCATCATCAGCATCTCTTCGTCGGATATATAGATGCAACCTGTTGGAGACGTTGCTGGGTGAAGGAAACGCAAAGTTGCATCGAAAGGCGGTTCCTGCCGAAGTCGAAGTATGTCTTCTCTGGTTGCCCTAAGGAAGATATAATTGCCGGCTATAAGACGCTTATGCTCAATGGATTTACCTTCGACAACGAGTCGTGTAACGTCCAGAGGCACAAAGAAATCCAGGATTCCAGTCGTCTTGCTTTCAGCCTTCTTATGTTCTAATATGTCGAGGATGCTGATGTCGCCATTGTTGCAGTACATTACAAGCCACGGCATAGGCTGATTTTTGGTTAAATTAGTGTTGGTATTAGGTTTCATATCTACGTTTCTGAATGCAAAGATAGCAAAAAGAATCGAAACTTCCAAAGAAAATTTCGACAAAGTGCATAACTATTCTCCAATTCCTTTGCGAAGTTGCCCAAAACGTGATGCAATGCCGCTTTGAATGATATCTCACGTTTACCTTAGAAACTCGACACGTCGAATCAGCAAATTTGACACGTTGAATCGGCAAACTCGACACGTCGAAATTGCAAAGATGGCACGTTAAGTTTGGCAAATACCTTAAGGAGGCTTGACGTTTCTTAATTGGAAACTTTTAAAGGTTCTGTAAGAATCTTTTCGTAGAACTGCCTTGGAGTGATGCGGACGGGCTCTTTCATGAGTTCAGGACGGCTCCAACTACGCAGCAACAGACGGAAGTATTCGGGGTCTTCGGCAGGCATCATGAAGGGTTTGTGAACTTTGCCCTGCTTGTCGAAATATGCGAAGTAGGTCCTCGTGTAGTTTCCGTCATCACGCCGACTCTCGAACATTATCCATCTATCGTTGCTCGAGAAGGACGGATAGCTCTCAGGAAGGGAGCTGTTCATCGCTTTGGTATCGAGAAGTTCACCTGTCTGGAGGTCAAGAATTTCTATCTCTGCACTCGTGTGCCAGATGTGAAAAAGCCCATTCGGACCTTCTGCGAAGAGCACATAACGACCGTCTTGAGACACGCGAGGCTGCACAGCACTTCGATTCTTGCTGCGAGCATCATAGATGAGTTCAGGCTCTCCGAAAACCATCGAATCGGCATCAAATGAGAGTCGGTACAGGTTGTATTGTAATTGCTTGTAGTTTTTCAGCAGTTCATCTGTGTCTTCATACCCTTGGTGATACTCATAATGAGCCGAACAGTAATATAGATACTTGCCGTCAGGACTCCAAGACGGGAAGAGTTCCCATTCCGTAGAATCGTTCAGAACGACTTGCACACGATTCTTCTTCACGTCATAGATGACAAGGTCGCTTGCTGATTCCATGACTTCGACCTTCGTAATGTCGCGAGTATGAAAGCTCTGCATGGTGTGATCCGTGCTGAAAGCGATAATGGGAAGGTGCGGATGCCACGAGTTATAAGCGGCAGCCGATATCATTCCATCTGTCTTGAGATTCACGAAGATGAGTTCTCCGTCGCTCACAATCATGGTACCCGGGTTCTGCATACGGGTGTGGAACATCATGTTGCTTGTTCCGTAATTCTGATAACTATGGCAATTGATGCATTGTCCCTCGAGACCATGAGAGATTTGACGGTTGTTGTAGATAGTCGTCTCCTCGAAATTGGTCAGGTTCCGTTGGCGAATCGACAGTTCATCATAGCCCACAAAGGTGGGAGGAAGTACACGATATGAGACATACGGGTCAATATCTTCCTCAGCCACATCAATCGAGAAAGGTTTGTAAGCCAACCATTTGCCGTCCTTCTTCGTATAGACTCTGACGGAAAGGCTCTTCCCTTTTGCTTCGGCAAGCAGTTCGTGCCACTCTTTCTCGTCGATTTGCATCTTGTTTTTCTTGCCTCCGAATGTCACTCTTGACGCTTGGCTCTTGATTTCTGCCACGACATCCTCAACATCATCAACAAGGAAATTGAGCGGGGCTATGTTTGGCGGCACCATTACATCCACGTAATCCGGAAAGATATGGGGAGTCTCGTTCACCTCAGTAAAACTCGTCGGCAACGAGGGATGCTTGCTGCAGGAAGTAACCAAAAGCAAAAGAAGGAGGATTCTGTATTTCATGGCAATCAATTAGTTTGAACTTCTCGCAGGACATAATAGTCCCACATATACGTATCGCAGAACTCAGAACGGAGAAGACTGCCGATTTGTTTGTCGTCCATGCCTTGACTTTGATACTGTTTCACTTTGCTGATGAAGGATTTATATCGCTCTAACACACGTTCGTCGAACTTCACAAAGGAGAGATTGACGCCTTGGAAATTCAAAGCATACACTTCGTAGAGCATTGCCTCCTGCACATGTGTGGGGAAAGATTTGCCTTGATTGATGTTATAATATTGCTGAACTTGCGACCAGAAGCACTTCGAATTGCGCATTATCATAGCGCAACCGAGGGCTACTTCTTGAGCTTCAGGGTCGTTGGTAAGCGAGTACATCCACTTGTTCAAAATGGTTAGTTCCACATATTTGTCGTCAACCCCAACCAGTTCCGACCCCTCGTTATAGAGTTTGAAAGGCATCCGGAAACGATTATCTGTACGGAAGAGATTCTCGTCATCAACGAAACGCTTCATCTCCATAGCCCATTTCTTCTGGAAAGTCGTGCGGCTCAAGATGCGAAGGTACTTCTTAACATTATCTTTTTCACCATTAACCAGAGCACATTGTGCAAGCATTCGCATGGTATAATACGAGTATCCATAGTGCATACAACGCTCCATCGCCCGACGAATGCCGAAGATTGTCTCTCCGTAGTTGTAGTAGATGAGGTCGGCAGCTTGGTCGGCAATTCTGATATGAATAGAGTCGCTGACCGTTGCGGGCAATATACTTTCATTATTATATATGTAGCGTTTGGTGCACAGCTCGCCTCTGTTGATGAGAGCTATATCCCTAAACATAATCATCTCCCTTGTGACAGGACCTTTCGCCAAAGCTGCCTCACGAAGGACATCGTTCCATCTGCACTCCTCGACAGCCCTTTGCATGCGAAGTTCTGCATGGAAGTTGTAGTCTTTGAAGTCTCGCTTCGACAAACATAGCAGCATAACAGAAGCCATAAAGAACATGATGATTTGACTTTGCCAAAGTTTCTTCGTCTTAATTAACCTGATGAATGGAAAGAATACAGGTACGACAATTGCCACATAGAAAGGTATCTCGAGACTATAATCCCGCAAGGTATCAAGCTCGAATTTATGGAAACCATACGTCCAAGGCTGGTCCGGACGCATCTGAGTAGTTCCGGAAGTCTCCAAAAGAGGCACCAACCAAAGGGTTAAGACTAGCAAAAATACAGGGAGAAGAAATGCAGAAAAATAATTTGACTTTCCCTTAGAAAGGCTGAACGCAGCTTGGATTGTGGCCAATACTGCTGCCAACATTGCATAGATACCTAGCGGATAGTAGAAAAGAGCTGCAACTAATGGTATCCAAGCGAGTGCCCCCCCACCCTGAATCTCCACTTTAACTGGCAGATATCGCCAGAAAGGTAACGATAGAAGTAAGGCAGCAAAAAGCCCTAAGGAATGGTAAAAGACATAATCTACGTCTTTAAGGAGGTAAACCCAATAGCCCAACTGAATAATGCTGCAAAGCAGAGCCGCCAAGGGAATAAAGAGTAGAAAACTCCATTCACTAGGAACTTTGAACGAGTATTTTGCCAATCCGAACGTCAACAGCCAGAGAAGAATGAGCAACAGACAGCCCAAGGCCGGATAATAGAAGATTTGCGTCAGGAAAGAACCTGCCCATGCGAGCAAGCCTCCAGGCACCGAAATGCAATCCTTGAAGAAGAGCGAAGTACTGTTCCACCAGCCCCGGTCCTGCAAGAAGTACATCGTGTCGGCATTCTTCATGTAAAGGAAGTACCAAGCCAACGCGACAAAAAAGATGACATAAGCTAGAAGCCAAAGCAGTCTTTTATTCTTTAGAACCTTACGTACGCTTGTGCCCATAGTTCATGGTAGTTCCGATCTGTTGAAGTCCTGTCGTTAATATAGTTGTATTGCACTTGAAACTTGAGGTTCTTGTGCAGTTGAAAGTTTGGGCAAATGCCGTAAATGCTCTTCATCGCCCCCCAAGTTGCATCCTCACGATACACATCGTAGCAGCAATAGACCTTCAGCCAAGGCGTAAAAGGCACGCCGACTAGGGCATACCAGCCATCTGCTTCGGTGGAAGAGCCTGGGTTCCACGACTGGGTTTCTGAGTCGAAATCCTGCACATTTCGTCCCGAATGATGCGCATATTCAGCCCTGAAACTCCAATCATTATGCTCGTAGATGGTGCCAAGCGCCCATCTGTTGCGCCTCACGCTTACCCCATTCGAGCCTGTATAAGTGCCTGTCCAGCCGAAGAGACCGATGTAGAGGTCCTTGATGGGCTGCACCTGGATGTTGCCTATCCAGTCCTTCTGCTTGTTGTTGTCTTTCTTGTTCTGTCCGTTACCGTTATAAACTGCGGCTTGATAGCGGATGAGCCGATGCTTGTCCTTGCCTACGGGAAAGAGGTCGCCTTGCAGTTGGAGGCCGAGATCACGACCATTCTGAGCGACTTCACCACTTGGATCGTCCTTTAGCAAAGCCGTCATGTGCTGACCGACCTGCGAATAGTTACCCATTCCGACGTCCCAAGGATTCAAGGGATTGTCGTAAGTGAAGCAGCGCTTGAACTGGCCAACTTTGACCTGAAACTCCTTGAAACGCACCCACTCCAGCGTGTAGTCGCGCATTGCAGGGTTCTTCAGCTCGAGTTGGACGCGATATTTGAAGTCCCTGAGGATGGTTCCGGAGACATACATCCTGACCATTCGGCACTCGAAACTATTCCTGTCGGCATCATTTTCAGTCGAATAGCCGTACTTTCCGATGACATAACCGCCGAATTGAGGAGCCGAAACGTACTTCGTGATGTGTCGGCCATACTGTAGAGGCTCGTCTTTCGCTTCATCGTTCGACATGGCCTTCTCAATCGCTCTGTTCAGATATGCGGTAAAGAACCCTTCCTCGTACTCGTCTGTCTGCTCTGCTTGAGCAAAGAATGAGATGGATAAAAGCAGCAAAAACAGAAGCCTACGCATCTGAAACAATTACGAATAGTGAATTATGAATTTTTGATGTACTTCACTATCCAGGCTCCCACTTCCTTGGTGCCGTACTTCTCGCCGCCTTCGACCTGTATCTCGGGTGTGCGAACGTTTTGGTCGAGGCTTGCATTGACGGCTTCGCGGATGAGTTTTCCCTCATTTTTGAGGTCAAAATACTCGAAAAGCATGGCTACGGAGAGTATTTGAGCCAGCGGATTGGCGATATTCAAGCCCTTACCTTGCGGCCAACTGCCGTGAATGGGCTCAAAAACGGGCGTAGAACTGCCTGTCGAGGCGCTCGGAAGCAACCCCATGCTGCCGGTGATGCAACTGCCTTCGTCGGTCAGAATGTCGCCGAAAGTGTTCTCGGTCACAATGACGTCGAAGAAGCGAGGGTCTTGAATCATCCTCATCGCAGCATTATCCACGTACATGAAGTCCGTCGTGACATCGGGATATGCGCCCATCATCTCCTGCGCCACCTTGCGCCACAGACGGCTGGAAGCCAAGACGTTAGCCTTATCCACCACCGTCAGATGCTTTCTGCGGGCACGGGCATATTGATAACCTACGCGCAGAATTCGCTCCACCTCGGGGCGGCTGTAGTAGTTCGTGTCGAGCGCATCCTCCACACCATCTGCGTTGACTGCAGGCTCCTGTTTCTTGCCGAAATACATGCCGCCAGTCAGTTCGCGGATGCAAACAAAGTCAGCACCACGCACCAACTCGTCCTTGAGAGGCGATTTATGCACCAGGCAGTCGAAAGTCTCCACGGGACGGATGTTGGCATAAAGGCCGAGTTTCTTGCGCATAGCCAGCAATCCCTGCTCGGGACGCACCTTAGCCGAGGGATTGTTGTCGAACTTCGGGTCGCCAACGCTGGCAAAAAGCACCGCATCGGCCTCCTCGCAAGCCTGGAACGTCTCTTCTGGGAAGGGGTCGCCCACCTCGTCGATGGCATGAGCACCGCAAAGCGCTTCCTTGTAACTGACTTCGTGACCGAACTTCTCGGCAACTGCACTAAGCACGGCCACGCCTTGTTCCATAATCTCCGGGCCG